>Ga0213823_1001195_pt1 | contig 16926 bp, 11 predicted proteins | sample MC6MC0907MG_FD_179887 | JGI IMG/M metagenome (GOLD analysis project Ga0213823, IMG submission 179887) | Enriched soil aggregate microbial communities from Iowa State University, Ames, United States - MC6-MC0907-MG | ecosystem: Environmental > Terrestrial > Soil > Unclassified | place: USA: Iowa...
CGGACGCATCGTGATCAAAGGCATTCAAGGGCTGGCCGACGCGCGCCGCGCGCACGCGCACGGCGTGGATGGCATCGTGCTGTCCAACCACGGCGGCCGGCAACTGGAGGGCGCACCGTGTCCGCTCGACGTGCTGCCTGAGGTGGCGTCGGAATTGGGCTCGCAGCTGGAAGTGCTGGTCGACGGCGGGATACGGCGTGGCAGCGACATCGCCAAGGCGGTGGCGCTGGGCGCGCGCGCCGTGCTGCTGGGCCGCGCGCCGCTGTACGGCCTGGCAGGCCGAGGCCCCGCTGGCGCGCAAGAGGTACTGGCGATATTGCGCACCGAATTGGAAAATACCCTGCGACTGCTTGGCCGCAACCGCATCGGCGCGTTGGACTCGGATGCCGTGCGCAAACGTTGACGCGTGGCGCAGCCCATCTCTAGTCAGGCCTACTTTTGCAAACCTCACTCTTGCGACCCCACCTTCTGCAAGACCACCTTTGGGAATTAGAGCAACATGCGTGAAAAGATCGTTTTCGTCGGGGGCGGCAACATGGCCTCCGCCATCATTGACGGCCTGCTCGAGCAGGGCCGCGAATTGGCCGACTTCCTGGTGATCGAACCCTACGCGCCCACGCGCGACGCGCTGCTGGCGCGCGGGCTCACGTGCCGGGAAAGCGTCGGCGCCGATATCGGCGACGCCGCGCTGTGCGTGCTGGCTACCAAGCCGCAAGTGCTGCAAGACGCCTGCGGACAGATCCATCAGTACCTGCCGGCCGCCGCCACCGTCGTCAGCATCGCTGCAGGCGTGGAGCTGGCGTCGTTGTCGGCATGGCTGGGCGGCCACGCGCGCATCGTGCGCGCCATGCCCAACACGCCGGCCAAGGTGGGCTTGGGCATGACGGGCCTGTACGCCACGCCCGCCTGCTCGGCGGCCGAACGCGAACAGGTCGACGCCTTGTTCGCCGCCGTCGGCGAACGCATCTGGACGCAGTCCGAAGCCATGATCGACGCCGTGACGGCGGTGACGGGCAGCGGCCCGGGCTACGTCTTCCACTTCATGGCGGCGTTGGAAAAGGGCGCGTTGGAATTGGGCTTTGCCAAAGACGATGCGCGCCGCTTGGCCGTGTCTGCGTTCCGGGGTGCGGCCGGGTTGGCGGCCAGCGAAGACGTGCCGTTGACCGAGCTGCAAGAACGCGTCACGTCCAAGGGCGGCACCACCTATGCCGCGTTGTCGCACATGCGCGAAGCGGGCGTGGCCGATGCCATTACGCAAGCGGTGCATAAAGCGGAACAGCGCGCGCGGGAATTGTCGGCGGGTTGAATTCAGCGCGGGCTTTATCCCGTGCAGGGCGCCGTGCCTTCAGCGCCGGCGCCCTAACCACGCCAGCAGCAGCACCGACGCCGCAATCGCCGCCACGTTGAATTGCATGGCCGAGGCGAACGCTTGCGCGTAGCGTTCGGGCGCGCTGGCGTCGGCGTGCGCCTGCAATGCGCCGCTGAACAACATGCCCGCTGCCGACACGCCCAGCGCCGCGCCCACTTGCTGCAACGTCGACACCACGCCCGCCGCCATGCCGGCGTGGCGGTCTTCAACCAGCCCCAACGCCAGGTTCACCAGCGGCGTGTTGACCGCGCCTTGCGCCGCGCCCAGCCACACCAGCGCAGGCACGAGCGACCACGGCGATAGCGCCGCGCCGGCCATACCCACATGCAGCATCAACGCGGCCGTGGCGCCGCCATACAGCAAGGCGGCGGCTGCGATGGCGGCCGTGCCGTAGCGCGCCACCAGACGAGGCGCCACCATGGACCCCGCCACAAAGCCGACGCTGGCGGGCGCGAAGATCAAGCCCGCCGTCAGCGCGTCCAGCCCGAAGCCGGTCTGCACCAACAGGGCATAGCAAAGAAACATGGCGCTGGCGGTGGAGAACACCAGCATCACCAACAGACAGCCGGCCGCAAAGCGCGGTTGCGCCAGCAAACCCATGTCGACGAGCGGCACGCCGCCTTGCGATTTCACTCGGCGTTGCATACGCACGAACGCGGCAAGCAACACCAGGGACGCCGCGCCGCACGCCAGCGTCCACGCCGGCCAGTGCCGCGCGGGGCCTTCAATCAACGCCAATAGCAGCAAGGCCAGCCCCGCGCCCACTTGCACCGCGCCGGGCCAATCCATCGCCGCACTCGACGGCTCGCGGGATTCCGGAAGGTGGCGCGCCAGATGGCAGGCCAGCAGCCCCAGCGGCACGTTGATCAGAAAGATGGTTCGCCATGCCAGGCCGAACAGGTCTGCGTGCACGATCCACCCGCCTAATACCTGGCCCGCGATGGCGGCCAAGCCCAGCGTCATGCCCATCAGCCCGAACGCGCGCTGTCGAGCGTGGCCGTGGTAACTGACGCGGATCAGCGCATAGACCTGCGGAAACAGCATCGCGGCGGCCGCGCCTTGCAGGATGCGCGCGGCGATCAGCGAGTTGGCGGTGGGGGCCAGTCCACACAACGCGGACGCCATCGCAAAGCCCACCATGCCCAGCATGAACAAGCGGCGGCGGCCATGGCGGTCGCCCAGGCGGCTGCCGGCAATCAGCAGCACGCCATAGGCCAGCTCGTACGCCACGATGATGAAGTTGATCTGCGCGAAGTTCGCCGACAGCGTGCTCTGCATGCTGGGAATGGCGACGTTCACCACGAACAAGTCGAAGATGGTGATGAAGCCGCCGGACAGCAGTACGGCAAGGCCGAGCGGGCCGAGTGGCGCGGTGTCGGGCGCGGGGTTGGCGCAGCGGGAGGGCAGGGGGGGGGACGACATGGCAGCGCCTTCAGAAACAGAATCGGCGCTATTCTGGGTGGCCTTGCAGCCTTATACAATTTAGCTGCTTATGCTATTACTGCGTGCAATAGCCCGGCGCACGCCAAAGCCCCTGCCTGTAATCGCCCGACGCTCAAGGCCTTGCCCATGACCGCAACCCCCACCCCTCAACGCCTGGACCGCACGCGCGCGGACTTGTCCGAATTTCTCCGCCTGCGCCGCGCACGTCTTAGTCCCACCGACTTGGGCCTACCCGCAGGCGGCCGCCGCCGCACGCCGGGATTGCGGCGCGAGGAAGTCGCCGCGCTGGCCGGCGTGGGCCTTGCCTGGTACACGTGGTTCGAACAAGGGCGCAACATCAGCGTGTCGGCCGGCTTTCTGGAGAATCTGGCGCGCGTGCTGAAGCTGGACGCGGCCGAACGCCGCCACCTGTATTTGCTGGCCCACCAGCGTCCGCCCGCCGAACCGGGCCGCACCTGGTGCACGGTGCCGCCGCAGGTGCGCCGCTTGATGGACGACCTGCCCGCGCGCCCGGCGTACATCCTGAACTTGCGTTGGGACGTCGTGGTGTGGAATGCCGCGGCAGACCGCGTGTTCAATTTTTCGGATCAACCGCCAGGCCGCCGCAATCTGCTGTGGATGCTGTTTGTCGTGCCGGCCATGCGGCAGGTCTTTGTGGACTGGCCCGCGCAGGCGCCCGCCATGTTGTCCACCTTCCGGCGTGATTTCGCCAGCGCGTCGGGCGTGCCAGACATCGCCGAACTGGTCGACGAACTGGAAGCGGTATCGCCGGATTTCAAGACCTGGTGGCGCGAACACGATGTGCATGGCGCCTGCATGGGGCAGCGCAAATTGCACGTGGCATCGCTGGGCGACATCGCTTTCGAACACGCCACGCTGACTGTGGACGAGAGCCGTCATTTGCGGCTGGTGGTATATGCGCCGGCGCCGGATGAGCCCTGCGCCGAAGATTTCGCGCGCTGGGTGCAAACGCCTGCGGAGCCGGGTGCTGTGACTGCCTAGCGCGGAAAGGACGCGAAACGCCGCGCTTGACGCGTGGAATTTGGCGGGTGTATCGTAAGATCTATATCTTAAGATACATCGTAAGAGCCATCCCATGCGCCATTCCCACTTCCATCATCACGGCCACCCCCATCACCACCTTCATCATCCCCACCACGCCAGCGCGGGTGGGGATTGGTTTTCCGGTCCCCCGGACGGCGGCGGCCGGGGCGATGCCGACGGCTTCGGGGGCGACGGGCGCGGGTTCACGCGTGGCCGCCGCGTGTCTGCCGACGATCTGCAACTGATGCTGTTGGGCCTGCTGGAACACAACCCCAGCCACGGCTATGAACTCATCAAAGCGCTGGGCACCCTTAGCAATGGCTTCTACACACCCAGCCCCGGTATGGTCTACCCCGCGCTGACCTATCTGGAAGAGCTGGGCTACGCCACCGTCGAACCCGACGGTACGAAGAAGCGCTACCACTTGGCGGACGCCGGCCGCGCGCATCTGGACGCTAATCGCGAACGCCTGGCGCTGATGTTCAACCGCTTCAAGCACATCGCCAAAAAAATGGATTGGATGCGTCAGGCCTGGAGCGGCACGCCGCGTGACCTGGGGCCGGAAGGCGAAGACGCGCGCACCGGCTGGCTGCCGGAATTTGTGCAAGCGCGCCAAGCCATCCGCCGCGCGCTGCTCGAGCGCACCGACGCGTCCCCCGCAGAACAACGCCGCATTGCCGCCATCCTGGCGCGTGCCACCGACGAGATCAACGCCAAGCCCTGTGCTTGATTTCGTCCCCCCAAATACTGGAGTGTTAATGACTCGTAGCGACCTGAATGTGGAGCGCGTGCGCCACAACCTGAAAATGCGCGTGCTGACTGTCGTGCGCATCGAACGCATCGCCGGCCTGCTGGCTCGCATCACGTTCACCGGCGAGGACCTGCAGGACTTTGTGTCCGCCTCGTTCGACGACCACGTGAAGTTGTTCTTCCCCGCTGATCCGTCACAACCATTGGCCTTGCCCACGGTAGGCGCCGACGGCGTCAAGTTCCCCGAAGGCATGCCCAAGCCCGCCGCGCGTGACTACACGCCGCGCCGCTTCGACGCCGCCGCACGTGAGCTCGACATTGAATTCGTGCTGCACGGCGACGGCCCCGCATGCACGTGGGCCGAGCAGGCCGAACCGGGCCAGAAGCTGGGCATCGGCGGGCCGCGCGGTTCCTTCGTGGTGCCCAAGGGCTTTGACTGGCATGTGCTGATCGGCGACGAAACCGCGCTGCCCGCCATTGCACGCCGTCTGGAAGAACTGCCCGCCACGGCGCAGGCGCTGGTGCTGATCGAAGTGCCGTCCGCCGCGAATGAAATTGCGCTGGACTCCGCCGCCAAGACCACCGTGCGCTGGCTGCATCGTGACGGCACTGCGCCGGGCTACAGCACGCTGCTGCTGGAAGCGGCGCGCGAATTGCAGTTGCCGTCGGGTGAGGGCTACGTGTGGGTCGCGGCCGAATCCGCCGTGGCCAAGGCCGTGCGCGACATCATGGTGTCGCAGCACGGCATCGAAAAAGGCCGCATCCGCGCCGCCAGCTATTGGAAACGCGGCGCTGTGGCGGTGCATGAAGCGCTCGACGATTGACGCGCTGCGCTTCAACGTTACGCATTGATCGCCTCACGCGCCTACCGCACCTACCGCGACGCGCCCTTCGCCAAGCGCAGCAGGTTTTCCACCCTGCCGCCCGGCGCGTTCCCTCGTACCGCCAGCCCCAGCACCGCGCGGGGCCAATCCAGTGCAAAGGGGCGGTACACCACGCCGTCCGGCCGCAGGTGGCGCAGGGATGCCGGCACCACCGCCACGCCCATGCCGGCGGCCACCAGATTCACCGCCGACGACAATTGCGGCGCGCGCTGACCGATCAGCGGATTCAGCCCATGCTGCCGGCACGCCGCCATGATGTCCGCGCTAAGGCCATACCCCGATTTGCGTGAATAGAGGATGAAGCGTTCTTGCGTCAAATCCTTGGGCGCCAGCCGCTTGCGGCGCGCGAGCGCGTGGCCGAGCGGCAAGGCCACCACCAGCGGCTCTTCGGCCAACTGCGTAAAGGCCAACTGCGGAAAGGCCAGCCCGCCATCCAGCGCGAACGGCGGGCGCACGAAGGCGGCATCAATCGTGCCCTCGCGCAACTGCGCCACGAGCGATTCGCTATCGCCTTGCGACAGCGTCATCTCTACATCGGGATATTGCTGGCGGTACTGACGGATCAGCTCCGTCACCACGCTATTGAACGACGCCGATTCCGTGAAGCCCAGCGTCAGCTCGCCGACCTCGCCACGCGCCGCGCGCTGCGCGGTCTGCACGGCCGCCTGCGCGCGTTGCAGGATGTCTTGCGCGCACACCAGAAACGCGTGCCCCGCATCGTTCAACACCACGCCGCGTCCGGTGCGGTCAAACAGCGGCGTGCCCACTTCCTGCTCCAGCTGACGTATCTGCTGGCTAAGCGGCGGCTGCGCCATGCCCAACCGTTCCGCCGCGCGCGTGAAGTGCTGCGCCTCGGCGGTCACCACAAAATAACGCAGGTGGCGCAGTTCCATGTTGATACCTTTTAAGTACTGATTATCAATTTTCCATATATTGGACATTCTATTTCGTCAGGCCGATCATGGGCGTATCGATTCAATCCACCAAGGAATTCCCATGACCGCAACCCTCTCTCCCGGCGCCTTGCTGCGCCAGCATCTGGCCCACGACATCGTGGTTGCGCCGGGCGCATACGACGGCCTGTCTGCGAGGCTGGTCGCCGCCGCAGGCTTTAACGCCGTCTACGCCAGCGGCGGCGCGATTGCGCGCGCGGCCGGCTACCCCGACATCGGCCTGTTGAGCTTTACCGAAGTGATGGACCGCGTGGAGAAGATCGTTGACGCCAGCGGCTTGCCGGTCGTGGCCGATGCGGACACGGGCTTTGGCGGGTCCGCCAACGTCGAGCGCACCGTGCGCATCATGGAGCGCGCGGGCGTGGCGGCCTTTCACATTGAAGACCAGTCGTTTCCCAAGCGCTGCGGCCATCTGGATGAAAAGAGCCTGGTGGACGCCGACGAAATGTGCCGCAAGGTGCACATTGCGCGCCAGACGTTAAGCGACGCCGACACGCTGGTCATCGCGCGCACGGATGCGATTGCCGTGGAAGGCTTCGACGCCGCGATTGCACGCGCGGAGCGCTACGTGAAGGCGGGGGCGGACATGATATTTGTGGAAGCGCCGGAAACGCTGGAGCAGATTCGCGCTATCGCCGACCGCTTGCCCGGCCTGAAGCTGATCAACATGTTCTACGGCGGCAAGACCCCGCTCGTGCCGCTGCCCGCCCTGGCCGCGATGGGCTACCGCCTGGCCATCATCCCGTCTGACTTGCAGCGCGCCGCCATCCACGCCATGCAGGCGACGTTGGCCGCCATCAAACAGACGGGCGACAGCAGCGCGCTGGCCGACCGGCTGACAAGCTTCAAGGAACGCGAAGCCATCGTGCAGACGCAGCGCTATCTGGCGCTGGACGCGCAATAGGCGTCCAGCGCGGGGCGGGCGGCGAGCTCGGCCTGGAGCGTGCCTACTTAGGGCGGTGCTGCTCGCAGCGCGCCGGCATCGTGTTCGGCCACAAGCGCTGGCCGGCGCTGCCGTACAACGTGCGCACGCCGCACACCATTTCGACGCGGGCGAGCGCTTGGCCGGCAGGGTCGATCAGTTCCGAGGCTTCCATCGTCGACACCACCGCGCGCTGATTGGTGAACGGCGTCACCGCGCTGTATTGCTGGGGAATCACGAACGTGCCTTCGCGGTTTACGTAGCCGAAGGTGTAGTCGGAAAGCGCCGGAGCCAAGCCGTCGCGCATCGTGCCCAGCGCATCGAATGCGGGTCCGGTGAGCGCACCCTTGGCATCCACGGCGCGCACGGCGCGGGTGGCCAGTATCGTCACTGCGCGGCCTTCGGAATACGCCGACGCCATGCCTTCCACCTGCAGCGTCGTCTTGCCGTTCATGTCGACGTAGTCGGTCTGAATGCGCCCGCGGGTACTGACATGCCGCAGCAACGTCGATGACCCTTGCGGCCAGCGCCAGTCGCCTTCGGGCAGCGTGGCCACCGTCTTGCCTTGCGCATCAATCAAGCGCGTGGCGTTTTCGTCCGTGACCAGCGCACGGGCGGGCGATCCATGAAACACCGAGCCCACCGCCGCGCTGGGCGCAATCTGCCATTTGCCTTGCGCGTCCAGATAGCCGTAGCGTGTGGCGCGGCGAATCTCAAGCCAATCGCCCAAGCGCGTGTAGGTGGCGTCTTCCAGGTCTACCGCAGCCGCGCCATCGGCCGAGAAGATCCAGCGGCGTTGCTCGCTATCAACCGTGATGGCGCCATCTGGCGCCTGGCTCAATTGCAAGCGCTTCACGAACGGCGTCAGTGCGCGGCCCTGGTCGTTGAATACCGCCGCGGCACGGCCGTAATCGTCTTCCTGCCCCCCCGCCTGCATCACCTTCCACAGCTTGTCGTTGATCCGTTCGACACGTTGGTGGCGGGCCGGCACGATCCACTTGCCTTGCAGATCGATCACGCCCGCGCGACCCTCGCCCAGCGTGGCGACGGCCTGGCCATGCTGAAACTCGCCGATGTCCCGGAACGCGGGCGCGGCCAGTTCCTTGCCGGCCACGAAGTCATACAGGCCCCACGGCGCGTCGTCGCTGGCGGTCTTCACGTAGCGGATCACGCCGGGCGCCACCACGTGCGAATCGAATACGTCGGCGGGCAATGCATACACCTTGCCGTCACGGTCGATCATGCGGTTGACGCCATCCGCGTAAACCAGCGCGTAGCCCTGGTAGAACCTGCCAATGTGCTGCTGCAACGGCAGCTTCATCGGACGGCCCTGCGCATCCAGCAACTGCATGCCGTCGGCCGTTTCAGCCGCGTAGCGCAGCTGTTCCGGCTTCAGCGTGTCGGGCGACACCGGCTCGTCGCCGTAGCTGCTTTCAGGATCGCCATCCAGCGGGACCAGGTCCGTCCACTTCGGATCGGTCACGATGCTGCCATCGGCGAGCAACAGGCTGGCGGCATTGGGTCCGCATTGGCAATGGCTTTGCCCCAAGGTGCCGAGCGGCGCGCCCGGGATATTCAACGGCAGCGCTTTGATTGTCATGCTTTGCACGGCCTCGACCGCCTCGGGCTTGAGCAGAGCCTGTCCGTCAGCATCCACAATGTTGAGCAAGCCGCCTTCGCGCTTCATGATCCACAGCCGGCCTAGCCGCACTTCGAACGCGCCCGCCTCGGCCAGCCAGGCGGGGGCCGACTCGCCGTGCAGCCACGCGCCCTTGGGGGTGAGCAGACCCGCGCCTTCGCCCGCGTCATTTCTGAACAACACGAATCCGCCTTCATCGTTGGCGGGCAAGATGCCCTGGCCCAACGTCACGGGTTTGGCCTGGCCCGGCACCAACGCCATCAGCGCGTTGTTGGATGGGTAGAGGATGGTGTCCGTGAAGCGCTGCGACGCCTGCGCTTCGTCTTGCGTCATCGTGACGATGACCGTGCCTGCCGCATCCAGAATCGCGTAGCCCTTGCCGCGGCCCAGGTTCGCGCTCCAGAACTTGCGGCCCACGGCGTTCAGATCTTCATAGTGCTGGTCTTCGCCGATCAGCTTGCCATCCGCGCCCAGCAGCATCACGCCGTCACGCCCGTAAGCCACGGCCAGCATGCCGTCGCGCGGGTTCGAGACGTCTTCGAATACGGGTTCGATCAGCCAGTTCCAATCGCGGTCCAACACACCGTACTGGTGCTCGTCATTCATGGCGATGTACAAGCCATCGCCATACGCCTGCGTAACGGTGATGCCGGGTTTCGCAAAGCGGCGTTCGCCGGTGGGCGAGCGGTATTCCTGCTTGTATTGCACCGAGGCCTGCGCGGGCACCCCATCGTTCAGCACCAGGCTTTGGATGCCAGCATCCAAGGGCTCGCCCACGGATTCGCCGTTGCGGTTGATCAATTGCTGACGTCCGTCCAGCGTCACCACGGCCAGGCCGATCTCGGCAAAGTCGCCCACGCTGTCGTAGCGCGGCGGCACCGCCATGCGTCCGTTCACATTGATGAAGCCCCACTTGCCTTGCCATTGCACGGCGGCCAGACCCTGGCGAAAGTCGCGCACGTCTTCGAAGATGGGGCGAATCGCCAACCGGCCATTCTGGTCCAGAAAGCCCCAGGCATGGCGGCGCAAGGATTCGTTTGCGGGCACGCGGCTGATGGGTTCCAGCGCGGACGGCAACAGCACGGCGGCGCGTCCATCGGACAGATCGCGGATGCAACCGTTGGCGTAGGGGCTATGCGCGGCAATGTCGTCGGCAGCGGCCACGTTGCGGAAATTGGCCTCGTCCACGCAGTACACATGGCCGGTTTGGGCGTGTGCGGACAACGAGGCGCCCAAGGCGGCCAGCGCGCAGGCAAGGCGGGTAGTGCGAATCACGCGTGACGTCATGGTTATTCTGCTTTGGCGGTGTCTAGGGCGGGGGGATCAATGCGCGTCGCGTCAGAGCAGGTCAGCGCTTCGCGCGGCCAGCTCTGGTTTTCCTCTGCGTCAAAGATCACGATCTGGTCGCACAGCACGCCGAACGTGGTGGTGGTCTTGCCTTTGGTATCGATGAACTCGACCAGGTAGTCGTGCATCACCATGGCGCGTCCGTCATGGAAGTCATCAGCCCATTTGAAGGCGGGCGCGATGGCGTAACGGCCGCTCAGGTCGATGTAGCCGTAAAGCTTCCCGGTGCGGTCCACGCGGCGCGCTTTCGCCAAGCCGTTCTTCAACGGACCCAGTTCGGTAAAGTGCGCGCCCACCACGCGTTTGCCCGCCGCGTTCAGGAAGCCGTACTTGCCATAGTTCTCGCTGTACGGCACCACGCCTTCGCTGGCCTTCTGGTATTCCACCGGATACTTGCCCGACAGACGCGCCACTTCGCGGCCTTGCAGGTCGGTCAACAGCGCCGTGGACGAGCTGTCGTCGCTGAACAAAATGCGTTGCATGGAGGCCAGCGGGAAACCATCGCCGCGGGCTTCCTGGACGGTCTTGCCGCTTTGATCGATGACGCGGTAGCCCGACCCCAAGTTGACGCGCGCCAGGCCTTCAGGCTGCGCGAAGAACGGGTTGAACTCGCCATACAGGGCGGGCACCTTCATGTTGCCGCGCGCATCAATCGCGCCTTCGCGTTCGTCTTGCCGCACGATGAGCCAGTCGCCATGCTGCTCTTTGCTTTCCGGCCGGCCGTCCGAGATGCGCGTGGCTTTGCCTTGCGCATCAAACAGCACGGCGCTGCCGTCGGCGAGCGCCCCGATGTAGCGCCTGTCTTGAAGCTTGTCCGGTTTGCCGTAAATGGTGTCGCTGCTTTTGCCCGTGCGCAAGTTGACCATCTTGTAGGGGCTGTCGCTATAGCGGCCCGCCTTGCCCTTGCCTTCAGGGTCCTTGACCAGCATGAAGCCGTTGCCCAGGTAGTCCATGTCGTAGGCGCTGTCATGCGTGGCGGGGATTACCCAGTGACCGTCGCGGTTGACGGCGCCCCAGTGGCCCTTGTGCTGCACGCGGACCCAGTCGTCTTCGAAGTCTTCAATGCTCTCGAATTCCGGCTTCAGCGCTGGCGCGCCACGGCGGATGTTCCATAGCCCATAGCGGCGTTCACGGTTTTCGTTTGGCGATTGGTAGAACAGCAGGTCGCCATCCAGTTTGGACGCGCCGGTATCCACGTTGTCAGGCAGACGCATGGGCTTGCCGTGCGCGTCGATCAACAGGGCGTCGCGTTGCTGCATGTCGCGCGTGCGCGCCCAGGTGTAAGCGCCGTTGAAGGGGCGGATCTGGTCGTACTCGGGCTTCACGGCCCAAGCCCCTTGGGCGTCGATGGCGCCGAGCTTGCTCTGCTTGGCCTGCACCACAAGCGGCATCGTCACGTCATAGGTGTCGATGTTCTCCCATTCCGGGTTCGAGACGATCTTGCCGTCGGCCGTCAGAATGGCCAGCGGCTGGTCGGCGTCATGAGGCCGCAACAGCGCCAGCGGCAGGCCGGGGATGCGCTGGCTGTTGTCATTGCCGCGCAGCGCCCTTCGGCTGGGCGAGAACGCGCTGAGTGCGTAGGCGCGCAATTGTGCGGCCGTGTCGGCGTCGAGCAGGGCGCGGCCGTTACGGGCATAGATCTGGACCAGCACGCCTTCACCCGTCGCGTCGGCAGCGGCGGCGGCGTAAGCGGCGGCTTCAGCGGCCGGTTGCGCGACGTCGCTGATGGCGGCGTCGGCCACGGCGGCCGACGGATGGGCCTCTTCGGTAATGTCGACTGCGCCGTCCGATGCTTCGACGGCAACGGGGGCATCGGCCGCCTCTTTCACCGCATCGCTCAAGCCTTCCGTGGTGGCATGCGTGCCGCCCTGCATGGCGGCATCTGCCGCATCCATGGCGTCGCCTGCGGCATCCATCGCTTGATTCAGCGCCGTCGGTACCGACGACGCGGGCACGCCGTAAACCCAGGCCAGCCCTTGCTCAATGTCGACGCGCCCATCGCGCACCGCCAGCTTTTGCACGGTGCCGTTGGGGCTGATCAGCAACGTCATTGACGCATCCGCCAGGTAACGCCACCCTTCGCGTTCCTGCATCCCCAGGTACGACATCGAGAACGTGTGCAGCGGCTTGAGCTTGCTGTCCAGCAGCGTCGTCTTGCCATCATCGGCCGCAACCAGCCACAGGCCTGGCGCGGCCCACTGCACGCGGTCGTAGATGGCTTGTGAAATCGCTTCCCCGCGCGGGTTCACGAACAGCCACTTGTCGTCGCGGCGCACCGCCACGATATTGCCGTCGCGCATTGGCGCTTCACGCGAGCGCAGCACGTCCGGCGCAACCGCCCATTGGCCATGCGCATCCAACAGACCCCACCAGCCGGAGTAGCGCGATCCACGCACCTGCGCGGGCAGAAAGCCTGCCGTGGGCGCGGCCAGCATCATCACGCCGTCGGGCAGGTTCGCGGCGGTGCCGGTGGCGGTATTGATCAGGCGCGGCGGCGTCGGCACTTCCATCGACGCCAGCTTCTGCCCAGGCATGAAGCCCCAGGTACGCGTGCCCAAGGGGAAGGTCTTCACCACCTTGCCCTGCCGGTCGATCAGCACATCGTGTTCGTTGTCTTCGGCCAGCGCCGTGCCTTCGGCGTTAAAGCCGGTGGCGTTGGCGAAACGCGGCTTGATGGCCCATTGCCCCTTGGTGTCGATATAGCCCCACAAGCCGCCCTGGCTGACGGCGGCCAGCCCGTTCTGAAACGGCTTCGCTTCCGCGTAGGCGGGCGCGATGGCCATGCGGCCTTGCTTGTCGATGTATCCCCACGCGCCCGCGCCGTCGCTGCGCGATCCCGTCAGCACCGCCGCTAGGCCTTCGCTAAAGGCCTGATGGCAAGACGTGTCGGCGCCTTGGCCGTAGTAGCTGGTGGTGCATTGATCCAACCAGGAATCCGCGAGCGCCACAGCGGGCAGGGCGGGCAGCGTCAGCATCACGGCCAGCGTCAGGGGCTTCAGAGCGGTCCTCATTGCGTGCGGGCGCGGGCGCGAGCCGCGGGAAAAGAGGAGCCAAGCCGAACGTGCCACATGGTCGGGTGCCTGCATCAGAAAATGGGGAAGGCAGCACTGTAACTAGCAGTAGCAGGCAATGAAACGGGAAATGTAACGATAGAAAACCAAGCGTAAATGGGGCCATGCTTTGTCAACACGATTCTCAGCCGGGATCACATTCTTGCCAGGCATGTAGCGGACAAAAAATAATCAGTTGAAGCGCATGCCCGGCCCCTCTGTAATACAGGCGTGCGCTTGCCTTGATTGAAGCGCTGCGCCTGTCCGGAGGGTTCACCATGTCGTCCCCGTCTTCCCCTGATGTTTCGCGGTTGTGGTTGCTGGTCCTGGCCGGTGGCATCGTCATGGGCCTGGCGCTGGGCGTGCGCCATGTGCAGGGCCTGTTCCTGCTGCCCGTGTCGATGGACCGGGGCTGGAGCCGCGAGACATTCGCCATGGCGATGGCCGTGCAGAACCTCACCTGGGGCATCGTGCAACCCTTCACCGGCATGATTGCCGACCGCTACGGATCGGCCAAGGTCATCGCGGGCGGCCTGGTGTTCTACGCGCTGGGGCTGGTGGGCATGGCGCATGCCACCACGCCGGCGGCATTCATGCTGACGGCGGGCGTGTGCATCGGCATCGCGCTGTCGGGTACCGCATTCGCCGCCATCTACGGCGCGTTGAGCCGGCTGGTGCCGCCCGACCGCCGGGGCTGGGCGCTGGGGGTAGCGGGCGCGGTCGGCGGATTGGGCCAATTCATCATGGTGCCTGCGGCGCAGTGGCTGATTGGCGGGTGGGGCTGGGTCAGCGCGCTGCTGGTGTTTGCCGTGCTGCTGGCTATCGTGCTGCCCTTGGCGCGTCCGCTGCGCGAACCCGTCACCGCCATGCTGGACCCGTCCGCACCGGACGCCAGCCTGTCGATGCGCGCCGCCATTGGCGAAGCGTTTCGGCAGCCGGGCTTCTGGCTTCTGAACCTGGGCTTTCTGGCTTGCGGCTTCCAGCTGGCGTTCATCGGCACCCATCTGCCCGCGTATCTGATGGACAAGGGCCTGCGCGCGTCGGACGCCGTGGCCGCGCTGGCCATCATTGCGCTCACGAACGTCATGGGGACCTATGCCTGCGGCGTCCTGGGCGCGCGCCATCGCCGCAAATACTTGCTGGCGGGCATCTACCTGCTGCGCACCGCGGCCATCGCGCTGTTCCTGCTGCTGCCGCTCTCGACATGGACGGTCTACGCGTTCGCCGCCATCATGGGCTTTGTCTGGCTGGGCACCGTGCCGCTGACCAACGGGCTGATCGCGCAGGTGTTCGGCGTGCGCTACCTGACCACGCTGTTCGGCTTCGTCTTCTTCGGCCATCAGCTGGGGTCCTTCCTGGGCGTGTGGCTGGGCGGCGTGGTGTTCGAAGCCACGCGTTCCTATGACTTGATCTGGCTGGGCGCGATGGCGCTCGGCATCTTGTCCGCTGTGTTGCATTGGCCCATCGACGACCGCGAGATCACGCGCGTCCGCCCCGTGCGGGTGGGGGGCTGAGGCCGCTACGCCGCCCGATGCTGCGTCCCCGCGCCCATCGTGATGTGCAGCATCCGGCAGGGTTCCATCACCTTCACCGTATGCCACACGCCCTTCGGAATCACATACCCGTCGCCGGCCAGCATCTTCACCACCTGATTGCCCGTTGGCCATTCCAGATGCAGCTCGGCGGCGCCCGCCATCAAGCGCACAATCTCGTCCGCTTCCGGATGCATCTCCCATTGCGGCCAATCGGACGCGAACGTATATTCCGACACCAGCCAGCCGCGGCCAAACTTGTCGAGCTCGTCAGGCGACTGCGACCAGAACGCATCGCCGCCATTCACCGTTGACGCGGCGCCGGAAGCGTCCAGCAAGACATAGTGCGAAGACAGATCAAGAGCCATGGTGCGCATCCTTATGGAAGTGGGGCGTACGGTCATTCATCTGGGCACGAGCCAAATTTGACCCGATCGGGCCAATTTTGACCCGCTACAAGCCATTGATTCAATAGCGATATTTTTTATTCGAGTCAAAACTGGCCCGGTTTCTGGGGAAAAGCCGGGGTTTTGCGGGGATGCAGATCAGAGCATTCCGTCGTAGGTGTCTTAGTTGCGCGGCAAGCCATTGATTCCATGTGAATTATTGATATGGCGTCACGCTTGGCATGGATGTTGCATGAGTGCGGGTAGCGCTTCCTACAGGAAGCATCCCGGCCGCCACGGCCGGCACCACGACGACGGAGTCCGTCATGCCACCCCCCGCTACGTTCTGCATTGCCCGCAAACGCGTTGGCGTTCGAGTCGTCACATGACGCTCAGCCAACAGCTCATCGACATCGTCGAAGAAACCATGCCCTTGCCGCCGGGCAGCTGCAACGCCTGCGAACGTAACGGCATCCCGATCCTGCTGCTGCGCCCGGCGGTGGTGGCTGAAAATTCGCTCTTGCGCGCGCGCCGTGCGCTGTCGCATCCCAGTCTGCAAGAGTCGCTGCGCCTCTTGCGCAAGGGCTATGTCTACGTGCTGCTGGATCGCAGGGTCTGGCATGCCTATCAAGTGACTGACGCAGGCCATATGCGGCATTTCAACCCTTATGAAATGCCCCGCGCCGAGCCTGCTCCGTTGGCCGAGCGCTGCATCCAGGCCGCGCACAATCTTCCGGCGTCATTCATCGGTATCGACATTGATAAGTACAAAATCGCCTGGATCGCGTATTCGCAGGACCCATGGCCAGCGGCCGTGCTGGACGCGTACAAGTCCGGCAAGGGCTTGGCCGCTGATTACCCCCAGCGGTTTGTCATCGTCGACTTGCCGAAGCTGCGGGACGATCCCACGGCCGGTGGCACCGCGCTGGGCTTGGAACATACGCATCTGTTGAACGAACACGTGGCCGAATACGCCAGCGGCGTCGACGACTTCGGCAGTGTGCACGGCTGGTCATCGCGCGGGGCGCAAGGCGCAGCCATGCGCAATTACCTGACGTTGATGGAACGGCAACACCGCTTGCCGCAAGGCGTAAGCGCGCTGATCCTGCCCGACCCCATCGGCATGGCGGAAGAGCTCAATAACGTCCGGCTCGCTGCCTACACGCAAAAGCGATTGTGGGCCGAGGAGCCGGAACGCCGTTACGCGTATCTGACTTCGCAATGCCTGCTGGCGATTCAGCAGTTGTACGCCGTACAGGCCGATGCCGAGACGATGGCTAGCACCGTGTCATTGATGGACCTGATGCCTAGCGAGTCCGGCACGCCGCCCGTGTTCCGGGACCCCGAGCTTGATCGGCAAGAGCGCATGCAAGCCAAGATCACCGACCGCGTCGAACGATTGAAGGAACGCTATTGGGAAACGAATCCGCCCACCGAGCCGCGCCGCCAAGGCCGGGCAAGTTTTCAGGCGCGCTACGACCGGGACATCAAGCGCTTTGAAAACGACATCGATGCGTATGGCAAGGATTGGGCGCAGGTGATCGGCAGCGCGGCGTGGAAGCGCATCGTGTCGATGGACTATTCCGATACCGATGAACGTTCGCAGC
>Ga0213823_1001196_pt1 | contig 16922 bp, 18 predicted proteins | sample MC6MC0907MG_FD_179887 | JGI IMG/M metagenome (GOLD analysis project Ga0213823, IMG submission 179887) | Enriched soil aggregate microbial communities from Iowa State University, Ames, United States - MC6-MC0907-MG | ecosystem: Environmental > Terrestrial > Soil > Unclassified | place: USA: Iowa...
CGCGTCGCGAAGGGGCCGCAGCGCGGCCCCGACACGCTACAGCCACCCGGATTTCTTGAAGCTCGCGAACAACCCCGCACAGCCCAGCCCAATCACCCCCAGCACCGCGAAGTAGCCGTAGTGCCAGCTCAGCTCAGGCATGTTCTGGAAGTTCATCCCGTAGATCCCCGCAATTGCCGTAGGGAAGGCCAGGATCGCCGCCCACGCTGCGAACTTGCGCTGCACCAGGCTTTGCCGTGATGACTCCAGCAACATACCGATCTCGATGGTCTGGCTGGCGATGTCGCGTATCCCGGACAAGTCTTCCATCTGCCGCGTCACGTGGATCTGCACGTCGCGAAAGTACGGGCGCATGTTCTTGTCGATGAATGGGAAGCTCAGGCGCTGCAGCTCCTCGCTCACCTCCACCATCGGTGCCACATAGCGGCGCAGGCGCAGGATGTCGCGGCGCAGGCCGTGCAGGCGACGAATGTCCTCTTCGAGCAGCGAGCCGCTGAGTACGCTCTGTTCCAGCTCCTCGATCTCGCCATGTATGGCTTCGCTGACGGGTTGGTAGTTTTCCGTAACGAAGTCGAGCAAGGCATACAGCACGAAGTCTTCGCCATGTTCCAGCAGCAGCGGCCGCGCTTCGCAGCGCTGGCGCACCAGGGCGTAGGATTTCGAGTGGCCATTGCGGCAGGTGATGATGTAGCCATTGCCGGCGAAGATGTGGGTCTCGATGAATTCCAGCTTGCCCTCATGGCGCACGGGCGAGTAGGTGACGATGAATAGCGCATCACCGAAGGTTTCAAGCTTCGGCCGGCTGTGCTTCTCCAGCGCGTCCTCGATGGCCAGTTCGTGCAGGTTGAACTGGCGCTGCAGGTTGGCCAGTTCTTCGGCGTTGGGCTCTTCCAGCCCGATCCAGACGAAATGCCCCGGCTTTTGCGCCCACTCGCTGCCTTCGTCAATGCTGATGTTGGTGACCTTTCTGCCGGCGCTGTACACCGCCGATGCCACGACTCGACCCATGGTTATCCACTTGTCCGGTTGAACACGGGTTACAGCTTGGGCTGTATAGCGTAGGAGGGCAACCTACGGCTGAGGCAACTCACCTTCCATGCGATCGATGCACTGTTGCATCTGCCCGCGGCACTGCTCGATCAGCGCCGGCAGGTCCTGCTGGGTAAGCCCGGCTGTGGCGATTGGGGGCAGCGAGCGCACTACCACCGTGCGCTGGCGCCAGCTGTTCAGGCTCAGGCGCCGGGCATAGCGGCTGACGCACACCGGTACGATCGGCACGCCTGCGTCGATGGCCATGTGGAAGGCACCCTTCTTGAACGCCAGCAGCTGTTGTTCGGGGTTGCGCGTGCCCTCGGGGAAGATCCAGATCGAGGTGTCGTCGCGCAGGATGCGGGTAGTCACCTGCATCGCCTTGCGCGCCTGGTAGGCGTTCTTGCGGTCGATCAGCACATTGCCGCCCAGCCAGAACAGCTGCCCGAACAGTGGGATCCAGCCGAGGCTTTTCTTGCCGATGGCGACCGTGCGTTGCGGCACCACGTGGCCGAGGATGAACAGATCGAAGTTGGACTGGTGGTTGGCGACGATTACGCAGCCGGGCGGCTGGTCCCACAGCGGGCCGACCTCGGCCTTGACCTTGATGCGCATCAGCCAGGTGGCTGGCAGGCTGTAGAGGCGGGCGAATAGGCGGCTGTTGTCACGGTTGAACGGGCGCAGCAGCCCGATGAGCAGGCCAATGACCCCAACCAGCAGGAAGTGCAGCCCCAGCAGGAGCATGCGAAGGCAGTAAAGCATGGTACGACTCACACCAGACGGTCGCGGTGCAGTGTACGGTTGTGCACTGTGTTGGGCAAACCCTGGTGTTGTGGCTGATGGCGCTATCGCCGGCAAGCCGGCCCTATTAAGGCGGAAGCACGCTACTCCGGTAGGCGCTGGCTTGCCGGCGATGGGGCCGGTACCGTCAGCCCATATGCTCCTGATCCAGCTCGATGGCCTTGTCCAGCACATCCAGCAGCCCTTTGCGCACTTTCAACTTGGTGTTCTTGTGCGCCAGCATGTTCAGCTTCTTCAGTTCACGCGCCGCAGCCAGGGCGGTGTCCTGCAGTTGCTCGGCCGGTACCACCTTGTCGAGAAAGCCGGCCTCTACCGCACCCTGCGGGTCAAAGATCTCGGCATTGTTCACCGAGCGCTGGAAGGCCGCGCGGCTCAAGCGGTCGCGGGCCAGTTCGATACCGGCATGGTGCATGGTCATGCCGATCTGGACCTCGTTCAGGCAGATCTTGTAAGGCCCTTCCACACCGATACGGTAGTCGGCCGACAACAACAGGAAGGCTCCTTTGGCCACCGCGTTGCCGGGGCAGGCGACAATCACCGGAAACGGGTGCGAAAGCAGGCGACGGGCCAGCGTGGAACCGGCGGTGACCAGGCTGACTGCTTCCTTCGGCCCGGCCGTCATCACTTTGAGGTCGTAGCCGCCGGACAGGATGCCCGGCTGGCCAGTGATGATCACCACGGCCCTTTCTTCCTTGGCGCGATCGAGGGCGGCATTGAAAGCGTCGATGACATCCGGCGAGATGGCGTTGACCTTGCCGTTGTTCAGGGTCAGGGTGGCGATGCCGTCTTCGGCATGGTAGGTAATCAGCTCGCTCATGGCAGAGTCCTTTAGGTGGCGTGACGATGACGTTACCCAGCGGCGTGGGCCAGGTAAAGCAGCAAGGCTGACTGGCCAGTCAGTGGCAGGGCTCAACGCCTTGGTGCGCCGGGGTAGAGCGTTGCCAGCCCGTAAAAGCGCAGGCGAGAATGGCAGCATTGCCCTGGCAACCTCAGGTTTTTATCTGTTTGGCTTAAATGCATGAAAAAACTGAAAAAAATGCTTGCCAAGGTAAAGCTCTTCCACTAAATTAGCGCGCCTCGACAGGGTGAATGCCTTGAAGAGAAAACGGTGAAGTGTCCGAGTGGTCGAAGGAGCACGCCTGGAAAGTGTGTATACGAGAAATCGTATCAAGGGTTCAAATCCCTTCTTCACCGCCACATTCTGCGAAAAGCCCCCGAACTGAAAAGTTCGGGGGCTTTTTGTTTCAGGGGTAGTAGGGCGCGCGTCCAAGGTCAGCTGAACATCTGTGGGCGCGGGCTTGCCCCGCGAATGGGCCGCAAAGCGGCCCCGCAGACCTCAGAAATTCACCGACGCCGACAACCGCGCCGTCCTCGGCGCCCCCTGGAACAGGTAGTTGTCCCCCAGGTAGTCGCCGACATCCCGCCAGTAGCGCTTGTCGAACAGGTTATCCACAGTCAGCCGCAGCACCGTCTCATAGCCACCCACATGCGTGCGATACCGTGTACCGACATCGAACACCGTATACCCGCCCACCTCGACATTCCCCGCCTGGCTCGCATACTTGCTGGCGCTGTAGCGCGCGCCGCCAAGCAATGCCAGGCCAGGGACCGGCAGGCTGTAGTCGGCTTGCAGGGCGGCACGCAGGCGCGGCACGTTGATCGCCTGATGGTCCTCGTAGGCATCGGTACCACTTTTCTTGACCCGTGCCCGAATCGCTGCGGCGCTGGCCTGGACCTGCAGGTTCGAGGTCACCCAGCCGCTGGCGCCCAGCTCCAGGCCGATGTTCTTCTGCTGGCCTTGCTGCACGTAGGTGAAACCGCCATCGCCTTGCGGGCGGGCGTACTGATAGGCCTGGCGGATCTGAAACAGCGCGGCGCTGAAGCTCATGCCTTGCCAGTCGCGCTTGATGCCCAGCTCAAGTTGCTGCGACAGGGTGGGGGCGAGGATTTCGGCAGCGTTGCTGGCAAACCAAGGGGCGGTGCCCCCGGCCGACAAACCCTTCGAGTAGCTGGCGTACAGGGTGGTGTCCAGGCGCGGTTTGTAGATCAGTGCGGCATTGGGCAGCAGCTGATATTGCCGGGTGTGGCGCCCGGCCACGCCGTTCTCGTCCCAGGTTTTTTCGTCCAGGCGCACTTCACGGGCGCCAAGCACGGTTTGCCAGTGCTCGTCCAAGGTGATGCGGTCGCTGACGAACAGGCCGTACTGGCGGCTGTCCAGGCGCCGCTCGCTACTGCCTACGGGCTTGTCCGAAGGGTCCACGGCAGGCGCGCCGGTGTAGATGTTGCCGCTGCCGACCCACTCGTTGTAGTAGGGGCGCTGGTCCAGAGTGCGTCGTTGGGCGCTGCTGCCGACCGTCAGTTCGTGGCTTACGCCAAGGGCATCGAAACGGCCGTTGAGCATGGCCTGCGCCTCATCCGTGCGGCGGGTGTCATCAGGGCTGCGGAAATCATAGATGTCGTAGTCGCCTTGCGGGCTGAAGTGCGACTGCCAGCCACCTTCGCTGCCCCAGGCAAACGCGCTGTAGTCATCGATCACCACGTGGCTGCGCGAGGCGCTGAGCGTGCCGCTCCAGTTATCGTTGAAGCGGTACTGGAAGCGTCCGCCCAGGTTCAGCGAATCGTTCTGCACAGGCTTGGCCCAGTGCTGATAGGCCAGCCTGTCATCGGGGTCGATGCCGTGCGGCACTTGGCTGCCGCCCAGCAGTTGATAGCCCGGCACTGAGCGCTGCTCGCGGTGCTGGTATTCGGCATCCAGTTGCAGGGTGGCATCGGCGCTGATCTGCCAGTCGAAGGCCAAGGATGCGAAGTCGCGCTTGCCATCGGCATGGTCGACGTACGAGCGGATGTCCTCATGGGCAAGGTTGGCGCGCAGGCCGAACTGCCGTTCGCTGCCGAACCAGCCGCCCAGGTCGGTGGCCAGATAGCGCTCGCCCTGTTCGTTGGTCGAAACAGTTACGCTACGTACATCTTCGGCGCGCTTGGTCACGTAGTTGATCAACCCACCAGGCTCGGACACGCCGCTTTGCAGGCCGGACAAGCCTTTGAGCAGTTCGACCTGCTGCTTGTTTTCCAGGGCGACGTTCTGCTCGCCGACAATGGTCTGGCCATTGATGCGGTAGCTGCTGGCGGCGTTCAGTTCGAAGCCGCGGACGTTGAAGTTTTCGTAGTAGCCGATAGGGGCATAACTTTCGCCGACCGAGGCGTCGCTTTGCAGCACTTCGCTGAGCTGGCGTACCTGCCGGTCTTCGATCAGTTGCTGGCTGAACACGCTGACCGACGCCGGGGTGTCGAGCAGCGGTGCGGCCTGGAACCCGCCGACTGCGGCCTCGCGCACCTGATAGCCTTCGCTGCCGTAGGTGTCGGACACCTGCACGGGGGCAAGGGTGACACTGCTGTCAGCCAAACCGTGAGGGCTGTGCAAGGCCAGGCCCAGGCTGAGCAGGCTCAGGGGCAGGCGGGGGCGGGGCAGGGGCATGCGAGGTCCTTGATGGGCGAGATTGCACGGGCCCATTCGCGGGCAAGCCCGCTCCTACAGGCATGGCGCCGCTTTCAATGGCGACGCCATGCCTGTAGGAGCGGGCTTGCCCGCGAAGAGGTCAGTGCAGACAAAAAGTGCCGCATCTTATCAGGCCCATGCAGCCCAGAGCGCGCCCGAGATGCTTATTCGCTTTTAGCTGGCCGACGGTGCTGGCGCCAGCTGTCATCGATCTTCGACCAGGTCTTGCCATCGGTGATGGCCATCAGCTTGCGGCCATCCTTGAACGTGGCAAGAAAGGTGGCTTCCTCCTCCTTGCCACCGAGCCACAGCCCGGCCAGCAGGCCCACCGGGCCAGCCACCAGGGCGCCGGCCACGCCCCAGCCCAGTGCAGTGCCCAGGCTCCGGCTGGTCTCAAGGCTGGCGAGCTGCAGGTCGCTGATACGTGTGAGGGAAATACGCTCGCCAGGCGAAGGGCTGCGCGGGGTTTTGAGTGTGAGCGATCCATTGCGATACTCGCCTTCACCTTGCAAGAAATCGCCGGATTGCACCGTGAGTCTTGTCATTGAGTCGTCCTGTCAGTGAAAGGGGCTTGGCCAGCACTTACTGAAGCGCTGGCACGTCGGGCAAGTCAACGAGCAGGCGACGGAGGGTCGTGCGGCGCTATGCCGCGCAGGCCTTCGCAGCCCGCTTGCGCTTGCGTTCGGCCCAAGCCCATACCAGCAGGGCCAGCGCGCCGATCAGCAACCCGGCCACCACGATGCCCTTCCAGCCTGAATGCTGGAACAGCTGCGTGCCCAGCAACGAGCCTAGCGCGCCGCCGATGAAATAACAGGTGATGTAGCCGGCATTGAGCCGAGTACGTGCCTCGGGCCGCAGGGCAATCACCGCATTCTGGTTGCTCACGTGCACCAGTTGCACGGCCAGGTCGAGCACCAGCACGCCCAGCAGCAATGCTGCCAGTGAGTGCTCGGCAAAGCCCAGCGGTACCCATGCCAGCAGCAGTGCCAGCAGGCCCACCGTGGTGCCCAGCGAGCCCTTGCCGCGGTCTACCAGGCGCCCGGCCCAGTTGGCCGAAAGCGCGCCCGCTGCACCGGCAAGGCCGAACAGGCCGATTACCGCGTCAGAATAATGGTAAGGCTCGCGGGCCAGGAGGAATGCCAGCGGCGTCCAGAACAGGGCGAACAGGCTGAATGCCAGCAACCCTAGCAGCGAACGCAGCCGCAGCACCGGCTCCTCGATGAACAGGCGGAACACCGAGCCGATCAGCGCCGGGTATTTCAGCCCAGCGTGGCTGTGGTGTTGCGGCAGGCTGCGGTACAGGGCGAAGGCGGTGATCGCCATCAGCACGGCAGCCAGCACATAAATGCTGCGCCAACCGCCCAGTTCTGCCATGAAGCCGGCAGCGGTGCGTGCCAGCAGGATGCCCAGCAGCAGGCCACTCATCAGTGTGCCCACCGCGCGCCCGCGCTGGTGTGGTTCGCTCAAGGTCGCGGCCATGGGCACGAGAATTTGCGCCACCACCGAGAACAGGCCGGTGAGCGCGGTACCGAGGAGCAACCATGGCAGGTTTGGTGCGCAGGCGCTGATCACCAGGCCCAGGGTGGATATCGCCGACATCACCACGATAAGGCGGCGTTGCTCGAACAGGTCGCCCAGTGGCGCCAGCAGCAGCAGGCCGGCGCCATAGCTGAGTTGTGCGGCGATGACGATACTGCCGGCACTGGCGGTGCTCAGGCCGAACTGTTCGGCGATGCTGTGCAGCAATGGCTGTGCATAGTAGTTGCTGGCCACGGCCAGGCCGGTGGCGGTGGCCATCAGCAGGATCAGGGCGCGACTCAAACTCGGGGCGTTCATGGCAATCTCGTGCGGGCAGTGGTCAGTGGCATTCAGTATCGGGAACTGCCAGGCATGACGCCAACGTAGGGTTATCAGGTTATCCGCAAAGGTTGCCGGTACTCGCCGTTTCGCCAGCCAGTACCGGCAACCTCCTCAGTCAGGCAGCGAAACCACCATCGGCGGTCAGGCTGGCACCGGTGATATAGCCGGCTTCCGGGCCCGCCAGGTAGGCCACGAAGCTGGCAATTTCGTCGACCTGGCCGTACCGCCCAATCGCCATCAACGGGATAAGGCTCTCGGCAAACTCGCCGCTGGCCGGGTTCATGTCGGTATCCACCGGGCCTGGCTGCACATTGTTGACGGTGATCCCCTGTGGCCCCAGGTCGCGCGCCATACCCTTGGTGAGGCCGACCAGCGCCGACTTGCTCATGGCATAGGGCGCACCGCCGGCAAACGGCATGCGTTCGGCATTGGTGCTGCCGATGTTGATGATCCGCCCGCCCTGGCCCATGTAGCGGGCGGCGGCCTGGCTGGCGACGAACACGCTGCGTACGTTGATGGCCAAGGTGCGGTCAAAGTCGGCGAGGTAGAACTCCGCCAGCGGCGCCACGGCCAGCACGCCGGCGTTGTTGACCAGGATGTCGAGGCGGCCGAAGGCTTTCACGGTGTCATCCACCGCCAGTTGCACGGCTGCGGCGTCAGCGCTGTCGGCGCGCAGGGCAAGCGCTTGACCACCGGCTGCCTTGACCTCTTCGACCAGGTCGTTGGCCGGGCCTTCCGAGCTTGCGTAGGTGAAGGCAACCTGGGCGCCTTCGCGGGCCAGGCGGCGCACGATGGCGGCGCCGATGCCGCGAGAACCGCCCTGGATCAGGGCCACTTTGCCTTCGAGAGTAAGTTGCTTGGACATGCTGATCTCCTGCTGGAAGCAAGGCCGAATGCCTTGGATGGGCGCAGTATCGGCTGATGATTACCTGCTGATAAGATGGCAATCGCTATTAGCAGAGTAAACCTTTGGTTGGTAATCATGGCCACGGAATCTTTCAACGCCCTTGAGTGTTTCATCCGCAGCGCCGAGGTCGGCAGCTTCGCCGAAGCGGCCCGCCGCCTGAGCCTGACCCCGGCGGCGGTGGGCAAACATGTCGCCCAGCTGGAGGCGCGCCTCGGCGTGCGGCTGTTCCAGCGTAGTACGCGCAAGCTGACCCTGACCGAAGCCGGGCAGCGATTTCTGGGCGAGGTCAGCGACAGCTTTCGCACCATTCAGTACGCCGTGGCCAACCTGGCCAGTGCCGAAGGCCAGCCGGCCGGGCTGTTGCGGGTGAGCATGGGTACCGTGTTTGGCAGGTTGTACGTGTTGCCGTTGCTCGGTGAGTTTCTGCAGCGCTACCCGGCAATCACCCCGGATTGGCATTTCGACAACCGCCAGGTGGACCTGATCGGCCAGGGCTTCGATGCCGCGATCGGCGGCGGGTTCGAACTGCCGCTGGGGGTTGTGGCGCGTAAGCTGACGCCGGCACATCGCGTGTTGGTGGCGGCGCCCGCGTACCTGGCCCGGCACGATGCGATCGAGGAACCACAAGCGCTGCAGCGCCATGCCGGCATTCTGATTCGCTCACCCCAGACCGGCCGCGTGCGCTCCTGGCCCTTGACCAGCCGCTGGCAGGCGCAGCAGCCGTTGCAGTTACGCCAGGCGATGACCATGAGCGACTCGGATGCAGCCTGCGCGGTGGCCCAGCAAGGGTTGGGCATTGCCTTGGTCAGCCTGCCGTTTGCCGTGCCTTATCTGGAGGCGGGGCAACTGCAACGGGTGTTGCCAGACTGGTATGTGGATGATGGGCATATCAGCCTGTATTACGCCGAACACAAGCTGCTACCCGGCAAGACCCGAGCGTTCATCGATTTTGTGCAGGAGCAGTTCGCCGAGCGCGGGTTGGCGGCCAAATTCGATGCGTTGACCGGGGGGGAACGGTGAACCTGTAGGCTTGCCCGCGATGAGGCCGGATCAGACCACCTCAACAATGAACAACTGCTGAGCACCCAGGCTGACCTCGTCATCGACCTTCTTGCCCATCAGCTGTTGGCCCAATGGCGAGCGTGGGGTGATGACCGTCACCAGCCCGTGCGCTTCGCCAATCTTCAGGCCAGCCGCCTCTGGCCCCAGAAACAGCCGCCGCTGGCCGCCGTCCTGGTCTTCCAGGGTCACCAGGCTGGTGATCTGGATGCCGCGTGCGGGGTCGTAGCCGCGCAGGGCCAACTGCTGATAGGTCAGCAGTGCCTGGCGGATCTCGGCGGTGCGCCGGGCCTGGCCGGTGGCAAGGTACGAAGCCTCCAGGCCAAGGGTGTCGTACTTGTTCTCGGCGATGTTCTCTTCGGCGGTGGCGGTTTCGTAGGCGGTTTGCGCGGCGCGGCGCAATACCTCCATGTCCGTTTCCAAGGCTTCGATGATGCGTGTCAGCAGCGTGGCCTTGTCCATGATCAGTAACAGAACTCCAGCACGTTGGCCTGGCTCTTGTCGGTCGGCGCGGTGCGGTTTTGTGATAGCCAGAACTGGCACTTCGGGCTGTTGAGGTTACGCGGGTTACCTTGGGCAGCCTCGGCAGCTTGTTGCTGTTCTTGCTTGTGCAGGATGTCCTTGTAGCGCTCGAACATCTCGCTCTGCGCATCCAGCGGTTGCGAGGGCGGGGCGGCCGGCTGGGCAGTGCCTGGGGCAACGGCCTGGGCCACCGGTTGCACCTGCTCGGGCCACCAACGCAGGGCAAGCCCCAGGCTCAGGGCGATGGCCACGGCGCCTAGCCACAGGCCCAGCGCCACGCACAGGATCAGTTGCAGGGGCTTGAGAGTGATCTTCAGTTCACGGTGGCGGGGCATGGCGGCCTCCTGGCAGGGCGGGACGAGCGGCCATTGTCGCATGGCATCGGGCGGTTTTTCAGTGCCAATGCTTTTGTCGGCGACGATTTAGCCTCAGAATTCGTCGATTTGCGCAGGGCGAGGGCAGGGCACATGGCAGAGAGCGTGAAAGTCACCTGGGACATTTTCTGCACTGTGGTCGACAACTACGGCGATATCGGTGTGACCTGGCGCCTGGCGCGGCAGTTGGTGGCCGAGCACGGGCTGGCAGTGCGCCTGTGGGTGGACGACCTGGGCGCCTTCGTGCCGCTGTGCCCGGGCGCCGACGCCAGTGCTGCGCAGCAATGGCAACAAGGTGTGGACGTGCGTGCCTGGCCGGCCGAATGGCAGCCAGCGGAGCCGGCCGACGTGGTGATTGGTGCCTTTGCCTGCCAGTTGCCACCGCCTTACGTCGAAGCCATGCGCGTGCGCACCACGCCTGTTTTGTGGCTGAACCTGGATTATCTCAGCGCTGAAGACTGGGTGGAGGGCTGCCACGGCCTGCCGTCGCCCCAGTCCAACGGGCTGCGCAAAGTGTTTTTCTTCCCCGGCTTCACCGACAGGACCGGCGGGCTGCTACGTGAGGCCTCTTTGTTGGCGCGGCGCGAAGCGTTGCAGCAGTCCGCAGAGGCGCGTGAGGCGTTCCTGCAAGGCCTGGGCGTATACCCGCAGGCCGATGCGCAGCTGATTTCGCTGTTCGCCTACGAAAACCCACAACTTGGTGCCTGGCTCGATGCGTTGGCAGCCGACACTTGCGCCACCCACCTGCTGGTGCCGCAAGGCCGTATTCTCGGTGACCTGAGCAACTGGCTGGGCGAGCCGGTGCTAAAGGTGGGTGACCTGTTCCAGCGCGGCGCGCTGACCGTGCAGGTTTTGCCGTTCGTCAGCCAGGACGACTACGACCGCCTGCTGTGGAGCTGCGACTTCAATGCCGTGCGCGGTGAAGACTCGTTCGTGCGTGCGCAGTGGGCGGGCCGGCCGATGCTCTGGCACATTTACGTGCAAGAAGAAAACGCCCACTGGGAAAAGCTCGAAGCGTTCCTCAACCTTTATCGACAGGGGCTGTCGGACGCTGCCGGTGCTGCACTGGTGGCATTGTGGCGCGCCTGGAACATGGGCAATGACATGCGCCAGGCGTGGCAAGGGGCCCGTAAACACTGGCCCGAGCTGCAGCAGCACGCCCGTGATTGGGCGGCCTGTCAGGCCGCTCGGCCGGACCTTGCCAAGGCGCTGGTACACTTTTACCGAAATTGGATATGATATGCGGCCTCGATTTTTATAAATCCATCCAGATTCGGATACTTCGTAATGAAAACTGGTAAAGAACTGAAACCCGGTACCGTACTGCGGATCGACAATGACCCGTGGCTGGTTCAGAAAGCCGAGTTCACCAAATCGGGTCGCAACAGCGCGATCATGAAGACCAAGCTGAAAAACCTGCTGACCGGCTACAAGACCGAAACCGTTTACGGTGCGGACGACAAGCTGGACGACGTGATCCTGGATCGCAAAGAAGCGACCCTGTCGTTCATCAGCGGTGACTCGTACACCTTCATGGACACCAGCGACTACACCATGTACGAGCTGAACGCCGAAGATATCGAAGCCGTTCTGCCGTTCATCGAAGAAGGCATGGAAGACGTCTGCGAAGCCGTGTTCTTCGAAGGCCGCCTGGTATCGGTTGAACTGCCGACCACCATCAGCCGTCAGGTTGTCTACACCGAGAACGCTGCTCGCGGCGACACCTCGGGCAAGGTCATGAAGCCTGCCAAGCTGAAGAACGGTACTGAACTGCAGGTTGCCGACTTCATCAACATCGACGAGTGGATCGACATCGACACTCGCGAAGGTGGTGTGTACAAGGGCCGTTCCAAGAAGTAATCCTTCTTGTGACGTGCACAAAAAACCCGGCCTTGGCCGGGTTTTTTTTGGCTGAAATTTGCACTGGCTTCCTGCGGCAGCGGGTTTGCCCGCGAAGCAGGCGCCGCCAGATTCAGACAGTAACGTGCAGCCTTACGTCCACATTCCCGCGGGTAGCGTTGGAATAAGGGCAAACGTGGTGCGCTTTCTCCACCAGCCCTTCGGCGTCCGCTTGGGCCAGGCCGGGCAGGTTGATGTGCAGGTCGATATCCAGGCCGAACCCCCCTGGAATCTGGCCAATGCCCACCTTGGCGGTGATCGATGCGTCAGCGGGCAGTTGTTTCTTTTCCTGGCCGGCGACGAATTTCAGTGCGCCGATGAAGCACGCGGAGTAACCGGCAGCGAACAGCTGCTCAGGGTTGGTGCCTTCACCGCCTGCGCCGCCCAGTTCTTTCGGGGTGCTCAGCTTGGCTTCCAGCTTGCCGTCGCTGGAGCGGGATTTGCCGTCGCGACCGCCAGTGGAAGTGGCTTCTGCGATGTACAGCGGAGTGACCTTTTGCATCTTGAGCCTCGCTAGTGTGCTGTGCGCCCCGCTTGAGGCGGGTGCGCCGGGTGGGTACGGGACTTAAGTTAGCGCGCAATTAGTTTGTGCGCAAGATAAATCTTCACCGCTCATCCGAACGGGCACTGCACAGCATAGCCGTCAGAGGTTCTTTTGCAGGCTGTCGCGCAGTGCAAGCAGGTCTGCCTGCAACTTCTGCAGGCTCTCAAGGCTGCGACCACTGGCCTTCAGAATGCAGGGCGGCACCGCTTTGGCCTGCTGCTGCAGGGCGCGGCCCTTGTCGGTCAGTTGCACCAGCACCACCCGTTCGTCCTCGCGGCTGCGGGTACGCTTGAGCAAGCCTTCGCTTTCCAGGCGCTTGAGCAAGGGGGTGAGCGAGCCAGGGTCGGTGAGCAGGTGCTGGCTGATCTCGCCCACGGTCAGGCCGTCCTGCTCCCACAACACGAGCATGGCCAAATACTGCGGGTAGGTCAGGCCCAATGCCTGCAGCAGGGGTTTATAGACCTTGGTCATCAGCAACGAGGTGGAGTGCAGGGCGAAGCAGACCTGATTGTCCAGCAGCAGCTCGTCGCAAGAGGCTTGGGTGTCGGCGTTCATGCAGGTCCTTGAATATGATCAGTGTGGAAATCCAGCGCGCTCAAGTTTAGCGCACTCATTGCCAGCGCAGCTCGCTTCGCAGCGCCAGGTCCCAGGGAGGAATCGGGCTGAAGCGGCTCTTGAGGAATTCGAGCAGCAAGCGGCTGCGAGAGTTCGTTTCATGTTCCAGGCGGAGCGCATAAATTCCGCTGGTCTCCGCGCCTGGCAGTCCGTCATGGCAAAACAGCGGCAGCAGCTCGCCACGCAGCAGGTACTCGCTGATCAACCAGGTCGGCAAATGCGCGATGCCGAGGCCTGCGAGGGCGCCGAACAGCAGGGTTTCGGCATTGTTGGCGGCCATGCGCATGCGTGCGGGGCGGTACAGGCGCAATTGCCCATCGACGTGGAAGCGCCAGGCGAACGGTGGCGCCAGGCCGTCCCAGTCCAGCCCGTCATGTTGAGGCAGCTCGCTGGGGCAGGCGGGCACGCCGCGGCTGGCCAGGTAGGTGGGGCTGGCGCAGGCGATGCGCACCATGTAGGCCAGCGGGGTGGCGACCAGCCGAGTATCGGCCAAAGGGCCGGCGCGCAGCACCAGGTCGACTTCGCCCAGGTGGCTGCCGTGCAGGTCGACGAAACTGTCGATCAGGCGCAGGTGCACGTCCAGGCCAGGGTAGGCGACGAGGAAGTCGGCGATGGCCGGGGCCAGGTGACGGCGGCCGAAAGCGGCGGGGGCGTCGATACGGATCAGGCCTTCCGGGGCATTGCTCAGCGACACCGCCTCGGCGCGGGCCAGGCGCAGTTCCTCGATGATGCGCCGTGCCCGCTCGGCGAAGGCATTGCCCGCCGGTGTGGCGCGCACGGCATGGGTGCTGCGGGTAAACAGGCGGCTGCCGACGGCATGCTCAAGGTTGTCGATACGCCGTGCCACGGCAGAGGGCGTCAGCGGATGGCGCCGAGCGGCAGCGGAAAAGCTGCCGGTCTCCAGCACGTCAAGGAACAGGCTCAACTGGTCAGTGAGGGTATCAGGGCTCATGGTTTGCCTTGCTTTTGCATAAAACGCACAGCCATTGTGCGTTGCTGTGCGTTTCCCCGCCAGCGCGCAATCGTTAGCATGCTCGCATTGTGAATGAGGCGGATGAGGCCCTGATGATCGAGTGGTTGTTGTTTATCGTGCTGGGCGCAGGCCTGGGCACCCTGGGTGGGCTGTTCGGCATTGGAGGCGGCTTGATTGCCATCCCGGCGCTGGGGGTTCTGTTTGGCCTGGATCAGCAGTTGGCCCAGGGCACGGCGCTGGTGATGGTGGTGCCGAATGTGCTGCTGGCGCTGTGGCGCTATCACCAGCGCAACCGCATCGAGCTGCGCCATGCCTTGCCGCTGTCGGCGTGCAGCTTCGTGTTCGCCTGGCTGGGCTCGATCTGGGCGGTGGGCATTGATGCGCACGCCATGCGCCTGGGTTTTGTCGGGTTTCTGGTGGCGCTGGCCATCTGGAACGTGGCGCGGATGTTTCTCAAGGCCGCACCCCCCAGCCCGCAAATGCGCCATGCCTGGCCATGGCTGGGCGTGCTGGGCTGCTTTTCCGGGACCATGGGCGGCCTGTTCGGTGTGGGCGGTGCAGTGGTTGCCACGCCAATCCTGACCAGTGTGTTCGGCACTACCCAGGTGGTGGCGCAAGGCTTGTCGCTGGCGCTGGCGGCGCCGAGCACCATGGTTACCTTGCTGACCTACGGCGTGCACCACAGTGTCGACTGGAGTGTGGGTATCCCGTTGGCGGTCGGTGGCCTGCTCAGCATCAGCTGGGGTGTGCGGCTGGCCCATGCGCTGCCGGAAAAGATCCTGCGCGGGATGTTCTGTGTATTTCTGGTGGTGTGCGCGGTGATGCTGGGGTTCGAGTTGTAAGGCCTACAGGAAGCCTTCGACGATGTAATCGGCCATGCAGTCGGTGATCGGCGACTGGGTCTGGGAATTGCGCAACAGCATCACATTTGCCACCGGCAGTTGTGGCAACCCGTCCTGCTCGCCAAGGATGCGAATATTACCGCCCACCAGGCTCTGCAATTGCGCCGTCACCGCAAGCCCTGCGGTGACGATGGCGAAGATCGCCGCCAGGCTGGGGCTGGTGTAGGCGATGCGATAGTCGATGCCCTGGGCCTCCAGGGCGTTGCAGGTCCAGGCGCGGCAGAAGCAGTCGGTGTTGAACAGCGCCAGCGGCATGGGCCGTTGTTCCTGCGGGCAGAAGCCTTCGGCGGCAGCCCATACCAGGCGCTCCTGGCGCAGCAGCTGGCCGATCTCATTGCCCGGTTCGCGGGTGACGATGGTCAGGTCCAGGTCCTGGCGCAGCATCAGGTGTTTCGACGAATCACAATGCACCTCCACCTGTACCAGCGGGTAGGCTTGGGCGAAGCTTGAGAGGATGGTCGGCAAGAAACGCATGGCGTAGTCGTCGGGCGTGCCGATGCGCACCACGCCCACCATGTGCGGCATGCGCAGGGTGTTGAACACCTCGCCATGCAGCTTGAGGATGCGCCGCGCGTAACCCAGCAGCACCTGGCCCTCGGCGGTCAGGCGCACCTGGCGGCCTTCGCGCTCGAACAGCTGGCGCTGCAGGATGTCTTCCTCCAGGCGTTTCATCTGCATGCTGACCGCCGACTGGGTGCGGTTGACCACTTCGCCGGCGCGGGTAAAGCCACCTTGCTCGGCGATGGCGACGAAGGTGCGCAGCACGTCGGCATCAAGGCTCTGGTACTGGGACATTGCATCAATCTCCGAGATGCATGGCATCAGAAACATTCGTTGGATTGATCTTAAGCCTGGCGTGAGACTGGAGCCATCAACACGGAGGGCTTCACGATGAAAGGTCATGTCAGCAGCATCCAGCAATCTGCGTTCTCCCTGAACCACTTGTGGCACGCAGCCCTTGAGCGCCCGCTGCGTTGGTACGACCTGTACCGTCAGCGCCAGGAACTGGCCAGCCTCAGCGATGCCACCCTGCACGATCTGGGCTTGAGCCGGGCAGATATCCAGCAAGAGGCCGATCGGCACTTCTGGGATGATCCGCTGAGCAAGGGGTGACTGTTCTGCCCCGGTGAACGCTCAGGTGCTCACCGGGGTAGCAGCAAAGCCATCGGGCAGAAAGTCCTTACCTCCCCCGTAAAACCCACTAACCTGCAGTGCGTTCCTTCAACGAACCGCGTATGATGCGCGGCCTTTTGGCGCGTTCGTCGCCAGAAGCCTCGTTTTCATTCTTACACCGGGAGGTGCCCAGATGAGTGAGCAAGACCTGCAAAATACCGAAATTACCCCTCCGTCCGGCGAAAAGCTGCAGAAAGTGCTGGCGCGTATCGGCGTGGGCTCGCGCCGTGACGTCGAGGCCTGGATCAGCCAGGGCCGCATCAAGGTCAATGGCGTTGCCGCCACCCTCGGCCAGCGCGTCGACCTGCATGACGCCATCGCTGTAGACGGCAAGCTGATCAAGCGCGAAGAGGCCGCCGAGGCCACCCGTCGGGTGATCATGTACAACAAGCCTGACGGCGAGATCTGCACCCGTGACGACCCGGAAGGCCGCCCAACCGTGTTCGACCGCCTGCCACGCCCGAAGGAAGGCCGCTGGATCAACATCGGCCGCCTGGACATCAACACCACTGGTCTGCTGTTGTTCACCACCGACGGCGAGCTGGCCAACCGCCTGATGCACCCGTCCTACGAGATGGACCGCGAATACGCGGTGCGTGTGCGTGGCGAAGTCGACGACGAGATGATCGACCGCCTCAAGGCTGGCGTGATGCTCGAAGACGGCCCGGCCAAGTTCACCGACATCCAGAAGGCGCCGGGCGGTGAAGGTTTCAACCACTGGTACCACTGCGTGGTGATGGAAGGGCGTAACCGTGAGGTTCGTCGCCT
>Ga0213823_1001197_pt1 | contig 16915 bp, 20 predicted proteins | sample MC6MC0907MG_FD_179887 | JGI IMG/M metagenome (GOLD analysis project Ga0213823, IMG submission 179887) | Enriched soil aggregate microbial communities from Iowa State University, Ames, United States - MC6-MC0907-MG | ecosystem: Environmental > Terrestrial > Soil > Unclassified | place: USA: Iowa...
CCCGGCGCCCGACGATCAAATGACTGCGGCCAAGAATGGGATTGACCTGTCGGATTTGTTGAAAGACGCGCAGTAGCGCGCTATGCGTGGCCTCTCGGGCAAGTCCGCCCGGCGCCGCCTAGCCACAAAACCCGCCGGGGCCAACCGTCAAGCCCGCGGGGGGCGTTTTCATGCCGCGATCTGATCGCTTGCCGCCGGATTTTTCCGCACCAGCACCGTACCCAAAATCGCCAGCACCAGCCCGCCGCCGACATAGGGCAGACCAAAAATAAGCGCCCAGAAGAAGAGGGCGGTGTTGGCGTCGCGGGCGTCTGCGCTGCTGCCGGTGTGCGCGCCCACGTCCATCGTCAGCAGTGTGGCGGGAATCGTCAGCACCATGGCGGCGCCTAGCACCACGCAACCCCAGCCGATCAGGCGGCGCAGGTTGGCAATGCGCGCCAGCAGCACGCTGGCGATGACAGTGATGACAAGCCAGATGACGAGCCCGGCGACGATCATCGTGTCCGGGTCGCCTGACGTGGCGGCTTGCTCACCGGGGCCCAAGGCCAGGATCACCGGCAGCAGCACGCCGTAGCTGACTCTGCCGATGAGCAATCCCAAGACGATGCTGACAATCCATTTGACGGTGTTTGAGGGCATGCCGAAGGTCCTGGCCGTTAGGCGGTTTGTCCATGGGGCGATTGAGCCGGTTGGACGCTTAGCCATTAATCAAGTAGTGATCTTGCACCGGGAAAAATAACATGGCATTGCCTACGCCCGGCGGCGCACGTTCTCCTGGTGCAGCAGCTTGATCTGTTCGGCAAACTCCGGCACCGGGCCGTCTACGGTTGCGCCATCGATCACGTCTTGAATCGCTAACGGCTTGACGCGCGACGGCGCCACGCCCCATTCGCGCATCCACTGCGCATATTGCTTGGACGACGCGGCATACACGATGCGGCCCAAGCCCACCCAGCCATGCGCCGCCGAACACATCGCGCAGTGCTCGCCGGAGGTGTACACGGTGCACGATGCGCGCTCGGCTTGCGGCACATTGTTGGCCGCCCAACGGGCGATTTCGAATTCGGGGTGTTGCGTGTGATCGCCGCCCGAGACGTGGTTGTGGTCTTCGAACAGGACCTCGCCCGTGCCGGACACCAGCACGGAACCAAAGGGCTGGTCGCCCAGCTCCAACGCGCGCTTGGCCAGGTCCACGCAACGGGCCAGGTGCTTTTTGTCCAGGTCATTGATCATGCGGTGTCTCCTTGTAGGGTTGCGGCGCTTGCGCAGAATTGCTTGCGGTAGGCCGACGGTGAAATCGCAAAGGCATGGGTGAAGTGCTGGCGAAACGATACCGAAGATCCGAATCCTACGTCTTCGGCGATGCGGTCCACGGCCAGCCGGCCGGTTTCCAGCAGCCGTTGCGCGGCGGCCAGCCGGTGATTCAACAGCCATTCCGACACGGTGGCGCCCGTCTTCGCCTTGAAGTGGCGGGTGAATGTGCGCCGGCTCATGCCGCTTTTGTCCGCCAGCAGATCCAGCGACAGCGGCTGCCGCAGGTTCTCGATGGCCCAGTCCAGCGTGGCGCTGAGCTTGTCCGAGCCGCTGCGTTCGGGCAGCGGCTGTTCGATGTATTGCGCCTGTCCGCCGTGCCGGTGCGGCGCGACGACCATGCGGCGGGCGACGCGGTTGGCCACTTCCGCGCCATGATCGCGGCGCAGCAGATGCAGGCAGCAATCGATGGCGGCGGCGGTGCCGGCGGAGGTCAGGATGTCGCCATCGTCGATGTATAACGATTTGCGGTCGAGCTTGACCTTGGGATAGCGGCGTTCGAAGTCGTCGCCCCAGACCCAGTGCGTGGCGGCCGTGCGCCCGTCCAGCAAGCCCGCTTCAGCCAGCACAAAGGTGCCCAGGCATAGCCCCGCGATGCGCGCGCCACGGGCGTGCGCGGCGCGCAAGGCCTGCAACAGGGCGGGGGAGGCGGCGGCTTCGGGGTCGGTCCAGGCGGGCATGATGACGGTGTCGGCCTGGGCCAGCATCGACAGATCATGTTCGACTTCGATCTTGAAGCCCGACATGGTGGCAATCAGCCCGGCCTTTTCTGCGCAGATCAGCAAGCGATAGCGCGGCACGCCCAGCCGCGCGAGATCGTCGCCAAACACCATGCAAGGCACGGACAGGTGAAAGGGGCTGATGTCTTCGAAGGCGATGACGGCGACGGTGTGCATGGGGCGGGAGCGGGCAAGAGTTGGCCCGAAGAGATGGCCCGAAGAGATGGCCCGAAGGAGTTGGCCCAAGGGTTTGGCCCGATTCTAGCAATAGTTGTCCATCGGGCCACTATCAAGAAACCCGCATCGGCGTGACACTGGGTGTTCTTTCCCCTACCGACAAGAGACAAGCCATGAGCCATCCCACCATTCGCACCCTGGCCGGCGCCACCGCCCCGGCATCGCTCGACGCGTCCAGCACCGCCTTGCTGGTCATCGATTTCCAGAACGAGTACTTCAGCGGCAAGCTGCCCATCCCCGCCGGCAAGACGGCATTGGGCAACGCGCAACGCCTGATCGCGCACGCCGACCAGGCCAAGATCCCGGTCTTCCACGTGCAGCATGTCACGCCCGCCGGCGCGCCGGTGTTCGCCGATCAAAGCCAGACCGGCGAGTTTCATCCCGACTTGCAACCGGCCGCGCACCACAACGTGGTCCGCAAAACATCCGTCAGCGTGTTCCCCACCACAGACCTGGACCAGCAACTGAAAGCCGCCGGCGTCAAAACGCTGGTCATCACCGGCCTGATGACGCACGCCTGCGTCGCCGGCGCCGCCCGCGACGCCGTGCCGCTGGGCTATGACGTGATTGTGGCCGAAGACGCCTGCGCCACCCGCGACCTGGACCGCGCCGACGGCAGCGTCGTCAGCCACGACAACCTGCACCGCGCCGCCCTGGTCAGCATCGAAGACACGTTCGGCGACGTGATGACGACCGAGCAGGTGTTGAAACTGCGGGTGGTGTGAGCGGACAAGGAGAGAACCGCGCGGGGCAGTCATGCGCGGTTCGCAGGACGTTCGTGCCTTGCCGGGACTTCGTCTGATTTCGAGCCAAGTAGCGCTTTTGATATAGCACTCAGTGCTATGGTATAAGCGTTTGTGTTGCCAAAGGCGAACTTGGTCGTGACTACATCAGGCGCAGCGGGCGCGATGCCTAAACGCGCCCGAATCTACAAGACGGCAGGCTTTTCTACCGAATCAGATCGGGCAGGAATAACGGACGATGAACTGCGCCGCGTAGCGGCCGAGTTGTTCAGAGGAGTCGGAAACGCGAATCTGGGAGGCGGCGTTCGAAAAGCAAGGCTCGGCAACGGCAACTACAGGGCGATACTCCTGAAAAGCAAAGGCGTTTGGCTGATCTTTGTGTACTTGTATAACAAGCAAGATGAGAAGAACATCAGCCAAAAAGTCCTCAAAGGGTTCAAGAAGCTGGCCGCCGATTTCAAGCGTATGCCTCAGCAGGCATTTGAGGCGTTGATTGCCAACGGCACTTTAGTGGAGATATTAGGAAATGACTAAAGACGCGGCTGCCCGTCTTGCGCGTGGCGCTTCAAAGCATGTTTCTGCCTCTGCGGAAAAAGAGCGGAAACGGAAGGCCAAGGAGCGAAACCGCGTATCGGCGGCCGACGATTCAAAGCCCCTTGCGGCGATTCACGACCTTGCTGAAAAGTTGTTTGAAGTTGGCGGAATCGATCAGAAAACGATGCGCGAGTATGACGCGCTGTGCATTCCCGCCGTGCCAGACTTCACAAAATCCATGATCGCGAAGATTCGTAAGGACGCAAATGTTAGCCAGAGCTTGTTTGCGAAGTACCTGAACACGAGCCCTTCCACCGTACAAAAGTGGGAAACCGGGGCTAAGAAGCCGAGCGGTGCTGCTGCGAGGCTATTGCAGGTCGTGAAAAAGCATGGAATCGATGTGCTGGCATAAGGCCCCGCAATGCGGGGCCTTATGCCATGGGTCACATCAGCAATCAATAAAAAATATCCACGTAATCCGTCAGACGGCCGCAGCTTTCCATCTCCTGCAGGCGCCAGTATTTGCGTTTGCCGGTGGCGCGAAATTCGTAGTCGCCGGTGCGTTCGCAGCGGCGGCCTTTTTCGGGGGCGTCCAGGATCAGGATGGTGCCGCGGAAGATGAAGCGGTCGCTGTCGATTGACACGATTTCGCCGTTGATCTTCAGCGTGCCTTCAAAATTGGCCTGTTCGCCATCAATGCGGACGACGTCATTGACGTCCTTGGCGTTCAGCTTGCCGCGCTGGGCGGACCACAGCCATTGCACCGTGACGCCGCTGTTGTTCAACAGGCGTTCGTAGGCGGCCTGGTTCTTGATTTCGGTTTTTTGAACCGGGGCGAGCGCGGTGGCGCTGTTTTGCTGGACCGGCGAATGCGCCCGCAGCGAGCCGTCCGTCTGCGCGGCAATGATCGGCGAGGCCGAGGCAAGGGCAAGGCCGAACATCAGCGGAACCAGCCGGGCAATGCGCGGCGTTCTCTTGGGGCTAGTCGTATCGCGATCAGGCGTCATGGGCATGGTCATGAATGTAGTGGCTAAGGACAGCGCCGCCATCGGACGAGGGCAGCTATGGGCGCATAAAATAGCACGCAGCTTGCATCCAATTAATGCCGGTTTTCGGTGTTATGTATCCATCGGTTAACCGATGGGCGCACCGGGCCGCTCACCAGGAGTCCGAATGCTGATCGTCCATCATCTGGGAAAATCACAATCCGAGCGCATCGTCTGGCTGTGCGAAGAACTCGCCATCCCCTACGAGCTGAAGGTCTATGACCGGGACCCGGTCACGCGCTTGGCGCCGGTTGAATACAAGGCGCTGCATCCGCTGGGCACCGCGCCGATCATCACCGATGGCGATATTGTGCTGGCGGAGTCCACCGCGATCGTTGAGTACGTTTTGGCGAAGTACGGCAACGGCAGCCTGACGGTGCCCGCCACCGACGCGGCGTTTGCCGACTATCTTTACTGGCTCCATTTCGCCAACGGCTCACTGCAACCGAGCTTGATGCGTTGCATGGTGCTGTCGCGGGCCGAGGTGGCTGACGACAAGCCCACCATGCAGTTCGCCCAGGCTCGCCGCAAGCAGGCGTTGAGCCTGATCGACACGCAGTTGGGTAAAACGGACTATCTGGCTGGCCGCGCACTGACCGCCGCCGACATCATCGCGGTGTTTTCGCTGACGACGATGCGCATCTTCTATCCGTTCGATCTGTCGCCTTACCCGAACATCCTGGCGTATCTTCAGCGCATCGGCGCCCGTGATGCGTACCGCCGGGCCATGACGAAAGGGGACCCGGACCTGGCGCCGATGCTGACCTGAAGCGCGCGCGGGCTACAGCACCAACGGCGAGATCTTGTTGCCGTCGACCGACACGCCCGCCATCAACCCGCCGTTGTTCATGACGAAGCCCACGATGGGTTGTTGGGCGGTGTTGGAATCGATGCTGCCGTTGGCGCCGACCGATGCGACGGCGACGGTGGCGTCGGCGCCGATCGTCCAGCCGCTGCTGGCGCGGAACTTGGCCAATGCGTCATCCGTCATGAACAACAACACCATGGCCTTGGATTGGGCGCCTGCCTGAAAGCCGATGGAGCCTCCCGTGATGCTGTAGTAGCCGGCGTCCTGGCCATTCACACGAAGGACGCCCGAGCCGGATTGCCCGCCCACGATGAAGCTGGCGCTAAGCACCGACGGGAACACCAGCACGCCCCGCGCGCGTGCGACCAGCTGTTTGGATTGCGGAGAGGCTTCGTAAAGCCGGGATAAGGTGGCGTTGGTGGCGGAGCTTATCTCCTGGCGCTTTTCAGCGGGAGTGGCTTTCGCACTGGGCCCATTCGTCGTGCAGCCGGCGAACAGTACGCTCGCCACGCCCAACGTTACTGCCGCCAGAGTGGTCCTACGCCATGTTGAAGAGATCTTATTCATAAGCGTTTCCTTTTGGATGCAGACGAATCTTTCAGATGGGACATGCCCGGGGCGGCATACCCTGCAATGCAGATTACTCTCGTTGGCGCGCATTGGCGCAACCTTCTTTACGCGTCCCGGCAAAAAATAGACGCCGTGCGGCGGTTTACTATCGCGCCATGTTCCTGTTTATCTTTTTCTGGATCGTGTTCGCCCTGGTAGTGGGCGTGTTGGCGGCTGGCCGGGGGCGCAAGGGATTTGGCTGGACGATCTTGGCCTGCCTGATCAGCCCGCCGCTTGCCGCCGCGTTTTTGTTCGCCACTGCGGACCGCTCGCCGCATGCCCGCGAACCGGTGGCGCAAACGCATACTGACTGCCCGCATTGCGAAGGCCGCATCCTGTGCGAGGCGCGCGTGTGCCGGCATTGCGGGGCGGACGTGTCCGCCTGACAGCGCAAGCCTCCGGACCGCCGGCTGACAATTTCCTTTAGTCGAGCTTGATATTCGCCTTGCGCGCCACCTCGCGCCAGCGTTGCAGATCGGTCCGCAATTCGGCCGTGAACTGGGCGGGCGAATCCAGCACCGGTTCCACGCCGCGCGACACCATCGCCTGGCGCGCGTCGGGCGTGTTCAAGCCTTTGCGCAAGGCGTCGTATAAGCGGTTCGTCAGCTCGGCGCTTAGATGGGGCGGGGCCAGCACGCCAAACCAGGTGGTGGTCTGAAACCCCGGCACGCCTGCCTCTTGTACGGTCGGAATATCTTTGGCGGTGCCAGAACGCACGGCGCTGGTCACGGCCAGCGCCCGCACTTGGCCGCTTTGAATCAAGGGCAGCGACGAGGGCAGGGTATCGAAATAGGCGTCGACCCGTCCGCCGATCAGGTCGGTCATGACCTGGCTGCTGCCCTTGTAAGGCACATGCTGGAAGTTCGACACGCCAGACGACTGCACGAACAGCTCGGCGGCCATGTGTGTAATGTTGCCGATGCCGGCGGAGCCATAAGGAATGGGCGTCTTGCTGGCCTTGGCGTAACGCAGGAACTCATCCAGGGTCTTGACGGGCAGCTTGGGGTTCACGACCAGCACCAGCGGCGTGTAGCCTACTTCGGTGATGGGTGTGAAATCGCGTTGCGGGTCATACGGCAGCTTGGGCGACAGGGCGGGGCTGATGGATTGCGACGCCGTCACGCCCAGCAGCAGCGTGTAGCCGTCGGCGGGCGCGCGCGCCACTTCGGCGGCGGCGATGATGCCATTGGCGCCCGCCTTGTTGTCGACCACTACGCTGGCGTTCAGCGCTTCGCCCAGCCGTTGCGCCACCTGACGCGCCACGAAATCCGCGCCGCCGCCCGGCGGGAACCCCACGATCAGACGGATCGGCTTGTCGGGGTATCCCTCAGCCGAGCCGGCCACGGCCGACGTGGGCGCCGCAGCGATCCCGGCAACCCCTATCACAGCCGCACCCATCATTGCCGCAGACGTTATTGCCCCAGCCGTGGCCTTGATCAGGCCCGACATCATGTTGAGCTGTTTCACTTGCAGTCTCCTTGATTTATTGTCGGGCGATCTGTGCGCCCTTGTTTTGGTATTTGCGCCTGAATAGCAGGTGATTTATGCCTGCCGCCGTACCGGCGCCCACGCAAAATCGCCAGAACGAATCGCGGATACGGCGCCGCTTTCCAGCAAGGCCTTGCATTCATCGGGCGATAATCCTGCCGCCCGCAATACATCCAGCGTGTGTTCTCCCAAATCCGGCGGCGGCAGCGTCGGCACGCCGTCATCCTGCGCATGCAAACGCGGAAACTCCGGCACATCGAACGCCAGATCGCGATAGCGCACGTTGCGCAGCGTGCCTGCCTGCCGCGCCTGTTCGGCATCCAGCACGCGTTCCAGCGGCAACACTTCCGTGCAGCCCACCCCCGCCGCCTTCAACCGCGCCACCACGTCGTCAAAACGATGCGCGCCCACCGCCGCCTTGACGATTTCCTCTACCTGCTCGCGCGCCTTCTTGCGGTCTTTCAACTGCGCGAGTGAGGTATCGGCCGCCTGCGGCAATTCCATCGCCTGACAGAATTTCAGCCAGTGTGCGTCCGTCAGCATCAGCAGGTACATCCAGCGTTCGTCCGAGGTCAGGTACGCACCATACCCCGGCATGCTGAATTCACCGTGGGGTTCGCGCTCGGGGCGGCCCAGCAATTGCGTCTTCAGTTGCACGCCAACCAGGTCGCGTGAGGCCACGTGCAAACCGGTTTCGTACAAACCGATTTCGACGTGTCCGCCCGCAGTCGCCGTTTGGGGTTGCAGCAACGACGCCAGGATGCCAATGACGGCATACGCGCCTGCAAACTGATCGTGATACGACGGCCCCAAGCGGCTGGGGCGGCCATTGATGCGGTTGGTTTCCATGACGCCGGTGGACGCTTCGGCCACGGGGTTCGAGGCCAGATCGTCGGCCTGCGGGCCATCGGCGTAGCCGCGGATGTGGCAGTAGATCAGGCGGGGGTTGACGGCCTGGCAGTCGGCGCGCGTCAGCTTCAGCTTGCGCGCCGCCTTGGGCGCCAGGTTATGAACCAGCGCGTCGGCCGTTTCCAGCATCTTCAGGAACGCGGCATGGCCGTCGGGGTGGGCCAGATCGATGCACACGCTTTTCTTGCCGTGGCTGTACGCGATGAACGTGCCGCTGGGACCGCCGCGCACCAGGCTGCGGGTGGGGTCCCCCCGCGGGGGCTCCACTTTGATCACCTCGGCGCCCAGCTGCGCCAGGATGTGCGAGGCGAAGGGCGCGGCCAGCATGGTGCCCAGTTCAATGACCTTGCGGCCGGAAAGCGGTGCGTTCGGCATGATGTCTCCTGGCTGTTTTCTTAAAAGAATGCATTCTATATGGGTAGAGATTGCGCAATAACAGTCTTTTCACTAGGGAAAGCCCGTATTTTGTCGCTAGATTAAAAATATAGAATGCATTCTTAGTCGCGCATCAGACAGCGGCCGTCGAAGAACAACCAGGAGACATCACCGTGCTCAGAAGGACATTTCTTTCCGGCTGCGCCGCGGCAGCCTCGATCTCGCTGCCAGGCTGGGCGCAATCCCAATCCCAATCCCAATCCCAATCCCAATCCGTCTCTCCGGGCATCGACGTGGCCAGCAAGACGGTCACGGTTGGCGCGTTTACGCCCATCACGGGGCCGGTGCCGTTCTATGCCATTCTTTCGCGCGCCGCCGACGCCTGCTTCAAGTGGGTGAATGAAACCGACGCGCTGAAGGGCTGGAAGATCAAGTCCGTCAGCTACGACGATGGCTACGAGCCGGCGCGCAGCGTGGCCGTGACCCGCCGCCTGGTGGAAGAGAACAAGATCTTCGCGTTGGCCGCGCCGGTGGGCACGGCGCAATCCGTGGCGGTGATTCCCTACGCCAAAGAAGTGGGCCTGCCGATGATCGGGCCGATTGGCGGCGCGACGGCGCTGTTCGCCGAACGGCTCGTGTTCCCGCTGCTGCCGGACTACGGCTGGTCTGCCGCGTCCAACCTGGACTACGCCTTGGTCGGGCTGAACGCCAGCCGGGTCGCGCTGCTGTGGGAGAACGACGAACTGGGCCGGTCCGCCAAGCGCGGCTTTGATCTGCTGATGGCGGCCAACAAGAAGCAGCCGGCGGAATCGATTCCGTTTGAAGTGCGCAGCACCGACTTCACGCCGCATATTCGCCGCATCGCCAATGCCCGCGCGGATGTCGTGATCCTGTTCGGGTCCAACGCGAACTTGGCCGCCGCCTTGAAAACCGCCGACCGCCTGGGCTTTCAGGGCAAGTGGATGGCGCCGTTCTTCACCGCCGACCCCACCACCTACAAGCTGGCCGGCCCCTTGCTGGACGGCGCGTACTTTTCATCGTGGCTGATGCCCGTGGATGCCGACGACGCCAACATCAAGGCGTATCGCGATACGGTGGCCAAGCTCTATCCCAATGACCCCATCGGCGTGTTCGGCCTGAATGGCTGGAGCAATGCGGCGTTGTTCGTCAAGGGCTTTCAGATGCTGTTGGCCAGCGGCAAGCCGCTGACCCGCGCCAATCTTGTCGACGTGATGGAAACCATGACGAACGAGACCGTCGGCGGCGCACGCCAGGTCACGTTCAAGGCGGGCGACCATCGCGGCGCGCGCCAGGAAGGAATTATTCAGGCGGTGTCCGGCGGCGGCTTCAAGCTCGTGCGGGACTTCAAACCCTATCCCGCCGACGTGTTCGACGCAAAACTAGCCTAGGAGTCAGGGCGTGACCTCTATCTACGACGAATGGATCGGCCGCGAAGAATCGCGCACGCAGCACATCGACGCGACGGCGGTTGCGGCCATGGCGGCCACGCTGGACCGCGACGCGGCGCCCGGCGTGGGCGAACCGTTGCCGCCAGGTTGGCAGTGGCTGTTCTTCAACCCGGTGGCGCGCCGTAGCGGCTTGGGCACGGATGGGCATCCTCAGCGCGGCGGTTTTCTGCCGCCCATTGAGTTGCCGCGCCGCATGTGGGCAGGCAGCCGGGTGCGGTATCTGGCGGACGTGAAGATTGGCGCTGAGGCCACACGCCGCAGCCGCATCCTGAAAGTCGAGAACAAGGTGGGCAAGCGCGGATCGCTGTGGTTTGTGACCGTGGAGCACACCACGCGTTGCGATGGCGCAGACTGCATCATTGAAGAGCAGGACATCGTCTACCGCGAGGCCACGCCGCCCGGCGCCGCTGCCGCAAGCGCGCCCGAAACCTATGCCGGCCAGGCACGCTGGGGCCGCGAGGTGCAACCCGACACGACGCTACTGTTCCGCTATTCAGCGCTGACCTTCAATGGCCACCGCATTCATTACGACCAGGCCTATGCGCGCAACGAAGAGGGCTATCCCGATCTGGTGGTGCATGGCCCGCTGACCGCCACGCTGTTGCAGCAGCTGGCGCTGGACCATGGCGAAGGCCGCGCGCTGGCCAGGTTTGCGTTCCGCGGCGTCAGCCCCTTGTTCGTGTCGCGTCCGTTCCGCTTGGAAGGGCATACGAATGAAGACGGATCGCTTGCGGTCTGGGCGCGCGGACCGGACGGAGAACTGGCGATGTCCGCCACGGCGACGCTGCGCTGAGCGCCAGCGCATGCCTCAATAAAAAACGATCAGGAGACAAGAAAAGATGGCACAGCATTTGAGCGGCCCCGCAAGTCTTGAAGGCCAGGTTGCGTTGATTACGGGCGGCGCGGGCGCCATGGGACAGGCGATATCCAAGGCGTTCCGGCAAGCCGGCGCGCGCGTCATCGCCACCGACCGCGTCGAGCAGCAAGAGATCGGCGGCGGCATTGATTACCGGCGCTACGACGTGACCTCGCGCGCCGAAACGGATCAGGTCATCGACAAGATCATCGAAGACTACGGCCGCGTTGACATCCTGGTGCTGTGCGCCGGCATCATCGCCCGCACGCCGCTTGCCGAAAGCACCGACGATGAATGGGACGCGGTGATGTCCGTCAACGTGCGCGGCGTGGTGAACCCGGCGCGCAAGCTGTTCCCGCTGATGTGCGAGCAGGGCTTTGGCAAGATTCTGGCGGCGGGTTCCATTGCGGCCAAGAACGGCGGCGTGGCGTCGGGGCCGGCCTATGTGGCGTCCAAGGCGGCGGTGCACGGCATGATGCGGTGGATAGCCAAGGCCGGTGCGCCCCACGGCGTGTACGCCAATACGCTGGCGCCTGGGCCGGTCGAGACCGCCATGTGGGCCAGCGTCACCGGCGGCGGCGCGCCGTCGGCCAACGGCACCGTGCCGCTGGGCCGCTACGGCAACCCGGACGACATTGCGCAGGCGGCGCTGTTTCTGTGTTCGCCCGCTTCCAACTGGATCACAGGCACGTCGCTGGATATCAGCGGCGGCATGTGGATGGACTGAAGCCAGGAGCGCGCCATGACAGCAGACAAGCACCCCGTGATCGGCTTTATCGGACTGGGCGTGATGGGCGGCCCGATGTGCCGCAACATCGCGCAGAAGCATCCGGCGGACGTGATCGCGTTTGACATGAACGCCAGCGCATTCCAGTTGCTGGAAGGCACGAAAGCCCGCCGCGCCGCGTCGGTTGCCGACGTGGCTGCGCAGGCGGACGTGGTGTTCCTGTCGTTACCCGGCGGTCCACAGGTTGAGCAAGTATGCGTGGCGCCCGGCGGCCTGACTGACGGGGCACGCAGGCCCGCTGTGATTGTCGACCTGAGCACCACCACCGTCGCATCGGCCCGCGGCGTGGCCGAACAGCTTGCCGCACGCGGCGTCGCCTTCGTGGATGCGCCGGTGGCGCGCACCCGCGAAGCCGCCCAGCGGGGTGAGCTCAGCATCATGGTGGGCGCAGACGAAACGCTGTACCCGCGCATTGAGCCGCTGTTGCGCTACATGGGTTCGGATGTGACGCGCTGCGGCGACGTGGGCTGCGGCCAGGTGGTCAAGCTGATCAACAACGCGCTGGTGTTCGAAAACACCGTAGCGCTGGCGGAAATGATGGTGCTGGGCGAACGCGCCGGCGTGCAGCCCGACGTGCTGCTGGACGCCGTGTCCAAAGGGTCGGGCGACAGCTTCGTCTTGCGCAACCATGGCCGCAAGGCCATGCTGCCGCGCCAGTTCCCCGACAAGTCATTCCCGCCGGAATATGTGTTGAAAGACTTGGGCTATGTGCTGGAACTTGCCGCGCAAACTGAGCTGACCGCGCACGTGGCCGAGCTGGCCCGGCGGTATTACGCAGCGGCGGCCAGCGGCGGTTTCTCGGGGCGGTATTTCCCATCGGTGATTGAACTGATCGACCGGGGCGACGGGCCGGCGGCTGCGCAGTCTGACGTGGCCGTGACCGCAGCTCCCGGTCAACCCGATGCGTCAACGCAAAGGAGCCGGGCTCATGGATGACCTGATCGGCCTGATCTGGGCGGGCGTTGTCAGCGGCTGCCTGTACGCCATGGGCGCAATTGGCATTGTGCTGATCTACAAAAGCTCCAATGTCGTGAACTTTGCGCACGGCAATCTGGCGGGGCTGGCGGCGTTTCTGGTGTTCGGCTTCACGGCCGGCCTGTTCGCCAACATGGCCTGGGGCGCAGCGGTGCTGCTGACGCTGGCCATCATGGTGGCGGTAATGGCGGTCAGCTACTTTCTGATTGCGCCGCTGGTGTTCAAGTCGGACCTGACCAGCACCATCGCCACGCTGGGCGTGGGGCTGATTGCGCAGGGCGCCACGCAGCTGCTGTTCGGGTCGAACGTGGTGTCGCTGGACTTGCCGTTGCCGAAGTGGCGTGGCGAGTTGGGGCCGGTGTTCGTCACCGCGTATGACCTGGCCGTGCTGGGCACCACCGCGGTGGCGATTGGCCTGCTGTACCTGCTGATCGAACGCACGCGCATCGGCATCGCGTTTCGGGCGGTGTCGGCCAACCCTTTCGCCAGCCGCGTATGCGGATTGAATCTGCGCCGCGTGCATTTGTTTTCGTGGGTGGTGGCGGGCCTGCTTGGGCTGGTGGCGTCGCTGTTGATTGTGCCCACCACCTTTCTGTCGTCGACCAGCGTGTCGTCCTTCATGCTGCAAGCCTTTGCGGCGGCGGTGGTGGGCGGGTTCAACAGTCTGCCGGGCGCGGTGCTGGGCGGCATCTTCATCGGCGTGATCATGAACCTGCTGTCGTTCTACGTTGCGGCCGAATTCAACAACAGCTATCTGCTGCTGACGATTCTGCTGGTGCTCAATGTCTTCCCCAAAGGCGTGCTGGCCATACGCGGAGGTGCCCGTGTCTAGTGTGATGCTATCCACCAATGCGTTGCCCGCGTCCCCGGCGCAGGGCCGCGCCGCCGTGTCGCCGCTGAAGCGCTGGTCCGCCGGAGTTGGCGCGGCGGGTCTGCTGGCGCTGGCGCTCTTGCCGATGGCGGCGGGCGGCTACTGGACTTACACCCTGGGGCTGTGCTTTGCCAACGCCATCGCCATCATGTCGGTGAGCTTTCTGGTGCGTTATGCCGGCGAGGTCTCGATCGGCCACGGCGTCTTCGTTGCGGCGGGGGCGTACACGGTCGCCTTGATGGAAAAGTATCTGGGCGTGTCGCTGCTGGCCAGCCTGCCCGCAGCGGCGGTTGCTGGCGCCGTGTTGGGCATGGCCTTCGCCTTCCCGTCGCGCTTTCTGTCGGGCATTTATCTGGCGGTGGCCACCATGGCGCTGGCCTTGGCTTTGCCTGAAGTGCTGCTGCATTTCTCGTCGGTATCAGGCGGCTATGAAGGCCTGTATGTGAAGCTGGACGCGCTGCCCGGGCTGGCCAAGGAGACGCAGCGCTACTACCTGCCCTTGGCCGGGCTGGTGGCGGTGGCGCTGCTGCTGCGGCATTTCCGCCGCTCGCGTCAGGCGATGGCCTTGCTGCTGATCCGCACGTCACCGCATGCGGCCGAATCGTTCGGCGTGCGGCGCAGCTGGGCGCGGCTGTCGTGCATGGCCTTGAGCGGCGCCATTGCCGCCATTGCCGGCGCGATGCTGTCGTTCAGTTCATCCACCGTATCGCCCAACAGCTTTACGTTGTGGACGTCGATCTTCCTGCTGGTGGGTTCCGTGGTCAGCTTGTATTCGCTGTCGATACTGGGCAGCTTGCTGGGCGGCTTGTTCCTGACGCTGATGCCCTTACTGTTGGCGGGGGCGGGTGACTGGGTGCCCATTCTGTACGGGTCGGCGCTGCTGATCGTGGTGCTGGGTTTCAATGCGCTGCCGGCTTCGCTGCGCGCCCGTTTGCACGGAGGCAATCCATGACGACGGCGCACGCCATGCCTCATGCAGATGCCCTGGTGGTTGATGACCTGTCGCTGTCGTTCGGCGGCATTCAGGTGCTGCAACACATCGGGCTGCATCTTAAGGCCGGTGAAATCACGGGCCTGATTGGCCCCAACGGCGCGGGCAAGACCAGCTTCTTCAATTGCCTGACGGGCTTGTATTCGCCGCAGCAGGGCAGCATCCAGTTTGGCGGCCGCCGTCTGGAAGGCGTGCCGCCCACGGGCCGCGCCGCGCTGGGCTTTTCGCGCAGCTTTCAGCATGTGGCCTTGTGCCCGGAACTGACCGTGGCCGAGAACGTGATGGTGGGGCTGGACCGGCAGTCGTCAGCGGGTTGGTTCGACGCCTTCCTTCCACTGCCGCGTGGCAAGGCGGAACGTGCGCTCAACCGGCAACGCGCCTTGACCGCGCTGGAGCGGTTGGGCGTAGCCGACGTGGCCGACGAATTTCCGTCGCAGCTGCCGCCCGGCGTGCTGCGCTTGACCGAGATCGCGCGCGCCATTGCGGGCAACCCCCGGGTGCTGTTGCTGGATGAACCGGCCGCGGGCTTGAATTCCATCGAGACCGCTGATTTGTCGTCCGCCTTGTTGCGGCTGCGTGCGCCCGGCCTGGTGCTGGTGGTGGTTGAACACGACATGGACCTGATCATGGAAGTCTGCGACACCATTCATGTGCTGAACGTGGGCCGCCTGCTGGCCTCGGGCGGGCCGGAGCAGATCCGGCTGAACCCGGACGTAGTGCGCGTCTATCTGGGAGACGAAGATGAATGACGCATCGCCGCCCTTGCTTGATGTTGACGGCCTGACGGTGCGTTACGGCGCGGGGCCGGTCGTGCACGGCATCGGCCTGTCGGTCGCCGCCGCAACCGTGGTGGCGTTGCTGGGCGCCAATGGCGCGGGCAAGTCGAGCACCTTGCGCGCCATTGCCGGGCTGGAACCCGCGCAAGGCCGTATCCGGCTGGACGGGGAAGACATCTCCGGGCTGTCGGCTGCGCAGCGCTTTCGCCGGGGCATCGTGTATGTGCCGGAAGGGCGCGCCATCGTGACGGACCTGACGGTGGCGGAAAACCTGGTGCTGGGCTCGTACTTTGTGGATGCCCGCACGCGGGCGCGCCGCGAACAGATGGTGATGGACTTCTTTCCCGAAATCGCCGGGCGTCGGAATGCGCCTGCCGGCCTGCTCAGTGGCGGTGAACAGCAGATGCTGGCGATTGGGCGCGGGCTGATGTCAGGGCCGCGCCTGCTGTTGCTGGACGAGCCGTCGCTGGGCTTGGCGCCCTTGCTGGTTGCGCGGGTGTACGAACGGCTGGCGGTGATTCAACGCGAACAGCAACTGGCGGCGTTGCTGGTCGAGCAGAGTTTTCATGTGGCGGCCAAGTTGGCGGCGCACGCGTGGGTGCTGCGCCACGGCCATATCGTGGGCGAGTTGGATGAACAGGCGCTGCGCAGCCGCGAAGGGCGGCAGCAGGCCATCGACGCGTACTTGGGCGCGCGCCAGACCGCGCAAGCGCCGTCCCCCGCCATTCACGCATAGAAAAGGACTGGGCATGAAGCAACTGAAGCTGCAAGGTGAGGTGTTGGCAAGCGGGCTGGAATTTCCCGAAGGCCCCGTGGCGATGCCCGACGGCAGTGTGCTGGTCGTGGAGATTGCGGGCGGACGCCTGACCCGTGTGCTGCCCAATGGCGAACTGCGCAAAGTCGCGGACCTGGGCGGCGGCCCAAACGGCGCGGCGCTGGGGCCAGACGGCCATTGCTATGTCTGCAACAACGGCGGCTTCAGTTGGCGCACCGACGCGGGCTTCACGCGGCCCACCGGCCCGGCAGACGGCTACGACGGCGGCAGCATCCAGCGCGTGGACGTCGCAACCGGCGCGGTGCAAACGCTATACACCCATTGCGACGGCGTGCCGCTGCACGGCCCGAACGACATCGTCTTCGATGCGCACGGCGGCTTCTGGTTCACGGACTTCGGCAAAACCTTCGAAGACAAGATCTTGCGTGGCGCGCTGTACTACGCCCGCACGGACGGCAGCGCTATCCGCCGCGCGGCGCATCCGGTGCTGACGCCCAATGGTGTTGGTTTGTCGCCTGACGGCTCGCGGCTCTATGTGTCTGAAACGGAAACCAGCCGGCTGTGGTCGTACCCGATCCCGCGTCCGGCGTCCGCGCCCGGTGAATTGCAGTTGGCGGCGTGGCCGTCGCCCAACGG
>Ga0213823_1001200_pt1 | contig 16855 bp, 17 predicted proteins | sample MC6MC0907MG_FD_179887 | JGI IMG/M metagenome (GOLD analysis project Ga0213823, IMG submission 179887) | Enriched soil aggregate microbial communities from Iowa State University, Ames, United States - MC6-MC0907-MG | ecosystem: Environmental > Terrestrial > Soil > Unclassified | place: USA: Iowa...
GTGTACAGTTCAATGTCCGCTATTATATTTTTGCCCTGATGTTTGTTATTTTTGATGTAGAAACGGTGTTTTTATATCCATGGGCTGTCGCTTATGATAAACTAGGCATTTTTGCACTCGTCGAAATGTTAATTTTCGTGGCGATGTTGTTAATTGGCCTAGTGTACGCTTGGAAAAAGAAGGTGCTACGATGGATTTAAAACTAGAAGACTTATCACCTGCGGAAATGAAAGAATTAGAAAGAAATGTATTTTTTGCCACGCTGGAGCAAATTAAGGGTTGGGCACGGAGTAATTCGCTGTGGCCAATGACATTTGGTCTGGCTTGTTGTGCGATTGAGATGATGGGCACCGGGGGCGCAAACTACGACCTTGACCGATTTGGGACGATTTTCCGTACGTCACCAAGGCAGTCGGATTGTATGATTGTCTCTGGTACGGTGACGAAAAAAATGGCGCCGATTTTACGCCGTTTATATGATCAAATGCCTGAGCCGAAATGGGTCATTGCGATGGGTTCTTGTGCGACTGCCGGCGGACCGTATGTCAAATCGTATTCCGTTGTAAAGGGTGTCGACCAAGTCGTTCCTGTTGATGTATATATTCCTGGATGCCCGCCAAACCCGGCCGCATTAATTTATGGAATTAATAAATTAAAAGGAAAAATTCGTTATGAAGCGAAGACAGGGAAGAAGGTGATTTAAGCAATGAGCGGGGAAAAAGATCTCGAACAATTAAAGAGAGAAGCCGCTGAGAAGGCTAAAGCTGCAGCGTTAGCAAAGCGTAAGGCAAAGGAATCAGGCGATGTGGAGATGAAGCCGGAAGCACCGAGTTCAGAAGCGCCAAAGCCGGTCGAACCGAAAACGGAAGAAACACCTGCAGCGGATACGCCGCAAGCCCCAGCTTCCGGAAATGAGGATGCTGACCTGGCAAAGAAAAAGGCAGCAGCAGCAGCGAAAGCAAAAGCAGCAGCAGCCGCAAAGCGTAAGGCAATGGAGCTGGCAGGAGGCAATGCGCCAGCGAGCAATGAGGCCCCGGCTGAAGAAGCCGACAGTACTGCAAACAGCGGGAGCGATGCCGACGATTTAGCAAAGAAAAAGGCAGCAGCAGTAGCGAAAGCAAAAGCAGCAGCAGCCGCAAAGCGTAAGGCAATGGAGCAGGCAGGAGGCAATGCGCCAGCGAGCGATGAGGCCCCGGCTGAAGAAGCCGACAGTACTGCAAACAGCGGGAGCGATACCGACGATTTAGCAAAGAAAAAGGCAGCAGCGGTCGCCAAGGCGAAAGCAGCGGCAGCAGCAAAACGCAAAGCAACGGAACTGGCGGGCGGCTCAGATCAAGCAGCCGGCACAGGCGAAGATGCCCCGGCAGGTGACGATGAGAAGGCGAAGGCAGCGGCAGCCGCCAAGGCAAAAGCGGCAGCGGCAGCGGCAGCAAAGGCGAAGGCAGCAGCAGCGGCCAAGGCAAAAGCAGCCGGAGCTGGAACGGAAACACCAGCTGCTGGCAGCGACGACGAGAAGGCAAAAGCGATCGCGGCGGCCAAGGCAAAAGCGAAGGCAGCAGCAGCGGCAAAAGCCAAAGCAGCGGCCGGCGGTAAAGCAGGCGACGCTAGTGCAGCCACTGCTGAGACCGCAGCGCCATCAGCCAATCAGCCATACTTAGATAAGTATGTAAAAGTGATTGCCGAAAATCTGGGTGATGATGTTTTAGAAGATTCTTATATTAATAAACTATCCAAAGATGTTCCGACACTTGTAGCGAAGCGTGATACATATTATAAGCTGGCTCAATTTTTAAAATATAATGAGCTTCTTGGGTTTGACTATCTATCTGAGCTGCATGGAACAGATTTTGAAACACATATGGAAGTGTATGTTCACTTGTACTCATACAAAAACCGACAATCGGTGGCGTTAAAAGTGAAGATTGACCGCGATGAACCAACAATCGAGTCCTTGCAGCCAATTTGGGCCGGAGCGAACTGGCCTGAATGTGAAGCGTATGATTTACTTGGTATTAAGTTTACAGGACATCCGAATTTGCATCGGATTATGCTTGGAGAAGATTGGGTTGGCCATCCACTGCGTAAAGACTATGAACAGTATGATGTGGAGGTGTAGCCAATGATCAGAACAGAAGAAATGCTACTAAACGTCGGTCCACAGCATCCTAGTACGCACGGAGTATTCCGGCTTGTCATTAAAATCGATGGGGAAATCATTACAGAGGCAACGCCAGTCATCGGTTATTTACACCGCGGAACGGAAAAATTGGCGGAGAACCTGCAGTATACGCAGATTATTCCTTATACGGACCGGATGGACTATCTGTCAGCGATGACCAACAACTACGTGATTTGTCATGCTGTCGAAACAATGATGGGGATCCAAGTGCCGGACCGGGCGGAGTACCTGCGTGTGATTGCGATGGAGCTGGGACGCGTTGCCAGCCACCTTGTTGCATGGGGAACATATATCCTTGACCTTGGTGCGACAAGCCCATTCATCTATGCCTTCCGTGATCGTGAAATGATTATCAATATGCTGAACGAGTTATCGGGCGCACGCTTGACCTTCAACTATATGCGTGTTGGCGGAGTGAAGTGGGATGCACCTGAAGGCTGGATTGACAGGCTAAGAGACTTTATCCCTTATATGCGAGAGCAGCTTGCAGGCTATCATCAGCTTGTCAGCGGCAATGAAATCTTTTTGGACAGGGTAAAAGGGATTGGCCGCTACACGAAAGATGAGGCGATTCAATACTCCCTGAGCGGACCAAATCTGCGCTGTACCGGCGTGAAATGGGACCTAAGGAAAGATGAACCATATTCGATTTACAATCGCTTTAAGTTTGATGTTCCGACATCGGAGGATGGGGATTGCTTGGCGAGATATAATCTCCGTCTTACCGAGATTGAAGAATCGTTAAGAATTCTTGAGCAGGCAGTTGAACAATTCCCGGCAGAAGGGGAAATCTTGGCGAAAGTGCCGAAAATTATTAAGGCGCCAAAAGGGGAAGCGTTTGTCAGAATCGAATCACCGCGTGGAGAAATTGGCTGCTACATTGCCAGCGACGGGAAAAAAGAACCGTATCGTTTAAAATTTAGAAGACCATCATTCTATAATCTGCAAATTCTCCCGAAACTATTAGTCGGCGAAAATATTGCAAATCTGATTGCTATTTTAGGGGCAATTGATATTGTCCTTGGGGAGGTGGACGGCTAATGATGGAAGAGTTGCTCCATTCAAGTCCCGGCTGGGTGAATTTTGGGATCTTCTTTTTACTCGGAGTGGTCTTGCTTTTAGTCGTATTAGGCTTCGTTACCTATGGAATATTAGCAGAGCGGAAGGTTATGGGTTACATGCAGCTCCGTCACGGTCCCAACCAATTGGGCGGCCGCTTTGGACTTTTGCAAACCGTTGCTGACGTTTTGAAGCTTTTACTAAAAGAAGATATTATCCCGAAGGCAGCTGACCGGCCGTTATTTATTCTGGCACCGGTCATTGCGTTTGCGCCATCGTTCATGGTACTGGCAACATTGCCGTTTACCGATAAGTTTCAGTTCGCCGATATTGGTGTCGGCTTGCTTTATTACATTGCCGTATCTGGATTAACCGTCTTTGGAATGGTGCTGGGCGGCTGGGCATCGAATAACAAGTACGCCCTCCTAGGGGGAATGCGTGCAGCGGCACAGATGATTTCCTATGAAATTCCGCTTGTCATGTCCGTTATTGGGGTTATTCTGTTGTCTGGGAGCTTGAACCTGAATACCATCGTGGCACAACAAGCACATGGCTGGTTTATATTATTGCAGCCGATTGGCTTTATCGTCTTTTTTATCGCATCGATTGCGGAATTAAACCGGACACCGTTTGACTTACCGGAGTCGGAAAACGAACTTGTTGCCGGCTACTTTGTAGAATATGCCGGATTCCGCTGGGCGTTCTTCATGCTTTCTGAGTATGTGTATGTATTTGGGATGTCGGCACTGATTACGGTTGTGTTCCTTGGAGGCTGGCTTCCACCGCTTGCGGTGCTTGGCTTTATCCCGGGGGCTGTATGGTTTGCCCTTAAATTTTGTACCGTTGTCTTTATTTATTTCTGGATTCGCAGTACGCTTCCGCGTTTCCGCGCCGACAGACTCATGGAATTTGGTTGGAAAGTCCTGCTGCCAATCGCCTTGGCTAACATTTTCCTAACCGCCTTACTTAAATCACTATTCTTTTAATTTTTATAACTGTAAAAAGGGGTGAAAAACGTGCTTGGAGTATTAAAAGGCTTGAAATATACCCTAAAACAATTATCGAAGGAAAAGGTTACGTATGATTATCCAAACGAGCCGCTTCCGCTGCCTGACCGCTTCCGCGGAATTCAGAAGTTTTATCCGGAGAAGTGCATTGTTTGTAATCAGTGTGCGCAGATTTGCCCGACGGATTGTATTCAATTAACAGGTAAGAAGCATCCAGACCCAACGAAAAAAGGGAAAATCATCGACACATATGATATTAACTTTGAAATCTGCATCCTTTGTGACCTCTGTACAGAGGTGTGCCCAACAGAAGCCATCATCATGACCAATAACTTCGAGCTCGCTGAATACAGCCGGGACATGTTATTTAAAAACCTGGAATGGTTAGATGAAAACGACGAAAACATACGGCAGGTGAATAAAGCATGACACTTTCAGGCGAATTTCTCGCTTTTATGGGACTCGCACTTGTTGCGATTATCGGCGGCGTGCTTTTATTGAACCTTAACAAAGTCGTTCATATGGTCGTTGCCCTCATCTTCACATTTGTCGCCATCGCCGGCATCTATGTACTGCTTTCTGCGGAGTTCGTGGCAGCTGTACAAATTTTGATTTATTCAGGTGCGATTACGATTATTATGCTGTTTGGCATCATGTTAACGAAGCATGATGACGAAAGTGAACCGAAAACCGGCAAATGGAGAAAGATCCTTTTGTTTTTAGGAATTTTAGGCTTTGCCTTTGCAGTCTACATTGGTATCTACAATTTCAATATCGACCAAGTTCCGACCAAACTGCATGAAAACAATACCCTGCAAATTGGGGAAGCCCTTTACTCAAAATATATTATTCCGTTTGAGTTAACATCTGTGTTATTGTTAGCAGCCTTGGTTGGTGCGATTATTTTGGCAAAAAACGAGAAGAAGGGGGCGGATAAGGAATGAGTTCAGTTCCCGCTTCAGCCTTTCTGGCGCTCGCACTGATATTATTCTGCATTGGGTTATACGGTGCCTTGACGAAAAAGAATACCGTAATCGTATTGATTTCGATTGAATTGATGCTGAACGCCGTTAATATTAACTTGGTTACCTTCAGTAAATATGGGTTGAGCCCATCGATTACAGGTCAAATCTTCGCCTTGTTCGCCATCTGTGTGGCAGCAGCCGAAGCAGCTGTCGGTCTCGCGATCTTGATTTCGCTTTACCGCAGTAAGAAAACCGTCAACATTGATGATATGGACACAATGAAAAACTAAAAATTATTTATGGTGTGATGCACCATAAACGACAAAATTCGGGTGGTGACAGGCACCGTGCCGCACGCCCGAAAAGGGGATAGTGATAATGATGGAAAATGCATGGCTCATACCGCTTTTCCCGCTATTATCGTTTTTGATCCTTCTTCTATTCGGTAAGCGACTGAAGGAGGCGAGTGCGTATGTGGGGATTCTTTTCACGCTGGCCTCGCTTATCTATTCGATTTTGGTGTTATTTGAGCGCTTTTCAGAGCCAACCTATAGTACGAAGTTTGAATGGCTCACGATAGGAGATCTGCATCTAACAGCGGGTTTTGAAGTGAATCAATTAAATGCATTGATGCTGTTTATCGTATCGCTCGTAAGTTTCTTAGTACATACCTACTCCAAAGGGTACATGCATGGAGATGAGCGGTTCCCAGTATTCTATGCCTATTTAGGATTATTTACGTTTGCAATGCTCGGGCTGGTTATTTCACCAAACCTGCTGCAAACCTATATTTTCTGGGAGCTTGTAGGTGTTGGTTCCTTCCTATTAATCGGTTTCTATTATTACAAAGAAGAAGCAAAGGCTGCTGCGAAAAAGGCGTTCATCATGACCCGTATCGGGGATGTTGGCCTCTTCATCGGCATGATTCTTCTATTCTGGCAAACAAAAAGCTTTGAATACAGTGAAATTTTCAAAGCAGTTGATGCTGGTGCTGTGTCAAGCACGATGATCACCTTAACAGCGATCTTAATTTTTATCGGGGCAGTTGGAAAATCAGGTCAATTCCCGCTCCACACATGGCTTCCGGATGCGATGGAAGGTCCGACACCTGTTTCGGCCTTAATCCACGCCGCTACAATGGTTGCCGCAGGGGTCTATTTAGTCGCTGCACTATTCCCGCTGTTCGCAGCAAGCAAAACTGCACTGCTTACCATTGCTGTAATTGGTGCGGTAACGGCGATTTTTGCTGCAAGCATTGGTCTTGTGCAAACCGATATAAAAAGAGTACTCGCTTACTCAACCGTCTCACAGCTCGGCTACATGATGCTTGCATTAGGCTCCGCCGGGTATGTTGCCGGGGTGTTCCACTTGATGACACATGCATTTTTCAAGGCGCTATTATTCCTTGCTGCCGGGTCCGTGATTCACGCGGTGCACACGCAGAACATCGAGGAAATGGGTGGGCTTTGGAAAAAATTAAAACTGACCGGGCCATTATTCTTAATCGGAACACTTGCAATCAGCGGTGTGCCGTTATTATCGGGATTCTTCAGTAAAGATGAAATTTTAATCGCTGCATGGGAAGGCGGACATCCAATCCTCTTCTTGCTCGCACTCATCGCAGCATTCATGACAGCATTCTATATGTTCCGCTTGTTCTTCATGGTCTTCACCGGGAAGATGCGCGGCAATCAAAAAGATGTTCACGAATCACCAAACAACATGACTTACCCAATGATCCTGCTTGGTATCTTAGCTGTTATCGCCGGTTATGTGAACACACCATGGTTCGGCTCATTCCTTGGCGACTGGCTCGTCGATGGAAATCCAGCCCTCGGCCACGGCCACATGGAAGGGCCAATTTGGATTATGATCGCAGCAACGGCTGTTTCCTTAGCGGGAATCTACCTTGCCTACTTGATGTACGGCAAACGGACCATCGCCCGCAACTGGTTAAGCGGCACGGGTGACACCTTGCACACAATTTTACTGAACAAATATTACGTTGACGAGTTTTATCAAATGACAATCGTCGCTGCAACAAGAGCAATCAGCTACCTAGCAAGGTTTATCGATGTTTTCATCGTCGAAGGACTTGTTAAAGGTGTTGTCGGGATTGTCCAAGGGCTTGGTAAAACCGGTTCAAAAATGCAGAGCGGACAGGTTCAAACCTATGGGGCAGTTGCGTTCATCGGACTTGCACTGCTCGCCGTCATCTTTGCATTAACAGGGGGGTACTTACGATGAATTTGCATTCGATTCTATCAATCCTAGTATTCTCCCCTTTACTAGGGATGATCGTTTTAGCATTCATGCCGAAAATGGCAGAAAAGGCAATTAAACTGGTCGGCTTTCTCGCGACCCTGCCGGCATTATTGTTGGCGCTCGCAGCCTATCTTCATTTCCAATGGGGCAAGGACCTCGCTGACTTTGCCGTATCAAAAAACTGGATTCAATTCCGCGGGATGAATGTCCAGGAGCCAATCTACTCGGTGTACTATGAGCTTGGCCTTAGCGGCTTCCAGCTCTTGCTCGTGGTCCTCACGGCCATCGTTGCAACATTATCAGCGATTGCGGCTGCAAGATTTGTGAAGAAAGAATGGAAAGGCTACTTTATGCTGTTCCTTCTTTTAGAAATAGGCATGCTGGGCGTCTTTACCGCTGAAAACTTAATCTTATTCTTCATCTTCTTCGAGGTAACGCTCATCCCGACGTTCTTCTTAATCGGAAAATGGGGTTATTTTGAAAAAGAAAAAGCGGCATACAGCTTCTTAATTTATAATGGTCTTGGCTCAGCTGTGCTCCTAATCGTGATTATGATTCTGTTTGCGAAAACAGGCACAACGAACATTGACTTACTAACAAAAATAATGGCCGATCCAAGTGCACCGCTCTCAAGCGACCTTAAACTTGGACTTCTAATCGCCCTATTAATTGCGTTCGGCGTGAAATTGCCGATTTTCCCATTGCACAGCTGGATGCTGAAGGTGCACGTTCAAGCACCGCCATCCGTTGTCATGATCCACTCTGGGATTCTATTAAAAATAGGTGCGTACGGCTTAATCCGTTTTGGAATGGGCATTTTTCCCGAGCAGTTTGAGACGCTTAGCGTGCTCATCGCTGTCCTTGGAGTGATTAACCTCCTTTACGGGGCATTCCTGGCGTTCATTCAAACAGACTTTAAAATGGTTTTGGCCTATTCATCCATTTCACATATGGGCATCGTGCTGATCGGACTTGCGGCATTGAATGAGGCCGGGGTGCAAGGAGCAATTTTCCAAGTGATTTCACATGGATTGATTTCCGCTTTGTTGTTCTTCTTGGTCGGCGTCTTGTACGAGCGGACCGATACGTCGCTCATCGAAAACCTCGGCGGAATGGCGAAGGGAATGCCGATTGCGGCAGGCTTCTTGCTTGCCGGCGGGATGGCGTCGCTTGGACTTCCGGGTATGTCCGGATTTGTCAGTGAATTTATGGCTTTCCTTGGACTGTTCCAAGAATTGCCGTGGATTGCCGCGGTCGGAACGATCGGCATTATCATGACAGCCGCTTACTTGCTGCGCGCTGTCCTTGGCATCACTTACGGCAAGGCACACCGCGAATTTACCGGCGTCCTTGACCTAAAAGGCGTGGAATTCGTGCCCGTCGTTGTTCTTATGGTCTTAATTGTATTAATCGGTGTTTATCCAAGTGTTCTAAGCTCTCCGCTGCAAACTACACTTGAAACCATCATGCTAGGGTTAGGAGGGTGATGAAGGATGGATTTAGAGACATTGAAATCATTTAACTGGAGTGTCATGACACCAGAGTTCATCATCCTTGGTGTGACAGCACTACTCACATTGTTAGATTTGTTTTTGCCGAAAAAACAAGATCGCCGGATCCTAGGCTGGATTGGAATTATCGGGATTTTTGCCGCGATAATCGCCTTAACCAGCATGCTTGGCACAGAGGCGACATCGATTTTGGATGATACCTTCACGCTTGATGCATTCGGGAAGGCTTTCAAAATCATCCTGCTTGTCGGTGCGGCGCTGGTGATGTTCTTAGCGATTAGCTATGAGGCAAAGGATGGCCTCGAAGAATACCGCGGCGAGTTTTATTACTTGTTCTTAACCGCCTTGCTTGGTGCGATGATGATGACATCAAGCGGTGATTTAATCACGTTATTCATTGGGTTAGAGTTGTTATCGATTTCTTCCTATATATTAGCGGGCATCCGCAAGCACAATCTAAAGTCAAACGAATCGGCGATGAAATACGTCATCAATGGCGGCATTTCTACTGCGATCACATTGTTCGGGATGAGCTATGTGTACGGATTATCCGGCACAACCAACCTGTTCGAAATCGCGAATACATTATCAGCGATTTCAAATGGTCAGCAGGCCTACCTGCTCGGTCTTGCCTTCTTAATGATTTTCGTTGGTTTATCGTTCAAGCTGGCAGCGGCACCGTTCCATATGTGGGCACCTGACGTTTACCAGGGCGCGCCAACACCGGTTACGGCTTTCTTAAGCGTTATTTCAAAAACGGCCGGTTTTGTCATCGTCATCCGCATCCTGATTGCAGTATTTTACAATGCTGCACCATCAGCCAGCGGTGAGGGCATCCTGTTCAAAATGCACGATTACCTCGCGGTGATTGCCGCCGTTACGATGATTGTCGGTAACGTCGTCGCCTTGAAGCAAACGAATATTAAACGGATGTTCGCGTACTCCAGCATTGCCCATGCCGGGTATATCCTGGTGGCACTGACGACGCTGAGCTCGAACATGGTCTATTCCATTTGGTTCTACCTGCTCGCCTACATGTTAATGAACCTTGGTGCCTTTGCGGTAATCCAAGTGATTTCAGCGCAGTCAGGCGGAGAACGGATCGCAGACTTTGCCGGTCTTTACCGCCGCTCACCGGTCCTTGCCGTCCTTATGGGAATTTTACTCGTGTCCTTGGCAGGCTTCCCGGGCACAGCCGGCTTCATCGGTAAATTAAACATTTTTGTCGGCGCATTTTACGGTACACCGCACTATGTGCTAGCGTCGATCATGATTGCCACTACCGTGGTGTCCTACTTCTATTATTTCGGCGTCATGACGCAAATGTTCCTCCGCCCGGCAACCGACGAACGTAAGCTGAACATTCCATTCGGCATTGTCGTCGTCCTGCTTGTCGCAGTCGTCGGATCTGTGTTGTTCGGCATCATGCCAAACATCGCACTCGACTTCTTGAACAATCTGAAGTGAAGCAGCTGAAGCATGGGGATGTTCTTTTGTTTCATTTTGGGTTTAAACTTGGGGGAGTTTACGGGAAATTATTGCTCGGTTTCAGATTTTGACCGGATTCTTTGGGGAAGGAATCCGTGATCAAATAAAGGGGTAAAGATAAAAAAGAAGAGGCGGGGGAGCCTCTTCTTTTTACGTTTTTGGCATTAGGATAGTTTATCCTTTACTTTTCCGACGCCTTCTTTCACTTTACCCTTCACCTTATCCACTATTCCTTCGGCTTCCGTTGAACGGTCATCGGTTAATTTACCCCATTGCTCTTTTGCCTCACCCTTCACCAGGTCCAGACTGCCTTTTAGTTTATCCTTGTTCATGTATATTCCTCCTTTTCGTTCTATCAATCTTTTACCCGAATTAGTAATTGAATCTTCGTTCTGGTGTTTTGTTTACCCTATTAAAATAGAGCCAAACTGCCTTTTAGAATTTTGTTTTTAAAACATTCTATTAAGGTTTATCTACTTCATCCTTCTTTTCGCCATTACTAATGCCATTATCTTGGTCGACGCCATCACCGACGCCTTTCTGTTTTAATTTATCCTCGACATCATTCTTTACATCTTTTAAATTATCTTTTGCTTCCTTATAGGTGCCGCTGGCGTCCTTCTTTGTATCAGGATCAATCGCATCCTTTTGCTCGCCATCACTGATGCCATTATCCTGGTCGACCCCGTCACCGCAGCCGGCCAAACCGCCAAATGTCAGCAATGCAGCTGCTCCACCTGTTAATAGCGCTTTCTTATTCATCATTTTCTCCTCCTTTTGTGATTTGAATTGGTGATTGTATTCCCATTAGGCAGGGTGGTAAAACCTATTTTTGAAAATGTTTGAAACGATACGGAGGGGGTATTACATCTATCAAACTTGCTGAAAAGGAGAGATGTTACATGACATGGAGAGATACGCTGGCAGGATGGTACATATATACTGACCAGCTTCCCCGCCTGCTGCTTGCCCTTCTCGTATTATTAATCGGCTGGCTGGCAGCGAAATGGATAGGGAAAGCAGTCCAATCCGCCTTAAAGAAAACAAGCCTAGATGACAAAATGTTTTCAAATTTCGGAAAAAGAACATATCCATCAGAAATGATCATCGGAAAAATGGTCTATTATATGCTGCTTGTGGTCGTATGGATCATCTTTTTCAATATGCTTCACCTCAGTTTAATTGCTGAACCACTCGTTAACATGGTGTCGACCTTGACCGCTGCGATTCCGAATCTATTAAAAGCATTTCTTATTCTACTATTTGCTTGGATCGTGGCAAATGTAGTCCGAATGCTCGTTAGAAAAGGAGCGGCCATGGTTCAGTTAGACCGCCGCCTTGTAAAATGGAGAATAACGGATCGTGAGGCAGATGCGTCGGCCAAGGTGAACAGTATCGCTCAAGCCGTTTTCTATTTTATACTGTTACTGTTTTTACCAGCGGTATTGGGGGCATTGCAGCTCGAAGGGATATCAGAACCATTTTCCCATATCTTGTCGACCATTCTAAGCTTCATTCCGAAACTATTTGCCGGCGCTCTGATTGTGTTCATCGGCTGGCTGATTGCTAAAATCGTCCGTGATATTGTCACCAACTTTTTAAAAAGCATTGGAACAGATCGGTTCAGCGGGCGTCTTGGCTTTGAGGACACTGCACTCTCAACTGTCATTGGCAATATCGTATTCATTTTGATTCTCATCCCTGCCATCATTACGGCTGTGGAAAAATTAGATTTAAAGGGGATTTCGGAACCGGCGATTGCCATGCTTCATCAAATATTAACTCTGATTCCAAATATCTTCGCTGCCGTTTTGTTTATTTTACTAGGAATATGGCTTGGAAAATGGCTAGAAAAAATTGTTGCGCAAATGCTTTGGCGTTTACGGTTTGATAACGTCTTTTACCACATGGGAATTGGCTCCTTAACACCGGAACAATCGAAGTACACGTTGTCACAGATTATCGGCTTAGTGGCGAAAGTTATCGTGATCCTGTTATTTACCGCGGAAGCCCTTCAAATTGTCCATTTAAGCTTCTTCGTTACCTTGGCAACAGGGGTGATCGCTTATTTACCAATGGTATTAGCGGCACTCGTCATCCTCGGGATTGGCTTATATTTGGGCCATTTTGTGGAGAGTGTGTTACAAAATGTCTTAAAACAGCGCTACTCCCGCACCCTTGCAGCTGTTGCGAAATATGCGATCTTTACAATTACGCTGTTTATGGTATTGGACCAATTAGGTGTGGCCCACTCCATCGTCAATGCTGTCTTTATTCTCGTCCTGGGTGGGCTGGCATTGGCATTTGGACTTGCATTTGGCCTTGGCGGAAAAGAATTTGCTCGAAAATATTTAGGAAAACTGGACGAAAAAATAGAAGAGGAAAATTGATAAGACTGTAGCCTTTGACAATCCGGTATCCTTGGATGTTCCATCTTTTTACTCTTTCGGAATCCAATGGACGAAGGAAATTTATAAACAAAGCAATCCGAAATCCCCATCGATTTCGGATTGTTATTTTTAGAAAGGGGGTTGCTTGATGCTGTTGATCAATGTATTTGCGATTGCATTGCTCATCGTTTTAACCGGTTTCTTTGTGGCGATTGAATTCGCCATCGTCAAGGTTCGGACATCGCGGATTGATCAGTTGATTGCAGAAGGGAAGAGGAGTGCAGTTGCGGCGAAAAAGGTCGTGACCCACTTGGATGAATATTTATCTGCCTGCCAGCTCGGTATCACAGTAACGGCATTGGGGCTTGGCTGGCTCGGAGAACCAACGGTAGAAAAGCTGTTTCATCCACTGCTGACAGCAATGAAATTGAATGAAACTGTGTCCGATGTTGTTTCCTTTGTGCTTGCTTTTGCCGCTGTTACCTTTATCCATGTGGTCGCAGGGGAATTGGCACCAAAAACGGTGGCGATCCAAAAAGCCGAGGCGATAACTCTGCTTTTCGCCAAACCCATCATCTTGTTTTACAAAATCATGTATCCGTTTATTTGGGCATTAAACAGTTCTGCACGTGTGCTCGTTGGACTTTTTGGGTTGAAACCGGCAGCTGAACATGAATTAGCACATTCGGAGAAGGAACTGCGAATCCTCCTGGCAGAAAGCTATCAAAGCGGGGAAATTAACCAAAATGAATGGAAATATGTTAACAATATTTTTGAATTTGACGAGCGCGTCGCCAAAGAAATTATGGTGCCGCGCACGGAAATGATCTGTCTCTCAGTCGAGGATGCCATTGGGGACGTGGTGCAAACGATGAAGGCGGAAAAATTTACCCGTTATCCTGTTATCGAGGGGGATAAAGATCATATTATTGGTGTGATGAACGTGAAAATGTTTTTAACGGCGAAAATCATGAATCAAGGCCTTTATCAAAATTGGAAAATTAAATCCTATATCCAGCCAGTAATTCGCGTGATCGAAACGATCCCGATTCATGATTTATTGATCCGAATGCAGATGGAACGGACCCTCATGGCAATTCTGCTGGATGAATACGGCGGGACCTCCGGTTTAGTGACGGTGGAAGATATCCTTGAGGAGATAGTCGGTGAGGTACGAGATGAATTTGATGCAGATGAGGTTGCGGAGATTCGGACGATTTCAGAGGATTGTCACTATATCGTTGATGCAAAAGTTACCATTATTGAGGTGAACCAGCTGCTTGGAACCCACTTAACCGCTTTAGATGTGGACACGATTGGCGGTTGGTTCCTGACCCAAAACACGGCTGCCCAATTGGGTGCTGGCGCAGTAGTGGAAGCAGAAGGATACTCGTTCAAAGTCCATGAAGCAGATGGTTATCACATCATGTATTTGGAAATCGAAAGGAATTGAAACAAGCCTCTGGTGAGGGGCTTTTTCCTTTGTCTGTCAAAAAAACATTTCCCGTCATGGGAATGAAGGATAGACTGAGCGAACGGATGAAGAGAATAGTCCTTCATCCGTTCACTACACTAAGGTATTTCTTCCTCGGGAAGGTTTTTTTGTTTTTTCTTCATCAGCTGAAGGTCATGGGGAAAAGTCTTTTCAATGACCCGTCTCATACCAAATAACAAAAGTTGATCACCTTCGTGGATAGTGGTGTCATAGATGCCTTTTTTAATTTTTACCTCGCCGCGCTTGATAAATAAGACAACAAATTCCAGTTCATTGTGCCCTGGTATCACTTGATTTAGTGTGCGATTGGCGAGATGAGAATCTTGATAAATATTCAGATTGAGCAGGGCGTCTTCTTTATTTTTCAAAAAAACTTCCTTTATTGGCAGATCGGCAAGCTCGATATTCCGTGTCATTTTTCGATTAAAACTCCGCGCTAATAATCGCTGAACGCCGCCAAGCTTTAAGACGGCAAAGATGGCAATAACGGCGGCAGCCCCTAATAGAATTTCCTTCGTCCGAAGACCATTCGAAAGGAACTGACTAATGGAAGAGATGATGACGGCAAGGGAAAAGGCGCCAAACAGAATCAGAAAGCTGGCTAGTTTACGGCGAACCGGGTGACCTAAGATTAGCTCTGATTCACCGGTAGTAAAGCCGGTCCCTGTCATCATGGAGATGACCTGAAATCTGGAGACCTCCACTTTTAGTCCAGTGACACGAAATAAAATCACAAAAATTTCAATGACCGTCACAATGATTATCGAATAGATGAATAAGAAAAGGATCATATTTCACCTCATAACGAAAATAGTTGGAGCTTGATGCTCCAACCACATTTCCATCATTAGATTTTTCATAACTATTTTTAAGCAAAAAGCACACTATTACTGAATTTTCTCGTTATAAAATTGGACGGAGTACATCGCACCCTCACTGACCATGTTGTTATCTTCAAGATCATGTGGATGGGGATGACCGCCCTTTTCGATCGGGAGCTCTTCGCTTTTTTCAAAGACAGTCGGTTTTATCTTACGCTTCCAGTCTCTTAAAAGGTTTTCTGCCTTGATACGATTCGGCTTATGTGACAACCACATGACTGCTGATGCGCCAACCCCTACCCCTAATAGAGTGCTCATACTTAAGACTCGTTTCATCACAATCCCTCCTTACCTTTTATAGATACCCTTTCTTCTACTCTATCAAACATATTTTTCAAGAGTTTTGATTGTCCTGATTTCGGGGAATGTACATGGAAAAAAGGAGAGAGTGGGTTGGAAAAATATATTGGTGTAAACAGATGGAAATGGGTGCAACTCCACCATCATGAGATAGATCATGGAAATCTGCCAGTCGAACAGGACCACTGGTTCGAGCAGGTTCGAAAAAATAAAACCAATTGCCTGCGGGTGCATTACTTGGAGAATGGGGAGAAGGTAGTCAAAGGTTCGTTGATTTATAAACAAAATATTGCCAAGGAACAAGACTTTAAAATGTTTCATTTTTATCTAACGGCAGATCTGCTTGTGACTATTAATTTGGAAAATCAGGGCATGTTTTTATCGCAATTGGAACGGACGGAAAATGCGGTGGACGGCTTTTTACTTTTCCTTGGCGAGCTTATGAATGAGATGTTAGTCGAGATTGATCAGTTTGAGGAGACGCTCAAAACCTTGATCTGGAGTATGAGAAAGCGCAATGAAACAGGGATTCTTGAGCGCGTATACACAAGCAGGCATGAACTGTTGGTTTGGAAGAACCTCCTGATCCCGATCAATGAAGTAAAAATGGCGATTGAGGAAATTAATCTTCATGGAAGTGACAGTGAGGAGATCTTTGTTTGTACATGCAGACGGATTGAACGAGCGTTCGTGCTGCTGAATGAGTATGAACACGAGCTTGATTCGATTATCAATTTGGAGGAAGTCATCTCTTCCCATCGCGGAAATGAAATTATGAAAACCTTAACGGTCATTACGACGATTTTTACCCCGATTATGGCCTTCGGGGCGTTATGGGGCATGAATTTCAAGAATATGCCGGAGCTTGAATGGCGGTTTGGCTATATTTTTTCGATTATTCTTATCATCATTTCCACACTCCTGCTCTATGGTTATTTAAAAATTAAAGGCTGGACAGGCGACCTGTTGAAAGGGAAAAAGAAAGGTTCGTTTTTTGAATAGAGGTTTTACACTCCTGATTTGGTGGTACAACACGATCAAGGTTACAAACTAGTTAACCTGACTTAAGAATCCAGTTTGAATAGTAAGAGGGTGGTTGAAATATGTGGTTGCCTGTTTGGTAAACCAGTTGTACAAGCTAGGGTGAAAGACAGCAATCCTAAAGGAGGAAATGAATATGGCTAAGAATTATGCGGATCAAAAGGATTTAGAAAAAATTAAAAGGGAAGCACCATTTTCGAAGCAGCATGAAAAAGAGCATGATGGGCAATCCAAAGAGGATGGAACTTCTATGAAAAGTGATAGAGAAGTAGAG
>Ga0213823_1001201_pt1 | contig 16834 bp, 9 predicted proteins | sample MC6MC0907MG_FD_179887 | JGI IMG/M metagenome (GOLD analysis project Ga0213823, IMG submission 179887) | Enriched soil aggregate microbial communities from Iowa State University, Ames, United States - MC6-MC0907-MG | ecosystem: Environmental > Terrestrial > Soil > Unclassified | place: USA: Iowa...
CCGAACAAGGTGCTGACGTGCCGCCCTGGATGATCGACCGGGCGCTGCGCAACATTCTGGTGGATGTCACGGGCAACACGCATCGCTCGGAATTCTGCATCGACAAACTCTATTCGCCCGACAGCGCCACGGGGCGGTTGGGCCTGTTGGAGCTGCGCGCCTTTGAAATGCCGCCGCATGCGCGCATGAGCCTGGCGCAGCAGCTGCTGCTGCGTGGGCTGATTGCGCATTTCTGGAAGACGCCGTACACCGCGCGGCTGACGCGCTGGGGCACGGAATTGCACGACCGCTTCCTCTTGCCGACCTTTGTGAAGATGGATTTCGAGGACGTGCTGGCCGACCTGAACGAGGCGGGCTACGGGTTCGACACCGCCTGGTTCGCGCCGCATTTCGAGTTCCGCTTCCCGCTGTTTGGCGACGTGGCCGCACGCGGCATTCATCTGGAATTGCGCGGCGCGCTGGAGCCGTGGCATGTGATGGGCGAAGAGGGCTCGTCCGCGGGCACGGTGCGGTATGTGGATTCCTCGCTTGAGCGGGTGGAAATCCGGGTATCCGGTTTGAACGACAACCGCTATGTTGTGACGGTCAACGGCCGGGCGCTGCCTTTGCAGCCTACCGGACGCGTCGGGGAATATGTGGCGGGGGTCCGTTACAAGGCTTGGTCGCCGCCGTCTGCGCTGCATCCCACGATCGGCGTGCACGTGCCGCTGACGGTAGACATTGTTGATACCTGGAACCGCCGTTCTCTGGGAGGCTGCAAATATCACGTCGCGCATCCGGGCGGGCTGAACCCGGAGTCGTTTCCGGTCAATTCCTACGAGGCCGAGAGCCGTCGCTTGGCCCGCTTTGAGAAGATTGGGCATACGCCGGGGCGCATGGATGTCGCGCCCGCCGAGGTCAGCCGGGAATTTCCGTTCTCGTTGGATTTAAGGCACGATTGAGCCCTACCAGATGTTGAACCCCGGCGGTCCCGCCGCCGATAAAGCTGCTATGCCGCAATTTCTTTTTCAGACGGACCCGTCGCAGGATGTCGCATCCCTGGCGGTTCATGCGGCGTTGCCCGCACGCGCCGGGCACTATGACGAGCTGCGCGACACGGCCGACGCGTCCGGGGCCACGCGCTTGCGCGAACCCTGGCCCCGTTTTTTTGAACTGCTGGGCACCAGCGGCTTCGCCGACCTGGACCGCCGCGTCGACGTCGTGGCGCGGCAGATCCGCGAAAACGGCATCACCTACAACATCTACGCCGACGCCAGTGGCTCGGCGCGGCCCTGGTCGTTGGACCTGCTGCCTTTTGTCATCAACGACACGGACTGGGCCGCCATCGAAGCGGGGCTGTGCCAGCGCGCCAGCCTCTTGAACCGCTTGCTGGGCGACGTCTACGGCCCGCAAACGCTGCTGGCCGACAAGCTGATTCCGCCGGCGCTAGTGCTGGGCCACCCGGGATACCTGCGCCCGCTGCGCGGTTACGCGCCACCGGGCGGCACCTTTCTGCACATCGCCGCCTTTGATCTGGCGCGCGCCAGCGATGGCGGCTGGTGGGTGGTGTCGCAACGCACGCAGGCGCCGTCCGGCCTGGGCTATCTGCTGGAAAACCGGCTGACAATTTCGGGCATGTTCCCCGAGGCGTTCAAGGAATTGCGGGTGCAGCACCTGGCCACCAGCTATCGCCGGCTGATGGACATGCTGTACAAGCTCAGCCCCGGCGGGCTCACGGCGCAGACGCCGCCGCGTATCGTGCTGCTGACCCCTGGCCCCTACAACGAAACCTATTTCGAACAGACCTATCTGGCGCGCTATCTGGGCGTGACGCTGGTCGAAGGCGGCGACCTGGTCGTCCGCGATAAGGTGCTTTACCTGAAAACGCTGCACGGGCTGGAACGCGTGCATGCGGTGCTGCGCCGCTTGGACGATGATTTCTGTGATCCGCTGGAACTGCGTTCAGACTCCACGCTGGGCGTGCCGGGTTTGCTGCAAGTGATGCGGGGGGGCAATGTGCTGGTGGCGAATTCGCTGGGCACGAGCTTTCTGGAATCGCCCGCCATCAATGGTTTCCTGCCCGCCATCAGCCGCCGTTTGCTGGATGAAGACCTGTTGCTGCCATCGCTGCCGTCGTGGTGGTGCGGCGAGGCGGCCGCGCGCGATCAGGCGCTGGCGAATCTGGCGGGGGCGGTGGTCAAGTCTACGTACCCCAGCAATACGCGCGGCGGATTCGAACCGGTGATCGGCGGCGCGGTGCCGCCGTCCGAGCGTGACGCGCTGCTCGCCCGCATTGCCGACAACCCCGACGCCTACACCATCCAGGAATACCTGCCGCTGTCGCAGGCGCCCAGTTGGGCGGCCGGCCACATCGTGCCGCGCGCCGCCATGCTGCGCGTATTCGTCATCGCGGACGGCGAGGGCGGTTGGACGGTCTTGCCCGGCGGACTGACCCGCATCGCCAGCCGTGAACAGCAGATTGTGTCCATGCAACGCGGCGGCAGCAGCATGGATACCTGGGTCACCACGCGCGGGGCCGTCGATACGTTTTCGATGCTGCCCGCGCAGCTGCGCCCGGAAGACATCGTGCCCGCTCACCGGCCGGTGTCCAGCCGCGCCGCTGAAAACCTGTTCTGGATGGGCCGCTACACCGAACGCGCCGAGAACGATGTGCGCCTGGCGACGGTGGCGTTGACGTGGTTGAACAGCGACGAAGACAACGCGGGCGAACTGTTCGCTGCGGTTGCCGCCCTGTGCCAGCGCAGCGGCCTCGTGCCCCCCGCGCAGACCTTGTCGGTGCGCATGTTCGAATCCACGCTTGTCGCCGAGCTGGCGGGCGCCGACGCGCAGGGCGGGGTCGCCCGCAACCTGGGTGCGCTGGCGTTCGCCGCCGGCCAGATTCGTGACCGCTTGTCGCCCGACCACTGGCGGCTGGTGGTAACCGCCCATGAATGGTTTTTGCGCATGGCCACCAACCAGGCCAAGGGCCGCGACGACGAGACGGTGTCAGACGCACCGGCCTCCGCACCGGACGTGCTGCGTGCGCTTAAGAACCTGGGCATGCAGTTGTCGGCCATCACCGGTTCGCAAACCGACCGCATGACGCGCGACGACGGCTGGCGGCTGCTGACCATCGGCCGTCAGATTGAACGCCTGTCCGCCATGGCGAGCCTCTTGGGCGAACTGTTCCGGCGTAACGCCGTGCTGGGCGACAGCGGTTTCAACATTCTGCTGGATCTGTTCGACAGCAAGATCACGTATCGCGCCTACTACCCCGGGCGGCAGGAAGTGCCGGCGTTGCTGAACCTGCTGGTGCAGGAACCCGCCAACCCGCGCTCGCTGGCGTGTGTGTTGAGCGTGTTGAAAAAGGAAGTGGCGCGCTTGCCCGACACGGTGGCCGGGCCAGCGTCCGACTTGTTGGCCTTGTTGCCGGCGCAAGGGGCGGGCGTGACGCTGGCCACGTTGTGCGAGCAGACACAGGGCTTGTACGCCGGCGTGCTGGCGCTGTCGGAACAACTGGATGGGGCGGCCAGCAACTTGTCCAATGAAATCAGCCGCCGCTATTTCAGCCACGCGGCCGGTTACGACCAGACGCTGTCGGCCTAGGCCGGGACACGATCATCGTCATGAACCTGACCTCACTTTCCACCACCGCCTTGCCGTGTGCATCCGGCGTGACGCTGGGCGTGGACCACGTCACCGCCTATCGGTACGACTCGCCTGTCGAACTGGCGCATCATCTTGGCTATCTGCGTCCGTTGAACGACGCCTGCCAGGTGGTGGAGACCTACGCGCTGACCGTCAGCCCTGCGCCCTCAGACATCGCGGAATCCCTCGACGGCTTCGGCAACACGCGCTGCACCTTCGCCCTCTATGCCCCGCACGAGGCCTTGACCGTGCGCGCCACCAGCCGCGTCACCGTCCACCCGCGCTTTGTCGCCTTGGACCCGGCGACCGGCCTGGCGTGGGAAGCGGCAGTGCAACGTTTGCGTTACGACCCGGCCTTGCCGTTCGCGCCGGAAGTGGAATTCACGTTCCCGTCGACCTATGTGCCGCTGCACGCCGAGCTTCGGGCATACGCCTTGCTGTCGTTCACGCCGGGGCGGCCGGTGGTGGCGGCCGCGATCGACCTGATGCACCGCATTCACTCCGACTTCACCTATCAGCCCGCGCACACGCAAGTGTCCACGCCCATCCTGCAAGCCTTTCAGGAAAAAGTCGGCGTGTGCCAGGATTTCGCGCATGTGATGATCGGCTGCCTGCGCGCGATTGGTCTGCCGGCGCGCTATGTCAGCGGTTATCTGATGTCGCAACCGCCGCCCGGCAAACCGCGCTTGATTGGGGCGGACGCGTCGCACGCGTGGGTGTCGGTGCACTGCGCAGGCGTCGAGGTCAATGGCGGATGGGTCGACCTGGACCCCACCAACAACGTGGTGCCAGGCACGGCGCATGTCATCCTGGCCTATGGCCGCGACTACGGCGACGTCACCCCCTTGCGCGGCGTCATCCGCGGCGGCGGCCATGAACTGGATGTGCGCGTCACCGTCGCGCCCATCGATGAATTTCCAACAGGGAACGATGCATGAGCTATTTCTTCGACGCGATCAACCGCCAACTGCGCGCCCCGAAACGCCAGCGCGTGCGGCATGCGCGCGCGAAGGCCTTTCAATGCGTATGCGGGCAACCCATCTTTTTCAGCAATACCGAATGCCTGAATTGCCATCGGCAACTGGGCTTTGACCCCAAGCGCGGGCACGTGCTGGCGCTGGACGACGGCGCCACGCCCGGCACGTTCCGCGAATCGGGCAGGGCGCGCGGCAAAACCTACAAACGCTGCGCCAACTTCAGCTCGCCAGCCTTGTGCAACTGGCTGCTGCCCGCGAATTCGCCCGACGCGCTATGCATTGCGTGCAACCTGAACCGCACCATTCCCGACCTGTCCGTGCCCGAGAACGGCCCGCTGTGGTTCAAGGTGGAAGTGGCCAAGCGCCAGATGGTGGCCCAGCTGATGACGCTGGGCCTGCCGATCCGGCGTTCCGTCGAACCAGACGACGGCGGCCTGGCCTTCGACCTGCTCGCGCCCACCGCCGACGGCGCACCGCTATTGACCGGCCACGCGCAGGGCCTCATCACCATCAACATTCTTGAAGCCGACGACGCCTACCGGGTCAAAGTGCGCGAAGACATGCGCGAACCCTACCGCACGCTGGTCGGGCATTTCCGCCACGAAATCGGCCACTACTACTGGGACCAGCTGATCGCAGGCGGCCCCTGGCTGGAACCCTTCCGCCAGGTTTTCGGCGATGAACAAGCCGACTACGCCGAAGCCCTGAAACGCAACTACGAACAAGGCCCGCCCGCCGACTGGGCGCTGCACTTCATCAGCACCTACGCGTCGTGCCACCCCTGGGAAGACTGGGCCGAAACCTGGGCGCACTACCTGCACATGATGGACACCCTGGACACCGCCATCAGCTTCGGCGTCACCCGCACAGCGGTAGAACAAGCCTACGAACCCTTCACCACCGCCGCACTCTACGACCCGCAAGACCCCGAAGGGCAGGACTTCCTGGACCTGGTCAACGCCTGGGTGGCGCTGACGGGGGTGCTGAACGAGCTGTCACGCAGCATGGGCCAACGGGACTTCTACCCGTTCGTGCTGCCGGCGGATGTGGTGGGGAAATTGCAGTTCGTGCATCGGGTGGTGAAAGGGGCGTCGGTGGGGGGGTAAGCATACGCATGCCCTTGTTGACGTTCGAATATTGGCCAACGTGTGAGTTGGCCTTTTTTGTTAAATGCCAAAACAGGGGATATATCTGCTCGTTTATCCTCTGTTAGTAATAGATAACTCAGTTACTATTGGAAATAGTGTGCGCCCGTTTTCAGGGGTGCTGAGTTGTGGAGAATGGGTAGATGGGTTTTCGCGACGCAGGTCTGTTTGCTTTTGAAGAGGTATGTAGTAATCGGCGCTTTATCGTCCCGGAATTTCAGCGCGGTTATGCCTGGGAAGAAGAACACTGGCGGGCGCTTTGGGATGATGTGAAGAATGTTGCTTCGCGAGCTGCCACGCAGCATTACGGCGGAGCAATCATGATTTCAGGAGGAGATGAAGGGCAGGGCGACGTAAACCTTATTGATGGCCAGCAGCGTCTGACGTCACTTGCGCTCTTGTTGTCGGCGTTGGGAGCGGAAGCTTTCCCCATGGGCTTCAAGAATAATGAGGGGCTACAGACCTACTTTGATTACTACGCCCTAAAGCAGGTACATCTGGCGCCGCAGTTGCCCCAGCATCGCTCCTACTACACTCGCAACCTGGCTCGAGCTGCGGCCTATTTCGAAAGCAAGGCCGCTGACGTTTCGGAAGAGGAACGGAAGATCCTGGTCAGTACGGTCCAGAAACGAATTAAGTTGTTTGTTTTGGTGATACAGCCAGAATTCGATGTGCACGTTGCATTTGAGACGATCAATAACCGTGGTAAGCCCCTATCGACTCTCGAGAAATTGAAAAATCGGCTGATCTATCTGGCATCGAATGCCGATGACGTGCCAGTTGGCCAAGTTGCGAAGAGTGAGGTTCACCGGTGCTGGAAAAGCGTTTATACCTGGCTTGGAGCCGGCGCTTCCTTGCTCGATGATGATGAGTTTTTGCGCGCCCATTCGATGGGTTGGTTTAAGCACGAGCGCAAAGCTGAGTGGTTGAATACTGAGCTTTTCGACGAAAAATTCTCCTCTCATCGCACGGTCCCGCCGGAAGAAATTGTCCAGTATGTTCGAAGTTTGGAGTTGGCTGCGGCTTGCTGGCATCACATAAACGAGCCGGGGGCGCTACCTCCAGCCATCGGTAAACAGTTGGCCGCGTTACAGAAGACGGCTTCCGCAAGTTCGAAGCCATTACTGCTCTGGGCGTTGATACGCTTGGCCGATGAACACAAGTACTTGAATGTGTTACCTAGCCAGGATTCGAAGTGGTACGAGCCGTTCAGCAAGTTGATTAGCGAGGCCGAGCGTTTTGCGGTCTTGGTTGTGTTGGCGAACAATAGGCTATCAAACGTCGGTCAGAGCGATATGAACCGTTCGGCCTACGCGTTGGCGCATCCTGGTGAACCACTGTACGGGCATCTTCCGAGCGCCGTGCCGCCACCTGGAGCCTTTGATGCGGTGACCTTCGCTCACGAGCATTTGAAGACGCTTATCGACAATTGGAATTGGCAAGACGAGACGTACGCCAATGAGACGTTTCCTTGGCAGGGCTATTTTTCCAGCGAGACGGTGCAGACGGTGATTGCCGACCGGCTTCGTAAGGGAGACGGTTTCTACAACTGGCAGTTCGGGAAACTCATCGTCTACTTGTGGGAAGATTTTCTTCGAGGTGAGCAGGGAGCGCCTGAGAAGAAGCCGTGGGAAAAATTTGCGTGGGATGAATCCGTGGAACATATCTATCCCCAAAGTCCGCACCCCAAATGGGGTGAGGCGATCTCGCTTGACGGCCGGTCTTCGAAGGCGATGAGGGAAGCTGTCACGAATTCAATCGGCAATTTATTGTTGCTCTCGCGGTCACGCAATTCCACCGTCTCAAATGATCCGTTCCGGACTTACGGGGACATCGCGGGTAAGCGGGCAAGATATGGTCATGGCAGTTATTCGGAAGTTCAGATCGCTCGACTCTGCGACGACTGGACGGTCGTACAAATTGCGGCGCGGGGGATTGCCATGATGCGCTTGGCGCAGAAGAAATGGAGCTTCGAATTGGTCTCTCCCGTAGACAAGCTGACGAAATGGTTGCCCGTTCTTTTCGGTGACCAAGCAGATCGCGTACAGGATGGTGCTTACACCAACGGGGTGAAGGTCGATGGCCGTTCGTTGTCGCCCTGGGTAGACAAGTTCGAAAGGGGAGGGAAGGTCTGATTGGTATAACGACGGCGTTGGCGAGTCATCCGTTCATGCAAAATTATCGGAAAAAATATCGGTAAGTTACATGTGTGTCTGCCGGCATGAGGTCTAGAAAGTGGTTTAGTATCATGAGCTTGAAACTTCAAATGGCCGGAAAGAAAACCGGCAAATAAACCGGAAACACGTGTACGACTCGCCCCATCAATTTCTTCCCCTTCAGCCCGCAGATTCATTGCTCGCGCCATTGCGCGAGCGGGCCTCTGCCGTCGTCAACGACGCGGCAGGATTGGCCGCGCAGGCCCATCCGGCTACCAAGCTTGCGCTACGCGAATTGCTGCGCAGCATGAACTCGTACTACAGCAATCGGATCGAAGGGCAGAGCACCACGCCCCGGAACATCCAGGCCGCGTTGCATGAGGAATTTTCGGATCGCCCGGAAATCGCCCAGCTTCAACGCATCGCGGTAGCGCATATCGAGGCCGAAAAAGTCGTGTCACGTCAGGCTGATTCCACGTCTGCGCTTAGCGCGGACTTCGCCAAGATGGCGCATGGCGCGTTGTACCGCCACCTTGCGCCCGCCGATCGCATGACAAGCGAGGGGTTGGTGGTAGAGCCGTCAGCCCTGCGTGAAATCAACGTTACGGTCGGCCGCCACAATCCTCCTGCGTGGCAGTCGCTGCCGCGCTTCATGGATGCGTTTACCCAGCATTACGACCGCCAGCGTCCGGCCGACCTGCAAATCATTGCCATTGCTTGTGCACATCATCGCCTTGCCTGGATGCACCCCTTCGCCGATGGCAACGGGCGAGCCGCCCGCTTGCAAACCCATGCGGCGATGCTGCCGGTAACGCGCGGGTTGTGGTCGGTGAACCGGGGATTTGCCCGAGGCGTGCAGGATTACTACGGCTATCTGGCCGCGGCAGATGCGCCACGCCAGGGAGATTTGGACGGGCGCGGCAACCTTACTGAGCGCGGCTTGGTTCAATGGGTGGATTATTTCCTGCGGGTGTGCGAGGACCAGGTGAGCGACATGGCGCAGATGCTGATGCTCGACTCCATGAAGGCGAAGATCCATGCTGTCGTGCAGATTGAATCGGCCCACGGGCGTCTGCGGCCAGAAGCCGCGCTTCCCCTATATCACCTGTTTGCGGCGGGACCCGTTACGCGCGGTGAGTTCATTCAGATGACGGGGCTGGGCGAACGCACCGGGCGATCGTTGCTGGCGGCGGCATTGAAAAGTGGATTGGTGGCATCCGATACCCCGCGCGGCCCCGTGCGTTTTGCATTCCCCCTGGATGCATTGCCTGTGCTGCTGCCATCGCTGTACGGGGGGGTGGACGATGTGGGCTGATAAAGGGCGATGTCGGCCTCTATTCAAGATGGATCGCCCGGCGTAGGGTATCAGCCACGCCCCAAGACGCTCCGTTCGGCTATCAACTTGCGGAGGGCGTCCCGTTAGGCAAAGACCTATTGAACGAGCGGCGGAACGTGCTGGCCTCCATGCTTCGTCCAGGCTGCGGCGCAGTGCGCAGTCGTTCATCGAACAGTGACCCTGCGCTCACGAATCAATGCGCTACCCGTTGACACGAATGACAGGCCTGCGCTTCTCGTCAAAGCCGCACAACCTATCGATTTCCTTGGGGAACTGCGTGTACGGCACGTTGTACTGGATAAAGGCTTCAACGCTGTCTGGAAATGCACTGATGAGCAGCCAGCCCAACCAGAGCGGAATGGTTAAGGGGGCCTTGAGCATGCCGTAGGGCTTCGCCAGCGAACGACGCAGGCCTGCATACCAGTCCCGGTAGGGTTGTTGGGTCTCTTGCCAACGGCTTTGTCGTGGCGGCAGCGGTGCGGGCTTGGGCAGGCCTCCCGGGCCTCGTTCCATGAACGCTTGAAGATAGGACCAGAGGGCCTTGGCCGAACGGTCGCCGTCAAACAAGCCGAGATTGCCGCATGCGGCGCAGATCTCGGTTGGTGGGTCCATGCTGTAGTCCACGCCCAAAAGGTACAGCGGATGCCGGCTCGCATAACCACTTGCAGACACAATGGGAACGTACCCTGCCAAAGCTTCGAGTTGGTCCCAGTCGAGCACGTGCAGACGCTTCTGGCGCGGATAGATGAAGTAGAGTTTGCGGGTGCCTCGGTGAATGCGAATAAAGGCGCCGCGACTCCGATGAGCACCGCTGGTTATGTAAAAAATGAACGCAATACCTGTTAAAGCTGGAGACCAGGCCACCAAAATTAATATGGCTTTAACGTCAACGTTTGCTGGCCCAAGAGCGAACACGCTAGCTATCAATCCAGCGATGGTCACAATGATGGACATGCCGATAAAACTTGCTGTTCCGCTTTGCGTGAAGTTTGCATAAGTTTCAAGTTCGACACATTCGTCGTTGACACGTCGCACCCCATCGGGTTGAGGGGGTTCTCCCGTGGGCCGATCTCGATTCAGAGGCGTTCCACCAAAGCGAAGGTTGTTTGGCAGACGTTTAATCGGTGACATTATTTGGTGCCCCAACGGGTTCTAGCTTGACTGAATCAATGGATTCCGTGAACCAGCCACTTGATGTGAATACCAATGGCGTCGGCGCGTCGGGTTGAAGCAATGCCAACCCAGGTTGTTGTTCCGGATCTGGAAAGTACAGATACTCCAATGCCACTTGGGTGTCTTCATGCATTTGAATCGCCCAGCCACACTCGCTGCCGGTGCCGCCTAGCGGAGTGACCAAGCATTCAAGGCGATAGTCGATGGGGCTGGTGCCTGTGGCATACGCGATCGGCCCGTTGACTGGTGCAAGCTTGTTGCCCCCGAGGGTGAAGGCCAGCTTGGTTTGAAATCTATCCCCAGGCATGTCGTTGATGCCGGGCAACTGGCAGCTGATGCGAAGGGTTCCCACCGAATACCCAAAGGATTTATCCCATTCCGGAGTCAGCCTTGGGCGATAGTACAAACAATGAACGGCATCCAACTCCTCGCGATTGGTGTAGTGACGACTGTCCACTCCCCAAGCGCTGTGTTTGAGCCATATTTCCACGGGACCGTGTTTGGTCATATCAGCACCGAACGCGAATCCAATGACAAGTACGACGGCGACACCTGCAACAGCTGCCCAGCCCAACGGAGTGAGTCCAAGCACCGCAACGGCTGCCCCTCCCCCAGAAATAGTTGCTGCTACGGCCGAACCGCCAGCCCAGGTCGCTACTGCCAGCGCGCCGCCAGCGAGGGCGGAGCCGAGCAACATTCCTGCTTGTTCCGGATTGCTTTCACTAAATGCGCTAATTGCTCTAATTGAGTCTGCAATGGCTGCGAGTCCAGCCCCTCCTGCTCCAAAGATGGCAACCCCCCGTTTTGCAGCATAGATTCTCATGCTTGTCGCCAAGGCCGTATTCCCGCCTACCCCTGCGCCAATTGCAATAGCGGTTGAGCCAATTTCTATACCAGCCCCAACTACGGCACTGATAGCCCCGAATACACTGCCAGCATTGGCAGCAAAGTCTCTAGGTTTGAAATCTCTCCAGGCATTGCTTAGCCCCTTCAACGCCAGAAAGCCCCCCAGCCCAGTAAAGAAATGCCCGCCAGGCCCTCGCAGCCGGTTCAGCATATTGATGAAAGGATTCCCTTCCATCTGTATAGCCCGAGGCGCTGGCAGTGCAGCCCGATCAGCCGGAGCGCCATCAAGCTCGCGGTATGTAGTCTCACCAACCTTGACCCAGTCGTACACCAAAACATGAGTAAGCACGTCAGTCTGGTTGACTTTCGGAGACGGAATTTTCCAGCCCCGCGAGCGCTCGCCACCTAGCGTTTGATAGCCTTGGAATTCATAGGCGGCGCGTTGCAAATCCACCAAACTGACGTCGTATGCAACGATGGTTACGTTGGCGCGGATCTCCATCACATGCCGCAGACGTCGTACCAGTACGTCTGCTTGCTTTGCCTGCGGTAAGACCTGCAGCAATCCAATCAGCGCATTGGTAGCGGGAGTGATGACATGATCTTCCATGAACTTGTCCATAACATCGAACATGTTCTTGGCGATATCACCCGCGCTGGACTTCAACCGGGCCAGCAGTGTTTCGCTGCCATTGGCAAGTGCGAGCCAATAGGGGCTCTTGTCTGCGGGCTTGGCGATCACGTCGCCTAGGACTTGCGCCCCGTCTTTGGTATGAACCAAGCCGCCAATGCACTGGAAGACTGCATTCTCATAGTCGCGTGCGTTGTGGATCACGCTGAGATCAAAGCACCTCAGTGCTTTGCCCAACAGCTTCTCTTGGTCGATCAACTGCACCCAGGCGATGGAATCGTTCACCGCCGTGGCAATAGTTTTCTCAAACGCTTTGATCTTCTTGGAGTAGGTATCGAGAAAAAACGTCGCGCCGGCGTAGTTCACAAGATTTCGTTGCTTGGCTAGGGCCTTGGCCAAATCGGGGGAACGGGCAGCCTGCTTATTCATGGCCTCAAAATAGTGGGTAATGAGCATCCCGCTCTGCAACTTGTGCGCATTTTGCCCGGCATACGTGGTCTTGCTCGTTACAGCCTCAGTGACCAGGTAGTGCAGCTCACTTGCAATTCCGATGGGATCTTGCAGCGCAACCGCCAGAGGCGTGATCTCCAAACGTGGGCGCAGTTCGATGTACATATTGCCCAGGATGTTGTTGTGGTTTGGAACTACCGCTGAGAACTGAATCTCGCTCCAGCCATAGTGCGTGGGAGTGCCGTGCACCGCGGGTGGAACCAGCTCACGGGTGGCATTGCCAAGCAACGCAGCATTGAAGGCATGTTTCTGGTCAGCACCCCCCGCAGGCCTGATCTTGACGGCCAGCGTATCGCGCAGCGCGTCCTGGTTCGTTTCGATATTCCAAAGCGTGCGATGCGTAAGCAACGTATCACTTACCATCAGGTAGATGCTCTCTGCAGTTTTGCTGTCTGGGGCTAGCAGGAAGGACTTGGCGCCCACGGTGTCGGGGCGAGCCTGCCGACCCGGGGTAGCGTCGGTTTCATCGGGACGGCCCCACCAGATACGAGCAAATCGTATGTCCTCGGTAACTTGATAGTGCTGCGTCCACATGCGGTCGTTTTCGAAGTAGCAGAGGTAGACGTAGGTGCCTGGACGCAGCACACGCAGGCCGTAGGCCTTGCCTGATGTGAGCGCGGGATAGCCCTCAGTACCCAGTGTGGGGAATATGCCTTTATCTAGGGCCTTATCCACGATGCCGTAGCGTAGTGGGTAGACAGGAATGCACTTTTCACACGGTGGTGGCGAGATAGCTTTGCCCAGTTGTTTCTCATTGGGACGATCCGGGCCTAGTGCTATTTTGTAAGTCGTCGTCATGCATCGTCCCTCAGGGCGTTGCGGGGGCTACAGCCGACAGCCGTGCTTCGGCGTCAGTCAAGCGCTGTTTCCCCTTTAGGTGTCGGTTGACCAAGATGTCGCGCAACGCCCCATCCTTGGTAAAGCTCTCCTGTGAATATCGAAAGCGCAGTTCCATGTAGTGGCGAACGTCGCGTTCTGTGGCTAGCCCCAACTGATCGGTAGCCTCTCGGGCGAAGAGTTCTAGGTGCCGCCAGAGCACGGATTCATTTTCCGGACGGCCGTACGCCGGGAAGCGTTGACGAAAGTCGCGTGCACAGTCGCGCATGAACCACGCGAGGCTGGCTTGGCCGAGCGCAGCCTCATCGTTTGCTGTCAAAGCGATGAGGCCTTCCGTTGTCCACGAAGTAAGCGCGGATACCGGTGCATCGGCAAACAGCCACTCGCCCGACTGCGTATCGCCTGCGCACCAGATAAGGCGCTGAATTGGGCCGAACAGCTTTGATAGTTGATCTGCTGGCAAGCCTTCACAGAGTTCTTCGAGGGGGCGCGCGGCATGGAGGCTGAAAGCGATCGGAAAACCATCAGCGCCCGTCAATTGGTGCAAATGCTGAAGATGAGCGATGAGGCTGGCTTCATCATCGGGGCCTAGCAGGATCAATCCCGCTTGCTGGTGAAACCAGTGATCGAGCGCGAAGGTGAAGAGCGGCTCGTCAAGGGGCACCAACAACGGTCCCTCACGATAGTCGGGAGAACCGTATTCCCAGGGTGTGTCGCGCCAAACCCAACGATAGTCAAAACGCTTGCTTATCTTCAGCAGGTCTTGTTCTAGCGTTTCGCTGTGGGCTCCGCTTAGGCAAAGCCAAGGGCGTGCACCTTGTTGTAGCGCGGCCCAGTGCATGTCGGGCAGTGCATTCACCACTTGACGCGACCAGTTGGACTGATCGAACGTGGTGTCCATCATGCCGCTCCCGTATGACTTGGAGCGTTGAACGTAGCGTCGAGTATCCGCTGGATGGTAAAGGGCAGGACGTCAGGTGCTGAAGGCATTGCGTGCTCTTGGGGAGACGGACCTTGGTGGCCGTCCGTGGCATCAATTGGCGATGACCACTTTTAAAAGCAACTGCCAGAGCTGGTAAATGGGAACAGTCTGATAAGCGTGTGGGATAGATCGCAAACGTCCGTTGCTTACCGTGTGGTGCGCGGTTGGTGGACTTATTGGTCCACCATCCGCATCCCCCCGCAATACGGCTCCGCCGCCGTCATTTCCCCCAGCACATCCCGCAGCATTCCCTGCACGATCTTCACCGCCTGCGTCGTCGGGCGGCTCGCCGCCGTGGCGAGCATCAGGCGGGTGGACAGGCCGGGCTGCGTGATGCGGCGAATGACGAGCGTGCCGGCTGCGACTTCGCGGGCGACGGCGGGCAGGCCCAGCACGGTGTGGGCCATGCCGGCGGCGACGATGTCTTTCATCAGCTCCAGCGCGTCCATTTCAAACGCAATATTCAGCGGCATGTCCGCCTGCGTGGCGGCGTGTTCCAGCGTGCGGCGCAGGCCGTGGTTGCGGGTGGGCAGCACCAGCGGCAGGTCGCGCAGCTGATCGAAGCCGATGGAAGTCATGGCGCGGGCGGCGGGCGACAGGTTTTGCGGGGGCGACACCAGCGCCAGGTCCAGCTCGGCCAGCGGGTCGACCGCGATGTGTTGCGAGCGCCGCGCGTCGTGCAGCACGGCGATGTCGACGCGGGCGTTCGTCAGCCATTCAAGCACGTAGCCGCTGTAACCCGTGATGATGTTGAGCTGGATGCGCGGGTGCTGCTTCCACACTTCGGCGACAAGCCGCGCGCCGACCATGTGCGACAACGTGGGCGTGAGGCCGAGCGTGACCTGGCCTGATGGCGACTTCTGGTCGTTGTGGAATTCGGTGACGACGTGGTCCATCTGCCGCAGCAGCGGGCGCAGGCGCTCCAGCAGTTTTTCGCCATCGGGCGTGAGCGACACGCCGCGCCCATTGCGATAGAGCAGCGCGCAGCCGCATTCGTCTTCGAGCTTCCTGACCTGCCGGCCCAGCGCCGATTGGGCGATGCCCAGCACGGAGGCGGCCTTGGAAAAGCTGCCCTGATCGGCAACGTGGATCAGGTTTTCGATCTTGCGTAAGTCCATCCCGGGTCCGTGGCGGGCAAGGGCGCCGCTGTCTCTCGTGTGCGTTTCTTGTATATCTGATTGCCAGAGTATGCCTAGTTGCCCCCGCGTTGCCAATCTAGAATTTCCGCTGAACCCACCCTTACTCCGCGATCCCTCCATGCCCCTTTCCCCCGTACCGAACACGTCCGCCCACGCCTTGCTGAAGGTCTTTTGCGCCAACGGCATCGACCGCGTTTTCCTCGTTCCGGGGGAAAGTTATCTGGGCGTGCTGGATGCGTTGTACGACTATCCGCAGATCGATGTGGTCACGTGCCGCCATGAAAGTGGCGCTGCGTTCATGGCGGCTGCCGATGCGCGGCTGACGGGGCGGCCCGGGGTGGTGATGGTGTCGCGCGGGCCAGGGGCGACGAATGCGTCCATTGGCGTGCATGCCGCGCAGCAGGATGCGGCGCCGATGATTCTGTTGATCGGGCAGGTGCCAAAGAAGGACGTCCGCAAAGAGGCCTTTCAGGAGATCGACTACCAGAAGATGTTTGGGTCGATGGCCAAGTGGGTAGTTGAAATTTCCACGCCCGAGGAACTGGCGGCGGCGGCGTTCAAGGCGATACGCGTGGCCACGTCTGGCACGCCGGGGCCGGTGGTGATGGTGGTGCCGGAAGACGTGCAGCAGGCGGCGGTGCCGCAGCCCGGCTGGGTTGCCGTGCCGGAGAGTGCCGCACAGCCCGCGCCCGCCACCTTGGCGCGCGTGCAGGCGCTGCTGGCGCAAGCGCGGCGGCCGCTGATCATTGCGGGCGGCGCGTTCAACCGCCCGGATGGGCGCGACGCGCTGCGACGCTTGGCCGAACGGCACACCATTCCCGTCGCGGTGTCGTTTCGCCAGCACGACGTTTTTCCGAACACGCACGCCTTGTACGCCGGGGATCTGGACTTGGCCACGTCCACCGCGCAAATCGACGTCTTCAATTCCAGCGACCTGATTCTGGCGCTGGGCACGCGCCTGGGCGACATCACCACGCAGGGGTATGCGTTTCCCGGCTATCCGAAGCCGTCGCAGGCGTTGGTGCATTGTTATGACGATCCGCACATCGTGAACCAGCACTTTGCCGCCGATGTCGGTTTGGTGGCGGACCCGGTGGCCACGGCGCACGCGCTGGCGCAGCTGCCGACGACGGCGCACGAACACGGCAACGCCCGTGACGATTGGGCGGCATCGTTGCGCAGCATTCAGCAGCGCACGGCTGCGTGGCCGACCCCGCAGGTGGAAGACGGCGTGCCGTTTGTGCAGGTGGTGCGCGCGTTGACGGAGCAGGCGCCCAATGATGTGGCGATCTGCCTGGACGCGGGCACGTTTGCCGCGCCGGTGTACCGGCATTTTCCGTTCGTGTATCCGCAACGGCTGATGGCGTCGCAGTCGGGGGCGATGGGCTACGGCACGCCCGCCGCCATCGCCACCCAGTTGCGCCACCCCGACCGCAAGGTGGTGTGCCTGGTGGGCGATGGCGGCTTCATGATGC
>Ga0213823_1001206_pt1 | contig 16795 bp, 15 predicted proteins | sample MC6MC0907MG_FD_179887 | JGI IMG/M metagenome (GOLD analysis project Ga0213823, IMG submission 179887) | Enriched soil aggregate microbial communities from Iowa State University, Ames, United States - MC6-MC0907-MG | ecosystem: Environmental > Terrestrial > Soil > Unclassified | place: USA: Iowa...
GTATCTAAGCCGCAAAGATCTACTTTTGTTCGCATATTCGATTCCTCCGGATGTTATTCTCTGACTAAACCGTGACATCAGTTTGTCCGAGAGAAACAAGAATATGCACAAAAGCTGCGACCAATTTTAGGTAGGATAAATTTCCCTTTCTAAGAAATTGGTTGATTTAAATTTTCACGTAAATCTTGAATAATTTTCTTTTCTAAACGGGAAATATATGATTGCGATATGCCTAAATGATCTGCAACTTCTTTTTGTGTCATTTCAACTTTTCCATTGAGACCAAAGCGACATTCCATAATATAACGTTCACGCGCACCTAGTAAATTAATAGCGTGGAACATATGCTGACGTTCAATTTTTTTCTCCACATTATCTAAAATAATATGCTCTTCTGTTCCTAAAATATCTGACAGTAATAATTCATTTCCATCTGCATCAGAATTTAGTGGCTCATCTAAGGATACTTCACCCTTCATACGACTTGTTTTTCGTAAATGCATTAAAATTTCATTTTCAATACAGCGTGATGCGTATGTTGCAAGCTTAATATTTTTATCCGTATTGAACGTCTCAATTGCTTTTATTAAACCAATGGAGCCAATACTGATTAAGTCTTCGATTGGCGTTCCCGTATTATCAAAACGTCTAGCAATATAAACAACAAGACGTAAATTACGTTCAATTAGTGTGTCTCTAGCTCGTAAATCACCATTCATAAAGGATGCAATGACTGTAACTTCTTCTTCTCGACTTAATGGCACTGGCAATGAATCATTTCCCCCTATATAGTACGTTTCACGACTCCGAAACTTACTCCATAATTTTTTCAAGCTAGCAAGTAGCCTAAGAAGCAATAGTTCTCCCCCTCTATGAGTTATTTGAAAGCGCTGAAAAATGTAAAATTGCTGCTGTGCTATGTGGAAAATTTTTAGCTTTTTTGGTTAATACGATATATTCATTCATTTTCACTTGCGAAGGCTCCCCCTTTATATGCCACTCATCAAAGCGAAAACCAAGGACAACGGTTTGCTGCTGTACTGTATTGACATGAATAAATCGTATATAACGCTGATAATCTTCTGAAAACATAGATACATTGTACGGATCTGTTTCTTGCCATTCCATTAATGATTCCCGGAACGCTGAAGGTAAATGTGGTCTCAAAGCAGTATAGGAAACAAAATGAACCGGCTTTCCTGATAATGGCTCAATGGCTTGATTTCCTGTATCTACAAAGGCAGAAAGTGGTATCTTTGCCCCAAAGATTGTTAAAGTTGTATCAAATACAAATTGACCACTTAAGCGTTCTAACTTTACAAAACCCCATTGCTTATAAAATGCAATAAGATTTAAAACTGCAAGCAAAAAGCAAATCATAATGAAATGGGTGGAAGAAAGATTTTTTAAAAAAGGTTGTAGTGCTGTTAACAATCCGCCAATAACGATCGTTGCTGTTAACACAATAGGTCCTTGCTTCTGAAAGCTTCGAATCTTAAAGTGAAACGCTATACCAATTAACAATATAAAACTAAGAATTGTCGTCCACAGCAATTGACCGCCAATGACAGCTACAAAACTACTACAAATAGAACTCATTAATAATCTTGAATTTTTTACAAGGACTCCTGTTACTCTTGCCGTAAACGTGAGTATCGCTAGATTAAAAAGCGTATTAATGAGCACCAGCCATTCTCCATACATAACAGCCGCCTCCTACTTACAAAGTTAGCACGTTACTCCCACAAATATTGTCAAACAATCGCATCATTTCCTAAAAATGTTTTGACAAAAAACATGGTTTCCTTACACATTTGAACATCATGGCAGACAATATAAAAAGCTCGTATTTTACATATGTAAAATACGAGCTTTTTAGAAGTTAATTAACCACGATTTTTGCGGTTACGTAAAAATGCTGGAACCTCAAGCATATCATCCTGTGCATAATTTTGCTGATTTTGACGTGGCTGCTCATGTTGAACATGCATTTCTTGTCGTTGTTCACGAATAGGTGCTTGTTGCTGTGGAGCAGATTGTCTGTTCATATTAAGTGTCGGTTTTGCTGTAGGCCGTTGTTGCTGTAAAGCTTCCTCTGTGAAGCCTGTCGCAATAACTGTAACAATGATTTCATCTTTAAGATTTTCATTAATTACAGAACCGAAAATCATATTTACCTCTTCATCTGATGCAGAAGCTACGATATCTGCTGCTTCTTGTACTTCAAATAAGCTAAGATTTGAACCACCTGTAATGTTCATAAGGACACCTTTAGCACCATCAATGGATGATTCAAGCAATGGACTTGAAATAGCTTTCTTTGCAGCCTCAGAAGCTCTGTTTTCACCTGTTGCAATACCAATTCCCATTAAGGCTGAACCTTTGTTGGACATAATCGTTTTCACGTCTGCAAAGTCTAAGTTAATAAGACCAGGTGTAGCAATTAAATCTGAAATACCTTGTACACCTTGACGTAATACATTATCGGCTTCTCTAAAGGCTTCTAACATTGGTGTTGATTTATCAACTATTTGTAGTAGCTTGTCGTTTGGTATCACAATCAGTGTATCTACTGCTTCTTTCATACCGCCAATTCCACCGATTGCTTGTGTTTGACGTTTACGACCTTCAAAAGTAAATGGACGTGTGACAACACCTACTGTTAGGGCTCCCAATTCACGTGCAATTTGTGCAATCACTGGAGCTGCCCCAGTACCCGTTCCGCCGCCCATACCAGCAGTCACGAATACCATATCGGCGCCTCGTAAAACCTCTTCTAGCTGTTCTCTGCTCTCTTCAGCAGCTTTTTTTCCTACTTCTGGATTTGCACCTGCACCTAATCCACGCGTTAATTTAGCCCCAATTTGTAGCCTTACTTCCGCTTTGGATAAATTTAATGCCTGAGCATCCGTGTTAACTGCGATAAAGTCAACACCTTGTACACCATGTTCTATCATTCGATTGACAGCGTTGTTACCGCCGCCACCAACACCTATGACCTTTATTACTGCAAGTTCATCAACACTTGTATCAAATTCTAACATCTCTTTTTCCTCCCACGGTAACTCGACTCTGTATCATTCATTACGCATTCTAGTTAATCAAAAAACTTATCAAATAATTTTTTTGCTCTCCCAATTACGCTTTCTTTTGGTTCTGAAGGTGCAGAATACTCTTGCTTTTTGCTTATAGCTGGTTGAGCCCCTACAACTGCATATTCAACAGGCTGCGTATTCGTACTTTTACCGTAAAAATCATCTTCTAAATAGGCGTAACGAATAAGTCCAACTGCCGTCGCAAATGAAGGCTCTCTAACACCGATATAATCGGGTGTATAGATTCTAACACGCGTTTGTAGAATTTGACGTGCTAATTGGGCAATCCCTTCAAGCTTTGCAACACCACCAGTTAAAACTACACCGCCTGGTAAATCTCTAACACCTAAACGTGCTAATTCATCTATAACTAACTCTAGTAATTCTTCTAATCTAGCACCGATAATCTCCGATATATAACGTTGGCTGTACTGATCAGTAGAATCTGTACCCACGACAGGCACTTCAAAGAGTTCGTCATCTGATGCGTCATCATAAAAGGCGTGTCCAAACTGGTGTTTAATTTGTTCTGCTTGTTCTGTTGGTGTTTTTAAAACGATTGAAATATCTTTCGTTATATGATCACCACCAACTGGTATGACACCCGTATGCGTTAATAACCCCTCTTCAAAAACTGCAATTGTTGTAGATCCGCCACCTAAATCAATAAAGGCAGTTCCTTGGTTTTTTTCATCTTCTGTTAATGCAAAGTAGCCTGATGCTAATGGCTGCAAATATATTTCTCGTATACTTAAACCCGCTCGCTCAACACAGCGAAGAACATTGTGTAAAAGCGTTTTGGATGTCGTTATCATTGTTGCATCCATTTCAAGACGGATGCCAATCATACCACGAGGATCTTTAATTTCATCAAGGTTGTCCACAATAAACTGTCTTGGAATGATGTTAACTAATTCACGTTCAGGAGGTATTGACATGACTTGTGCAGATTCTACCACTCTGTCTAAATCATCATCTGTAATTTCTCTATTTTCACTATTTACAGCGACAACACCTTTAACTAGCTGTAACATCGTCTGGTTAGCTGGAACGCCTAAAACGACTTCATGGATTTGATAACCAGTCATTCGTTCGGCCTGTTCTATTGCTTTTCGAATAGATTGTACTGTTGCATCAATATCAACAATTGCACCTTTTCGAACTCCATTCGACTTTACATTTCCGACGCCAATTACATGTAATTGCCCGTCACTCATTTCACCTATTAATACCTTGACAGAGGAGGACCCAATATCAAGGGAAATGTATAAATCTTGCTGATTCAATTCGCTGCACCTCCTTGAAAAATGCTCTTGTTTTCATTCTATTGTAAATTTGGCATAATGTCTAAGCAAATCGAGTATTTTGGTCAATTTTTCTCTCATTCTATGGAAGTTTTTTTCCGCTTGTGACGTTTCTCATCTAACCGAGTTAGTAATATACGCCTAATAATTGCTATATTTTGGAATAAACGTACTCCAAAAGCGAAAATCGCTGCTAAATACAAATCTATCCCCAAATTCACTCCTATAAAAGCTAATCCTGCTGCTAGAACTATATTAAAAAAGAATCCTGATACAAAAACTTTATCATCGTAAACTTGCTGTAATTGAGCACGAATACCTCCAAATAATGTATCTAAAGCTGCTAAAACAGCTATTGACAGATAATTTTCATACATAGAGGGGATTTGTATATTTGTTAACAAGCCAAGGGCAAGTCCAAATACCAAACCTAAAAATGGTAGCCACATATATTAATCTCCTTTTTTTACCTCTGCTAAATAATCATTTGTCAACGGCTGATCAAATGCTGGAATTTGTAACTGTTCAATTGGTTCTTCAATTACTAAATTAAAATTGTCTAAATAAAATGAGTCTATAAATGTTGAGGCCTGCAAGGAATTATACATTTTTTGTGCTGCTTTATAATCGCTTGTCCCAACAAATATCTCAAATGAAGGCGAAGACAGTGGTATACTGTTTACTGTTGTCTTACCATTAATATCCCGTATGGCTGTTGTTTGTACTACCCGATTACCATCAATTGAGACATTAGTAGCATTGTTCTTAAAAAGGGTATTCAATAATTGAGTTAACAAATCGGGTGAAATCTCTTTAATTTCATAACCCATTTCTATCAGTTCAGGTGCAGGTTCAACTCGAAGTACAACACCTGGCCCTATAACTTCTGTTAATCCTGCTTGTAGCTTTAAACGATTTAATGTTTCATTTAAAGCTGCTTGCTGATTTACTTTTTCAGATTGCTCATAGCGATCCACTACTTCATGAAGTGAGCGAATTTCTGCCAGTAGTGCGGAATGTCTTTGTTTTTCTTGTGCTAATTCCTCTCTTATTGCCCAAATATCTCGTGTATCTCGCTCAGCTGGTTTTTGTATGGTATTGTATTGTACCGCTATCATCAAACCGATAATAAATAGCACGATCGTTATTCGGGTGTACATATTTCTTTTCAAAATAGCCCCTCCTAGACGTATCGTATGCCCCTCAGAATACAACTTTGAATTGTATAATTTTCTACAATCGACTATATAACTGAAGGCTAAATTAAACATGAAGTTTAAAGTATAGAACTTGTCCTAACTTTCTATTTTTACTTTTGGCATGGTAAGCTTCTGATTTTCTTCAAGTGACACAACAATATTGTCATTTAATAATTGATCCACCACGCCCCCGTTTAAGTTTAAAGAAGCTATTAATGTATCTGAATCACCAACCGCTTCGATTACAAACGGAGCTGGATGTTGTGTACCATCAATTGTTATTACTGGGCCATTACAGCGAATATAAGAACTCGCTAATACACGTTGTCCATTAATAGCAATAGCTTGCGCGCCTGAAATTTTTAGTTCATTTAACAATTTAAATACATGACTTTCATGGACAATATAGTCATTTGGATTTAAGGATTTTGGATCATAGTCTCCATCTTGAAGGGTTATGCGTATGCCCTTCCCCTCACTCTTTAGTTCACCGAGTAAAAGCCGTAAATCTTCTGCTTGCTCAACAAGCTTCTTGTAGTCCTTTTCGTTTGAAGCAAAGGATTTTTCATACTTCCGAATTTGTTCTTGTAAATGATTTAGTTCTTCCGTAAGTTCTTTATTGCGCTCTTGTTGAGTGATTAGCTCCTCACGATAAGAATCTTCTTGCTCAAAAAGCTCAGAATTAATAGTGCCTGCTTCTCGATTATCTTTCGCCTGGTTGTATGAATAGCCGATGATAAATCCTGTTGTTACACAAACAATTAGTAATTCGAATTGTTTTCTAGTAAAAAAACTACCTTTGCTATTCGTCTTCTTGTTGTTCATCTTCTGTCACTTCCTGGTTAACCATTTCACCATCTGCATTTACTTCCATGTCAATACTAATCTTGTTGTATTCCTCGTTAAAAGGACGATAGTATGAACCGACCTCTAAATCAATCACACCTTTTTCTAAGTTAGCAATTTGTGCGACGATAGAGGGGTAGTAATTTAACTTTTCCGCTAGTGTCTGAATAACAGCACGTACTTCGTAGCCATCATTCATATAAAGCTTTACTGCATTTGGATTTGCTTCATTACTATTCGTGTTAACCTGAGAAATTAAAGCTAATACTTCGGGCTTTAATTGTGCTAGCTGTTCAACAAGCTTATTAATTGTCTTTTCACCAGTTATCCCGATAAAAACAGGTGCATCAATGGGTGTATCATTTCCCGTTTGTTCAAAGCGCTTGCCGTTTTCTAGCAAAGGATAATAAGTCCCATCCCCAGCTAAGTACGCAACTTTTTTCCATTCTTTAATATCAATTGTTACGCCTTGTAACCAGTTACGGTTAACCTGTACTTCTTTTACCCATTTATCCTTTAATAAAATCTGTTCAATATCTTCCACTTTGAAACTCCACATTGATTTTCCTGGCGCAAGAGTACTTGCCTCCAAATAATATTGGTCATTCGCTAGCTTCGCACCATTGACAGTGATTTTATTGATGTTACTGTATGGAGATTGAAAATAAAGGAGTACTGCTAACACAATAAAGAAAAGTAATATTAGCACTATAAATTTCCGGTTTGTACGCTTTTTTCGTCGCTTTTTTAGCGTAGGTATGCGTTCTTCTATATCAATTACTTTCTCCATAAAAGTACTCCTCCTTTATATTTATTTCGCTAATTGATAAATAATACCTATTATTAACCACATTGTTACTAAAGATGTTCCACCATAGCTAATAAAAGGTAATGTAACACCCGTTACTGGCACTAAACCTATTACTACGGCTATATTTAGAAAAGCCTGCACCATAAGCATTGTGACTAGCCCGATAATCGCATAATAGGACGTTCGGTTTTTAGCCTGTACAGCAAATCTATAGCCTGCATAGATCGTTAGTACAAAAAGCACTAAAATAACGAGGCCACCAATCAATCCGACTTCTTCTAAAATAATGGCGTAAATAAAATCATTTTGAGGCTCTGGTAAATACAGAAACTTTTGTCGGCTTTGTCCAAAGCCATGCCCAAAAATCCCTGCTGGACCGATAGCCATTAAAGATTGCACCGCTTGGAACCCACTAACCAAGGGATCAGCCCATGGATCAAGAAATGCTTCTATACGCTTTAGACGATATGGCGCTGTCGCTATGAGACCTACTAATCCAGCAACACCAGCTAGCATAATCATGGCGTATAGTTTTAGAGGATAGCCAGCGACAAAAAACAATAAAAACACAGATACAACGAGAATAAATACTGAGCCAAAATCCGGCTGCAACATGATAAGAACAACAGGAAGTAACAGGATAAAACCATGTCGCCAGTTAACAACAGGAGTGCCCGTTTTATGTTGGGCTAATATATGGCTCAAGTACACAATGACGGTAATTTTCGTTAGCTCTGCCGGCTGTATTGTTAATGGACCTACACCAATCCAGCTTTGCGAACCATTTCGCACCAATCCTATACCAGGAATCAGGACGAGAACGAGTAAAATTAACGAAAATATATAGGCCATTTTCCAAAAGGACTGCTCTCTCAAAATATTTAATCGAATCGTGATTAAAAATACGACAATGGCTACCACAAAGTATACGCTTTGCTTCATATAAAACGGCATTTTTCCACTATAATGAACGGCACTCCAATAGGTACCTGCAGAATAGACGAAAATAATGCCGATTATTGATAGCATCAAAGTTGTGACGAGCAATAAGTAGCTTTCTTTACCTCTCAGTAATGCCATCCTTCCAAGTCAAGTATATTCTAAAATAGTTACAGGCTCATTACAGCTTCATTACAGCATCAATAAAAACATCTCCACGTATTTCAAAGCTGTCATATTGATCCCAACTTGCACATGCTGGAGATAGTAAAATAACATCTCCTTCTGCAGACATCGGTGCTGCATATTGAACAGCGTCTTCTACATTTTGAGCAATGACGGTTTGTTGGACACCACACGATTTTGCAAATTCTACAAATCGTAAGCCAGTTTCTCCAAACGCAACAACACCCTTTACATGACTCATACAAGGGCGAAGCTCTTCGAAAGAATGTCCACGATCTAAGCCACCTGCGAGTAAAATAACAGGAGCTTGGAAAGCATCTAAAGCACTCTTTGTCGCTAAGCAATTGGTTGCCTTAGAGTCGTTGTAAATCTTTCGACCGTTCCATTCACGTACGAATTGTGTACGGTGTCTAACTCCACCAAATGTCGCTAAAACCTCTTCCATCTTCTCTTTGTCACAGCCAACTAAAATACAGGCTGCCACGGCTGCTAGGATATTTTCTAAATTATGCTTACCAGGCAAGGCAATGTTTGCGCGATCCATGTATGGTTCACCTTGCCAATAAATTGTTGTATCATCTGCACTAATCCCATTTGCAGTACGCCCCTTCGAACTGAATGGAATCTTCTGTGCATGAGATTGTGCTGCATATCCAACCACTATCGGTTGGTCGGCATTATAAATAAAATAATCACTGTCATCTTGATTACGAGTTACGCCAAACTTCGCTTCAGCATAGTTATTAAATGTTCCATGATAGTCTAGATGCGCATCATAAAGATTCGTCAAAATAGCAATTTTAGGCTTAAACGTTTTAATCCCCATCAATTGGAAAGAAGACAATTCTGTTACAATGATGTCATCTTGATTAGCTTCTTTTGCGACGCCACAAGCAACTGTCCCAATATTTCCAGCAATTAAAGGATTTTTACTTCCGTTACTTAACATGTCGAATATTAAAGTTGTCGTCGTTGTTTTGCCATTTGAGCCTGTTATACCAATAAATGGTGCATCACTAATTAAAAAAGCTAGCTCAATCTCTGTCCAGACTGGAATCTCTCGACTAAGGGCATCAGCCACAATTCGATTGCTATAAGGTATACCTGGATTTTTTACCACTAACTCAAAGCCTTCATCAAGTAAATCTTCGGGATGGCGACCACAGATAACTGTAATCCCCTTCTGTAAGAGCCCTTGTGCATCTGGACTTTCATCAAATGGTTTTGAATCATTTACTGTTACAAATGCACCAAGCTCATGTAAAATTTCAGCAGCGGCCACACCACTTTTTGCTAGACCTAATACAAGTACTTTTTTATGTTGTAAATCTGTATAGTTTTTCATTAGAACGCCTCCGATAAGACTGCAATTAATGCTACTGCTAAGGCAGTTGACCAGAAGACAAGCACTACTTTCCATTCTGACCAACCCGATAATTCAAAATGATGATGAATAGGGCTCATTTTAAAAATACGCTTTTTTCGCAGCTTAAAGCTACCTACCTGCAAAATAACGGAAAGTGTTTCGATCACAAACACTAAGCCAACTAGTAAAAGCAAGAATTCTTCTTTTACTAAGACAGATACCATAGCTAATGCTCCACCTAATGCTAATGACCCCGTATCCCCCATAAATACCTTTGCAGGATTTGCATTAAATAATAAAAAGCCTAATAAAGCACCTGTTACAGCAAACGAAAATAGTGCAATATCTGCCTGACTTTGGAATAGCGCAATAACACCAAATGCTGCAAAGGCAATGGAGGCAGTACCCGCCACTAGCCCGTCTAGTCCATCTGTCAAATTCACTGCATTGGAGAAGCCTACTAACCAAAAAATTAAAAAGGCTACATAGAATACATCTAGATCAATAGTCCACTCCGTAAATGGAATAGCTAACGTTGTATCAAACGATCCTACATGTAGAAGGAAATACGCAAGAATAGCAATAACAATTTGACCAATCAATTTTTGAAGAGAGGTTAAACCTAAATTTCTTTTAAATACAACCTTTAAACCATCATCTAATAAACCTATTAAGCCGAATCCTGCTAATACTAATAAAAGTACTACGGTCTGTGTCGTTAATAAATCTAAAAAGCTACCTACACCAACAGTTGTTACGAGGATGGATATTAAGAAAATGATTCCCCCCATTGTTGGTGTACCAGCTTTTTTCATATGTGATTTTGGTCCCTCTTCTCGAATACTTTGCCCAAACTTTAGACGACGAAGAAGTGGAATACTAATTGGTGCCAGGATAACTGTTACTATAAAAGCAAGAGCTAAAATGGTAAGTGTTGTTGCGAGTTTCATTGAAAAATCTCCTTTAAATCTTGTTTCACTTTCTTCTTTAAGAAAAAAGCATTAACTTTCATTTTATTATTACTACCCTTCATAATAATAGTGGTTCTTTCCCATTTTTTAAAGGTAAAGTTATTTTAGTTCTCCAAATATAAATGAATGGTACCATCTTGTTTGATAACACTATCCACTTCAGGTAATTGATTACCAATTTTAGTCCCTTCTCCATGCCATTCAATACGGAATGGATAAAATTGCTTGGCAATATCATCCTTTGTTTGGCCAATAAAATTCGGTACCTTCACAGTAATTGGGTCACCATAACGATAATCCTTTTCCAGTTGTTCCTTCGATTTTTCAATACCTACAAAAGGCGCAACATCCTCAATAATTTGCCCCACTATAGGTGCTGCTACAACACCACCAAACTGGGTTGTCTTTTTCGGATTGTCAACAGCTACATAGACAACAATCTGCGGATTGTCTGCTGGTGCAAAGCCAATAAAGGATACGATGTACTCTCCACTTTTATAACGGCCATTTTCAACTTTTTGCGCTGTTCCAGTTTTACCACCAATTCGCAGTCCATCTCGAAAGGCTTGTCGACCTGAACCATTCGCTACTACTGATTCCAAAGCACCACGAACCTTAGCAGAGGTTTCTTCACGAATTACCTGATTTTTAACAACTGGTTGCGTTTCTTGTATGACTTCACCTGTATTTGGATTAAATACCTTTTTCACAACATATGGCGTATAAAGCTTGCCTCCATTTATGGCAGCAGCTACTGCTTGAACTTGTTGAATAGGTGTCACGGCTACCCCTTGCCCAAATGAAGTGGTGGCCTGCTCAACAGGACCAAAGGCATCCTTGGAAAATAAAATACCCGATGCTTCACCAGCTATATTAGACCCTGTCTTTTTTCCAAAACCAAAGTCTTTAATATATTGTAGTAATCGCTCATTGCCTAGACGCTGACCTAATTCTATAAAGCCTGGGTTACAGGAGTTCTCAACCACCTCTAAAAAGGTTTCATGCCCATGTCCTTCACGTTTCCAACAGCGAAGCTTTGCTCCCGCCACCATCGTATAACCTGGATCATAAAAGGTTTCATGCTCCAAATCGACTAAGTTTTCTTCCAACGCAGCACTAAGGGTAATAATTTTAAAAGTAGAACCGGGCTCATACGTCATCCATACAGGTAAATTTCGATTGTAGATGGCTGGCTCTACTAATTGATATTCCGCTGGGTGGAAAGTAGGATAAGAGGCTAATGCCAAAATTTCGCCAGTGTTTGGATTCATCGCAATCGCTAGTGCTTGGTCAGCTTCATAGCGCTTCATTGCTTGCGATATTTCGCGCTCTACGACTTGCTGTACATCAACGTCAATTGTTAGCTCAATCGTAGCACCATCTTCTCCTGCTTTCCAAGCACTTGAAACATTAGGCAAATTATTACCTTTTGCATCTGTAAAGAGACGGATAGCAGAAGAATTAGCCTGCAGAAATTTATCATATTCATATTCAATCCCAGCTAATCCTTGGGCATCATACCCCGTAAAACCTAAAAATCGAGATAATAGCGTGCCATAAGGATAATCCCTAGAATAATCAACACCACTATACAATCCTTCAATTTGCATGCCTTGTAATTCTACTGCTTTTTCATAAGGTATATTTTTGCCTTCAGGTGCTAGTTTCACTAAGTACGCTTTTTTTTGCATTTTCTCTAATAGCTTCGCTTTATCCACTTCTAGAACCTGGGCAATTTTTTCAGCAGCTCCTTCAATATCATCACTTTGTGAAGGCATGAAATATAAAGTAGGCGCTAGTTTATTAGTTACAATACTCTCTCCATCTCGATCTGTTATATGCCCTCGTTCATTCGCAAATGGAATTTCCCTGTCCCAGTTCTCCTCTGCCTTAGTAGTCAATTCTTTTTGATCTAACACTTGCAAAAAGAACAACCTAACAACAATTGCCACTGCTACACACATAAACAACACATATAAAATACGTAAACGCTTTTTAGAATGGATAGAAATCCACTTCATTCGACATCACACCTTGTTTTTTACAACGTATGAAATAAAGTGGACTTCTATTCAGTATTATTCATCCTCTACTTCTTCAACTTCACCCTCAGAGGCAGCTTCAACGTCTTGTACAAAGCTTTCAGCAGGTGTTTTGAGCTTAACAACAATCGGGGAACTATCAGTGATGACGGTTCCAGCTGAAACGCTTTGACTTGCTACAAAACCTTCGCCGAATATTTCCATCTCTAGTCCAGTCATAGATTTGAAGACTAGTAAATTACGTAATGACCAATTCGTAAAGTCAGGCAATGTTACCTCGCCATCTGTCTTTAAAAATACAAAACTACCTTTTACCAGCTTTTGAGTGTTCGTTGGATATTGTTCAATAATTTTACCACCACTACCTACAACAATTGGTTGTAAACCATCATTGGCTAATTCTACTTCAACCGCTTCAGCACTTTGACCTGTAAAGTCCTGAATGCTGACTTTATTGACATGTTGAACATCGTCTGGGTTGATATTAAGGTGCTTTAAGCTATTTAACATAACTGGATTAAAGACTTTTGATACTGGTACAGATCCAAGCTCATTGTTCAGCTTAGGTTTTTTCACTGAGACATATACAATTAGCTGTGGATCATCTACAGGAGCCAAGCCTAAAAATGAATAAAGGTATTGGTTTGAAAGATATCCACCACTAGCTTTCGGAATTTGGGCAGTCCCCGTTTTCCCTGCAACCTCATAATCCTCCAATATAAAATCCTTCGCTGTCCCATGTTTTGATGTTAATGTTGAAGCTAGGATTTCTCGTACTTGTTTCGCTGTATCAGCTTTAATCGGCTGTCCTTTTTCAACAGGCTCATGATTTTGAATAATTTTCCCTGTAGAAGAATCAACAATACGGTCGATAACATACGGTTGCATCATCTTGCCATCATTCGCTATAGCAGTCATCGCTTGGATTAACTGAATAGGTGTTACTGTTGAACCTTGGCCGTAAGTTGTTGTTACTCGTTGAATAGGGTACTTTGATAAAATAGTACCCGCTGCTTCATTCGGTAAATCAATTCCCGTTTTGTGCCCAAAACCAAAGCGATCCAGATAATCAATAAATACATCATCCCCAATCTTAGTTAATAAATGGGCCATACCAGTATTGGCAGAGCGTTGAAAACCTTCTAAATAAGTAATTGGACCCCAACCATATCTATTGTGATCTCGAATCGTACGGTCAAATACTGTATATGAACCTGACATAAATGAATCATTCGGTGTCCATTTTCCCGTATCGATAGCTGAAGCAAGCGTGAAAGTTTTCATCGTTGAGCCAGGCTCAATTGTCTCCTCAATCACCTCATTCAGCCACTTCATATTTTGACTATCACGTGTTTCTGGGTTAAATGTAGGACGCTGTGACATTGCTAGAATCTTTCCGGTCTTCGGATCTGCTACTACCGCGGTCATGGACTCAGGATTATATTCCTGTTCAACCTTTGTCATCGCTTCCTCTAAGAAGCTTTGGATTGTTTTATCAAGTGTTAAATAAATGTCGTCCCCATTTTTTGCAGGTGTAATCATTTTCTCACTGTTTGGAAGCAAATAGCGGAAAGCATCTGTCTCATATTCCACCTTGCCATTAACGCCTGTTAATTCTTTATCATACGTATATTCTAGACCCATTTCTCCCTTGGTTGTAACCGTGCCATCTTCATTATCTTTTTTGAGAGCATAGCCAATTAAATGAGAGGCAAATACACCATTTGGATAATACCGTTTTAAGTCACTCACAAAGAGAATTCCTGGTAATTTTTCTTCCTTTATTTTACTCATGACCTCGTGACTAATGCCACGGCCTGCGCTACCAAACTCAACTTGATATAAAGGTTCACCATCACTTCTATATCGATTGTTCAATTTTTTAACAATCTCGTCTTCCTTTTCCTTCATCGCTGGAATATATTTCGCTAGTACTTTTGCCGTTTTCTCCGAATCCACTACATGTCGAGGATTCTTTGGATCTGTTGTAGCCTTTTCGCTTACAATGGCAATCATGCGATAACTCAATGTATCCTCTGCAATTACTTGTCCATTTTGATCATAAATTTTCCCACGATTAGCTGTAATTACACTTTCCTTACCATACTTAGCTGCTGCTCTCGCTGCAAGCTCTTGTCCTTCCACTTCACCTGTAGCCTGTAATGTCACCATTCTTGTGAATAATAGAAAAAAGAGCCCTCCATAAAAAATTAATAATAGAAAGGCTCCCCATTGGAATCGAAATCTCTTTTTTTTCATTCTCCCGGCACTACCTTTACATTTTTCTCATTTTGAGTTAAACCGAGTTCTTTCGCTTTTTTCCATATGTTATCGTATGTAGAAAGTTCACTTACACGAACCGTTAAGTCAACATTCTGTTTTGCAATCTCATCTGCTTCTGATTCGATTTTTTGAATGTCCATGCTAGTAGTTTGAATAGCTGCTTGTTTATTTAATACTACGACTCCTAATACAGCAATAATACTAATTAAAACGATTAGCATTGTTTTCTCAAACTTCTGGTTCGTTTTTTTACGACGTATGATAGTGGGTTGTGGACTAGGTGGTGTTATCGGTTGTTGCACTTGTTGATGTTGGTGCTGTTGCCTTACACGAACTGCTGCCATTTACTCACGCCCTTTGTCGTTAATTTTCTCCACCACTCTAAGCTTCGCTGAACGCGCACGATTATTAACTGCCAATTCTTCATCAGAAGGAGTAATAGGCTTTCGTGTAATAAGCTTTAAAGTTGGCTTCATGTCATCAGGAATTACAGGTAAATTTGGTGGTAATTCCGGTAATGATGACGCTTCCTTAAAGATTGTCTTGCATAGGCGGTCCTCCAATGAATGGAACGTAATGACACTAATGCGCCCCCCTACGTTAATCATATCAATCGCATCGACTAATGAATCCTCTGCTGCGCCTAGCTCATCATTAACAGCAATTCTTATTGCTTGGAAAATGCGCTTTGCCGGATGTCCACCTTTTCGGCGTGCCGCTGCTGGAATACCCTCTTTAATTAATTCTACAAGTTGACCAGTTGTTTCAATCGGTGCTGTTTTTCGAGCCTCTTCAATTTTACGGGCAACTTGTTTAGAAAATTTTTCTTCTCCATAACGGAAAAATATACGAACAAGATCTTCGTATGCCCATTGATTAACAACATCTGATGCTGTCAGTGTTGCAGTTTGATCCATACGCATATCAAGTGGTGCATCGTGGTGATAACTAAAGCCTCTCTCAGGTGTATCTAATTGTGGAGAAGATACGCCTAAGTCATATAAAATACCATCAACCTGCTTAATGCCATGAGCTAATAGTTCTTCTTTTAAGTAACGGAAATTCGAATGGATAAATGTAACACGCTCTATATAAGGTGCTAATCGAATTTTCGCATTTTCAATAGCCGTCATATCTTGATCAAAACAAATTAAGCGGCCTTTATCTGATAATTGTTGTACTAGATATTCACTGTGTCCCGCACCACCTAGTGTACAGTCCACATATACACCATCAGGATCTATGTTCAACCCATCAACAGTTTCTTTTAATAACACGGTTGTATGATCGAACATACCACTCGCTCCTCTCAGGCCTTAACCTCATTCAACTATCACGTTGTAATGCCTATTACAAGTTAAAAATCAAAGCCAATCATATTTTCTGCAATTTCATTAAAAGATTGTTCAGACTCACTAAAGTAAGCTTCCCAAGCATCCTTAGCCCAAATCTCGATTCGATTTGAAACACCCAACACCACACATTCTTTTACTAGATGCGCATGCTGCATAAGGGTAGTTGGGATGTTGATACGCCCCTGCTTGTCTATCTCTACCTCTGTTGCTCCAGAAAAGAAAAACCTCGCAAATGCTCGTGTATCTTTTTTGGTCATTGGTAAACCTTTTAATTTCTCTTCGAGTTTTCGCCATTCATTCATAGGATAGCCAAATAGACAGTTATCGAGACCTCTTGTGACAACAAACGTTTCGCCTAAAGCTTCACGAAATTTTGCCGGTACGATTAATCGCCCTTT
>Ga0213823_1001207_pt1 | contig 16791 bp, 15 predicted proteins | sample MC6MC0907MG_FD_179887 | JGI IMG/M metagenome (GOLD analysis project Ga0213823, IMG submission 179887) | Enriched soil aggregate microbial communities from Iowa State University, Ames, United States - MC6-MC0907-MG | ecosystem: Environmental > Terrestrial > Soil > Unclassified | place: USA: Iowa...
GAATACCAGCAGACCTTGTTTGTTTTTCTGGCCTACTTGTTCGTGCTCATCATTTCGGTAAAGCTGCATCAAGACAAACAAGAAAAAAATGGCCTTTGGCCCAAAAAAATTTAAGGCTCAGTAATGTCGTATAAACTCCCTCACCTGCCCTGGCTGCGCACGTTCGAGGCCGCCGCACGCAACCTGAGTTTCTCCGCCGCCGCCGAAGACCTGCACATGACCGCGGCTGCAGTCAGCCTGCAAATTCGCTCGCTGGAGCAGTACCTGGGGTTTCAGTTGTTCGAACGCCTGCCACGCGGCGTACGCCTCACGGACATGGGCCTGGCCTACCTGCCCTCGGTGCGCAAGGCATTCGATGAACTCGCACTGTCAACGGTCGGCTTGTTCGGCAATCGCGGCGATCGCTCGATCACCGTGCGCTCGACCGCCGCCTTCGCGGTGCTGTGGCTGGCGCCCAGGCTCCATTCGTTCATCGAGGCTTATCCCGATATCGAGGTTCGTTTACTTGCCGACATTTGGGCAGACGCCCAGGGCGCCGACCAGAGCGCGATCGATATCCGCTTTGGCGACGGTCATTGGGAGGGTTTCAACGCCGAACTGATCCAGAAGGAGGCTTCCGTCCCGGTCTGCAGTCCAGTCTGGCTTGAACGGGCAAAATCCCATGACGCGTTGGTCACTGTCGCCCAAAACAACCCTATTCACATCATGGGCTGCGAGGACCTATGGACTCGCTGGTTCCGCATGGTTGGCATCAAGGAAGACAGGGCTCACAAGGGGCTCCAGGTCGATACCTCCCTCACCGCACTGGAACTGGCGAGTGCCGGATCGGGATTTGCCCTTGTGCTGCGTAGTCTGGCCCAATCCTACATAGACTCGGGAAGACTGATTTCGCCATTCGAGGGGGAGCTACCGATTGAACAATCACACTATTTACTGCAACCCAAAGGTGGGAAGGGGCCTAGCCCCGAGGTATTGATTTTCAGACATTGGATATTGGAAACAGTCCGACTTGGATAATGGTGCTCCGGGACAGGTCAAAAATCGCTGAAGCTCCGGATTGATGAGCTGTGAACCAGGCATTTTCATGAGGAGATAACCGGTCTCTCTGCCCCCCAGGGGGGGGCCTCTACTGGATATCCATGTACGGCGGGATGGCCACGTCAGCTTCGACGAAGCTGATTTTCAAGCCGATGATGAACGATAGTCAGTACGGTATTGCGCGACGCCGAACTAGTCACTCCTTCGACACAACGAGGTCGTACTCGGTGATCAGCCCTCGAGCATGTTGGATTTGGCCGTCCACTGTTCGATGGTCTTGACAGCGACTAAGCGTATTCTGGGGCGGCTGTCGCAACTGAAGCTGATCCGTTCTTGGTTCCAATCGCGCGGACATACTGAGGGTGAAGTCCGCGACCTAGAACCGGATTTACGCCGCCGAATACGGCAAAAAGCTAAACAACCGGAGAATGAAGGGGAGTACGATGACAATTCAGACACCAGACGACACCGGTCACCAGCAGTGCAATCGCCACCATTTCATATGACTCGGGCAACCGATATTCCCATAAAAATCCAAAAACGAGCGCCGCTAACGTCTCAATCACGAGCACTTGCCCACTAAGTGCCAACGGTAGAAGTCGGCTCGCCTGGTTCCAGCACGCGCCACCCACAACCGAAGATAAAAGGGCTACGCCACCAGCCACCAGGAAAAAATGCAGCCATTCGGAGTTGCCATGCGTCCCGGGCTGCAAACCCAGGACAGGCACCGCCAAAAGCAGTGACTGAGCGCCAGTCATGATCCCTGTCAGCAGTGCCCAGTCATGCGAGGAAACGCCTGCTACCTGAACCAACCGACGAGCGTTGCTCACTGCGAACCAACTCCACGTCACTAATGCGCCCGTCGCGCATAAAATCCCGGCGATGTTTGTCAATGTATCGGGCCTGTCTCCATTGATCAGTGCATGCCAGCTGATAAGCACGACTCCACCCACAGCGCAGCACAGCGAGGGGACGAGCTTGCGCAAAGAAACGGCGTTGACGTCATGACGACCTGCCAAAGTGACGAGCACCGGGATGAGTCCGACAATCAGGGACGTTGTGGCAATGCCAACCAACTGCACACCGGTGCCCACCAACGCGTAGTAGATGAGGTTCCCTATCAGGCTAAGCCAGAAGAGTGACTTCCAATCGGCCATAGTGAGATTGGCGCAAACGCGCCTCCAGCGCGGCATAAGCAAGACCGCCGAGATCGCGCCATAGCAGAGGAATCTCAGGACGGCGAATTGCAGGCCACTCAGCCCCGGGGTTAGCTGGGGGCCGAGGAAAATCACTCCCCAACACAGGCCCGCACAAACCCCGTAGACGATGCCCTTGAGCAGAGATCGATCAGCAAACATTTCACCCGCGCTCCAAAGCGTAATGGATTAAGTCTGGAGCAGCTGACTCGGGGGAGTATTGTCGGTAACTGTGGGATTTTTTACCCAGACTGTTTTTGCGCTTTACGATAAACCGCCGGGGTCGTAGCGCTCACACGTTGCATGGTCCTGGTCAGCGATGCCTGATCGGAGAAGCCTGCACGCAAGGCAATCTCGGATATCGGTAATGAGGTTCCACGCAACCATCGCTGCGCTTCTTGTATGCGTAAATCAGTCAGCCACGCTTGAGGACTCATCTCGAACAATTGCCGGAATCGCTGGTGCAGTTGACTCATGCTCATGTTTGTTACTTGAGCCATCACTTCGTTGCTCCAGTTAGCTCCAGGATTCGCCCGAAGACGGGCGATCAACTGCTCCATGGGGTCTGATAAACAGCAGGTATCCGGGCTAAGGGACGACAAAAGCAGAGGGCCCAACTGTGAGGCCGCGATGGATAGTTGCGTGTTGCCTATCAACTCAGCGAACTCGATAAGCCGACGTGTCGCTGGGGGAATAGGCACATATATTCTCTGAGCAAGACGCCCGATCTGGAGTGTTTCCAACGTCGTAGGCGCACAATCCAAAACCAAAAAGCGGCTATCGACGTTAGTGAGCTGCGAATGCACCGAGCCGGGTGTCACAAGCGCTGCCAATGACTGATCAATGCAGCCCCCGCGCCCGTCTACGTCAATTTCCATTCGGCCATGAATCGGCAGTACCAATTGAGTATGGTCATGATGGTGGTGGTTAGGGTTTTCCCTCTCGTAGCTGCGAACTTCAAGACTTAGAAACATTAGTGCACCATCCGGCCCGTCTGGTGATTCGATATTTGACGTCGCAAAACGCCCGCGCGCACCTGCATCAGGTCAGGCTTGGGCCCCCAGATCCTAACACCTGCTCACCAGACCGTTAATCGCACAAGCTGTGTTGGCCATACGCTTACATTTAGTGTGCGGCATCGACCGGTTGAATCCACAGGTGTGAAGCGGTCATTGAGTAATGGAGGATACTTACGGGTTCAGTTTTTTCAGCGCATTTCGCAATTCTGTATCACTGCCGCCTAACGCGCTTGTTGCAATAGCAGCATTGCGTAAAAGGATCGACGCGGCATGCTGGATATGCTCTTGCAAGAGACGGTCTGAGGGACCCGACAGCGTCAGCGCCCCCTTGAGCTCATAGCCCATGGAGAATACCGGTACTGATACAGCGGTCGTTTCCGGATCCCTTTCACCAAAAGAACAGGCCCAAAAGCGCTCACGCACCTCCGCCAAAAGGGGATCTGACTGTCGAGAAAAAGCACGAAGAATCTTCCCTGATGCACCTGCTTGCAATGGAAAGCGCGCGCCTTCGAGTACGGAAACACGCACCGCTCGCTTAGGCTCAACCCGAAACAACACGACTCTGCTACCGTTTTCGAGCACATAGAAAGAGGACGTTTCACCGCTCTCCTCGGTAATGGACTCCAGTAATGGATAAATGACATCGCGCAGACGGAAGGATGCCTGGTACAGCTGTGACAGACGAAGAGGCTCGGGTCCGACGGAGTAACTGCCATCGCTCAAGCGCCGAACAAATCCGGCCTTCTCCAACGAAGTAATCAATCGCAGGATCGTACTTTTATATAGCCCGGTACGCCTCGCGAGCTCGGCCAACGTCAGGCTTTCTTGCTCGGCTTGAAAGGCCGAGAGAATCGAAAAAGCGCGATCGACAGCCGCGACGCCGCCTCCTTCCGCACTGTTGGACTGATTAGAAAGGCTTGTGTCGGATTCGGTGTTCATAGCCACTCAACGTGAGGTCTGAGCTCGCAGGCGATCCAGCAGCACTGGAGCCGCTGGATCACCCACAAGAAAATTTTAGTGGGCCTAAGATACCTTCTGAACAGCCATGGAGCCAGCGTGTCACTCCTCTCGCAGGAACAGGCGTAACGACACAACCATCGCGGCGGCCAAAAACATGATGCATCCCATCACCATTAGCCCCGCGGTGAATGAACCGGTGTAATCCTTGAGAAACCCCATCAGATAGGGCCCCACGAAACCACCGAATGCACCAATCGAGTTGATCAACGCGATACCACCCGCCGCTGCCTGGCCGCGAAGGAACTTGCCTGGCAACGTGTAAAAGATGGTCTTGCCGGCGATCGTACCGACCAACGCCAGAGAGATACCGGCCAGTGCTGGAACCAGTGCATTCATCTGCAGCGCAAATAGTAGCGCCAGGCCTGCAAGGAGCATCGCAAGCGTGAGGTTGAAAATGCCCTTACCGGTGCGATCGACATGTTTTGCCCAGATCAAAAGGCCAATGGTTGCGAAAAAGTAGGGAATCGCTGCTACCCAACCAATCATGCTGACTTCGACGCCATGCGCCTTGAGCATCTGCGGCAGCCAGATGCCGATCCCGTAGGAACCCAACGTGAAGCTGAACGTGATAGAGCTGAGAATCCAGACGCGAGGATCCTTCAGCGCTGCCTTGAAACCGTGGCTGTGATGGCCCTTGCTCTGTTCTTCAGCCAGCATGCCCGCGATCAGCTCACGCTCGCCGGGTGTCAGCCATTTGGCTTCTGCCGGGTGGTTGGTCAGCACCTTCAGCGTGATCAGCCCCAGAATACAGGCCGGCATCCCTTCGATGATGAACATCCATTGCCAACCTGCGAGGCCAAGGAAGCCATGCATTTGCAAGAGCCAAATGGACAGTGGCCCGCCTACCAGGAATGAAATCGGTGTGGCCACCGTGAACCACGCAAGCACCCTGGTGCGGTACTGCGCCGGAAACCACAGCGTCAGAAAGAAGATAACGCCAGGAAAGAAACCCGCCTCGGCGATACCCAGGATCAGCCTCACCACATAGAAACTGTAAGGCCCGACGACCAATGCAGTTGCGGCAGCGGCCAAGCCCCATGTGATCATGATCCGGGCCATCCACAGCCTGGCGCCAAATCGATACATCGCCAGGTTGCTGGGCACCTCGCACAAGCAGTAGCCAAAAAACATGATCCCTGCACCAAGGCCGAATTGAGTGGCCGTCAGCCCCAACTCTTCGGTCATCTGCAACGCCGCATAACCGACGCTGGTGCGATCCAGATAATTGAAAAAGTAGGCGAGTGCAAGTAACGGGATCAGACGCCAGGCGGCCTTGTGAAGGACGCGGGTTTGTTCCGCATCAAGCGGCTGCGCCGTTAAGCCGTTAGGCCGCTGGGTAGATGTCGTGACAATAGCCATGACGGGGTTCCTCAACTTTATTTTTATATGGCGGACGGCGAGAAAACCATCAGCGAATTTGCTACACAGTCGATCAGGAGAATCAGCGGACGATGCCGCATCCGCGCAGGGCTTCAATGTCCCCTGCCGCATAACCCATCTCTTGGAGTAGCGCCTCGGAATGGCTGCCTAACCGAGGCACATTCAGGCGAGCATCCAGGCGCTGACCATTCATCTCGAACGGCAACATGGGCACCTTTACTTCGTCACCGTTTTCCAGGGCGAGATGTGCCAGGCCTCCAGACACGTTCAGGTGCGGATCCTCGAATAGATCCTGCGGGCGCTGGATAGGCGAAAACGGCAAGCCTGCCTGCTCGCACAGCGCCATGACCTCTTGCTTGCCAAGGGTTGCGAGCCGCTCCTTGACCAAAGGCAATATCTTCGAGCGAGCCTGAACGCGCTGTGTGTTCCTGGCGAGATCAGGGTCACGACCCAACTGTTCAAAGCCAAAAGCCTGACAGAAACTGGCCCATTGACTGTCGCTCACCACGCCCATGAAGACCTGATCATCATCAAGGGTGCTGAAAACGTCATAGATAGCCCACGCTGAAAGGCGGCTGGGCATCGGGGCTGCCGGCTTACCGGTGGTCGCCATTTGCATCATGTGCTGACCGACCAGAAAGGCCGAGTTTTCAAAAAGTCCGGTCTGAACAAACTGCCCCTCACCGGTCGCCTTGCGCTGCCAAAGTGCTGCAAGGATCGAGATGGCGCTGAACATGCCGCCCATCACATCGTTGACCGAAGCGCCGGCGCGTAGCGGACGACCTTCAGGGCCGGTCATGTAAGCGAGCCCCGTCATCATCTGCACGACTTCATCCAGTGCCGTGCGGTGTTCGTATGGACCAGGCAAAAAGCCTTTCATTGAGCTGTAGATAATGTCGGGTTTGATAGCCTTTACGTCGTCATAACCCAGCCCGAGTTTTTCCATCGCTCCTGGGCGAAAGTTTTCTGTGACTACGTCCGCGCTTTCAATCAGCTTGCGGACCGCGGCCATGCCTTCCGTTGTTTTGATATCGACTGCAAAGCTCTTCTTGTTCCGGTTGTAGGTCATCCAGTAACCCGCGCCAGAACCCGTCAAGCGCCGGGTGTTATCGCCCTCTGGGGTGGGCTCGACCTTGATGACCTCGGCGCCGAGATCGGCAAGAACCAAACCGCAGGCGGGGCCCATCACCATGTGCACAAACTCGACAACCCGGATACCCGCCAACGGCAAGGTCTGGATGTTCTGATTTTGCCTGCTCATCGCGCGCCCCCGGCATAGTGAAAGTTTTTACCGACACCCGCGTCAGGAATGAAGCCGTAGAGCGGCTCTCCTGGCAGGCCCTGTTTTAGCCACTCACGAGCGGCGACGAGTTTGTCGATATCGACACCGGTGCGCAGCCCCATGGATTCGAGCAAATAGACCAGATCTTCAGTCACGATGTTGCCCGAAGCACCTGGTGCGTAGGGACAGCCACCGAGGCCGCCTTGCGACGCATCAATGGTGGTGACACCTGCTTCCAGCGCGGCCACCACGTTGGCCAACCCTTGGCCACGAGTGTTGTGAAAATGTGCGCTACCCGCTTTTGCACCTATCTCACCGCGCAGCCGGTTGAACAGACGGCGAACTTGAGCGGGGTTCGCGTAGCCGACGGTATCGGCCAGCCCGACCTCATCAACGCCCAATTCGACCATGCGCAAGGCCATGCCAATCACGTCCTGCTCGCGGACTTCGCCCTGGATCGTGCAACCAAATACCGTCGACAAACCGGACTCGATTTCTACATGAGGAAAGCGCTCGTTTCGAAGACTGACAATGGAGCGCACCTCTTCATAAACCTGCTCATGCGTCTTTCGAATGTTGGCCAGTGAGTGAGGCTCGCTGACGGAAATGGGCAGCGTGATTTTTTGCACGCCGGAATTGAAGGCGGCCTCTGCCCCCTTGAGGTTGGGCACCAGGGCGGTGACGAACACATCAGGTCTTTTACGCAGGTGACCCACCAACTCGGCTGCGTCCGCCATTTGCGGTAACAGCCTGGGCGAAACAAATGAGCCCACCTCGATTTCTCCGAGTCCGGAATCCGCCAATGCTGTCAGCCACTTGAGCTTCAACTCGGTCGGCATCGTCGCGTTGACACTTTGCAGGCCATCACGCGGGCCTACCTCGCTGATCAGGATGTCTACGTTCTTCTTGTCACTCATCGCCGGTACTCTGCGTATTGATTTGTGCATATTCTGCTGTGCAGAACGATGTTCTGATTTAAATAATGAGCGCATCAATTTCACGTGTCAACATCCCTCCTTCCGAATCAGAAAAAACGGCCTGCCTTCCTTTAAGGCATCCAGTTCAAGCGCAGTGCTGATAGCGCCTTCCGGCGAAAAAGCGGTTGACAGGAATGAAAATTACATCGAAATTTATTCTACTAGAAACAACAACGTTCTTTCTGGCAGAACAATAACAATGCAGCGAAAAGGCCGAATCACCTTCAACCGGGTGACTGCTCTCTCCGCCGCCTTATGTAGGAGTTGCTCCTGTGAGCCTGTATGCCCCGCCGCGCGATTTATCGACCCGAGTGTTTACGACGTTGCCGGAAACCTTTTGGAAGGACGGTGACTCGGATTGGGTGCGCGCCAACAAACCCGGGCAGAAGGTCAAAAGCTTTCTGGAAGGGCCATCCTTCGACGTACAGGGAAATCTCTACGTAACGGACATCCCCTACGGGCGTATTTTTCGAATAGACCCACAGGGCAAATGGACCCTTGTCACTGAATATGACGGCTGGCCCAACGGACTCAAGATCCACCGCGATGGTCGGATTTTCATCGCCGACTACAAGCAGGGAATACTGGTTCTCGACCCTGAAACCGGCTCGATCGCGCCGTTTCTTACCCACAGCCGTAGCGAAGGATTCAAGGGTGTAAACGACTTGTTCTTTGATAGAAACGGCAAGCTCTACTTCACCGATCAAGGTCAGACCGGCCAGCAGGATCCCACTGGCAGGGTGTACGCCTACGACATGGATAAGGAAATTCTGACTCGACTGATCGACAACGGCCCAAGTCCGAACGGACTGGTCATGGATCTCCAGCAGAGTGCTCTGTTCGTCGCGATGACGCGCGCAAATGCCATCTGGCGCCTACCGATTCAGAAGGATGGAGGCACCAGCAAAGTGGGGATCTTCACCGCAATGGCCGGGGGTGTCAGTGGGGCCGATGGCATGGCATTGGACTGCGTCGGCAATCTTTACGTGTGCGATGCCGGGAACGCCTGTGTCTGGGTATTCGATCCCCACGCCGTGCCGCTGTATCGCATACGGTCCTGTACCGATGGACGCACCCTGACCAATCTGGCGTTTGGTGGCGAGGGCAACAAGCAATTATTCATCACTGACTCGTCCACCAGCACCGTATTGGTTGCCGATCTCGAACACGCCGGTCTGCCGATGTTTTCCCACAGCTAACTCGATGAAGCGCTGAAGCCTGTGTGCATCGCGCACGGGGTTCGTTCGGCCTGAAAAAAACGCGCCCTCACTGCCCGTACCCTACAACACCAATAAAAGGGATACCCATGTTGATCTTCTTGAGCTACGCCATGATCGCTTGTTTCATGTATTTGATCATGAGCAAGCGCCTGTCACCGCTGGTCGCGCTACTGCTCGTCCCTGTTGTATTCGGATGCCTGGGCGGCTTTACGACTCAGCTCGGCGCCATGATGTACGACGGCGTGAAAATGCTGGCGCCCACCGGCATCATGCTGACCTTCGCGATTCTGTATTTCTGCCTGATGACTGACGCTGGACTGTTCAATCCACTGATCAAAGTGCTGTTGCGCCTGGTAAAAGGCGACCCTCGCAAGATCGTCGTGGGCACTGCAGTTCTGGGGTTGTGTGTCGGACTCGATGGCGACGGCGCGACCACTTACATTATTGCCACCGCTGCCTTCTTGCCGCTGTACCGACTGACCGGCATCCGCTTACAGGTGATGGCAACCGTTTTACTGATGGCCATTGGTGTGATGAACATCCTGCCATGGGCCGGACCGTTTTCTCGCGCAGCCAGCGCCATGCATGTCGATATCACTGAGCTGTTTCTGGAGATGGTACCGATCATGATCGCCGGCGCGGCCTGGGTTGTCCTCGCCGCCTGGTGGCTGGGGCGCATGGAATATCGCCGACTGGGTGTGGTAACGGTCAGTGAAGACGACGTGCTTGAGGGGTACGCACATATTCGCCTCAAGGACCCAAAGTTCCTGTTTAACGTCGTGCTGACGCTAACGCTGATCACCGGCATGATGCTCAGCCTGATGCCCCTGCCGATCCTGTTCATGCTTGCTTTTGGCCTGGCTTGCCTTGTCAATTACCCAAGCCTGAAACAGCAGAAAGAGGTTATCGCTCGTCATGCTGACAACGTCATGGCGGTCACCCTGCTGATCTTCGCCGCAGGCATATTCGTCGGCATCATGAGTGGCACCGGAATGATCAAGGCGATCTCGGATAACATCATCACAATCCTGCCGGAACAGGCTGGCCATTACATGTCGTTGGTCACCGCCCTGCTGAGCATGCCGTTCACTTATGTACTGACAAACGATGCATTTTACTTTGGAGTGCTACCCATTCTCGCCGAAACGGCGGCTCACTATGGAATCAGCCCGAACGAAATGGCGATTGCTTCGCTCATCGGCCAACCCGTTCACCTACTCAGCCCCCTGGTTGCATCGACCTACTTGTTATGTGGCCTGCTTGATATCGATTACGGCGATAACCAGCGAGTCTCCCTGAAATGGACACTCGGCACAGTTCTGGTGATGCTGTTGGCCGCCATCGCGATTGGCGCGATTACCGTTGTCAACTGAGACTGGAAGCCCGCATCGAACGTGGCTGGGATATCGGCGATGCCACGCACCAGCAACGTTCGCCACCCCCTCGTTTCACTCGCTGGCCGAGGGGAATCTTCATGCAGCCCACCGGCGACTACCTGAACATTCTGAAGATCAAGCCTGCGATGTGCACAACACGGGCAAGCGTGGACTACTTCGCTGACAGCGTGGATCGGATTCTATCGGAAGGTTTGTAACGACCATGGCCCCTACAAGCCAACGGTCATCGGCTTGCAGGGTTTCATTGCGGCAAACTCTAAACCTCCTTTACCAGCCCAGTTGCTTGTTAAAACCAAGGGCGTCGTAGTAGTCATGCAGCGTGAGAATCTTGCCGTCCTTGAGACGCATGAAACTGACACCCTTAAAACTGAGAGGGCGCTGAGTGGCCGGAGTCTCGGCACTCCAGGGGCCGGTATTGGTGCCATTGAACTCCCATTCGAAGGCTATGTTCTCGCCGTTGACAATCGGCTCGCCGAACATTTTCCATTGCAGATCCGGCACCGCCTGCATGAACACCTGAATGACTTGGGCCTTGGCGTTTTCGCGACCCACCTGAGGCGTGCCCACTGAGGCGTCGAGAAACTCAACGTTGTCAGAAAAGTACTCGGCCGCGGCATCCGCATTATGGGCATTCCAAGCCTTCATATAGCCTTGGACCACATCAAGGGTAGTGTTTTGTCCAGCCGCAAAACTTGCATGACTGGCCAGAACCAGAAGTAGTCCGAACAGCAGTGAGTGGATTCGAGACGTCATAGCCTTCACCTTGTTATCAGAAGATGGGGTTGCCTGCCGCGTTCAGCGGCAGGCATTGATGTCAATTAGCGGTTTTTCCAGGCATCCGAAGCTGGGGCCCTGCCCTTTTCATAGGGACGAAACAGGGTCATGTATAGGATACCGACGAGGATGACGATGGCACCGACAAGTGCGATACCGTAGTTCACGTACCAGGGCGCATCCGGAGTACGCGGCCAGGACATATTGACGATGGCGAACATGCCGTAGCAGAGGGCAGCAATGTTAACGCCCCATCCCCAACGTCCCATGGTGAACTGGCCCTTGGGTTTCCAGCCACGAATACGGGCATACAGCGCACCGCCAACGATCATCTGGAACGCCAGGTAGATACCGATGGCGGCAAAGCTCACCACCAGCGCTATAGCGTTCTGAAGGTAGAAGCCGACACACACAATGATCGCCGGCAGCACGCCACACACCACCAGGGCCGCGGTCGGGACATGCGTCGTAGGCGAGAGTTTTTTCAGCACATTACTGCCCATGAGCATTTCGTCTCGAGCATAGGCATAGAGCAGACGACTGGCGGATGCCTGCAAACTCAGCACGCAGGAAACGAACGAAACCGTAATCACCGCCATGACGATCCGAGAGCCAACAGGACCGAACGCCGCGCCGAATATGGTGGACATAGGGTCCTTGTCCTGTCCGGAAATAACGGCGGCCATGTCAGGCACAGCCAGGATCAATGCCAAAGCCGCAAAGATCGAGGCGGCGCCGCCGATCCAGATAGTCATCCGCATGGCCTTTGGAACCTGGCGGCTGGGATTTGGGGTTTCCTCGGCTACATCGCCGCAGGCTTCAAAGCCATAGTAGAGGAACATCCCCGCCAACGAGGCTGTAAGGAACGCTGGCCAATAGGCCCCATCGATGGAAATGTCAAAGGTGTCGAACAATACGCTCAAGGACTGGTGGCGTTCAAAGATCAGCAGGTAGCCACCGATCAACAAAGCCCCGACCAATTCACAAAGAAAACCAAACATCGCCACCCGAGCCAACAGCTTGGTGCCACTAAGATTCAAGACCGTTGCCGTGGCGGTCAGAAATAGCGCGACCAACGTATTAGTCACCGGCGACGACTCGAAACCTAGAAGGTTAGCGATGTAGGGGCCGGCACCCAGCGCTACGGCGGCAATAGTGACGCATAGAGAGATGGCATAGATCCACCCGACCATCCAGGCCCACTTCTTGCCAACCAGACGACGGGCCCAAGGATAGACGCCACCGGAAATCGGGTATTGAGATACCACTTCGCAGAAAATCAGACACACCAGCATCTGGCCGAAGCCCACCAGCAGGTAGGACCAGAACATTGGTGGCCCACCGGCGGCCAGGCACAGGCCGAACAAGGTGTAGACGCCGACCACCGGGGACAGGTAGGTGAACCCAAGAGCAAAGTTCTGCCAAAGACTCATGCTACGTTCAAAATTCGAGGTATACCCAAGAGCGCGGAGTTGCTCCGCATCCTGGTCCACAGCCACCTTGGGATTTATTGAGCTGTTCATTCCAACATCCTTCAAAAAGGAATTTGTTTTAGTAGGCGCTGAACGGACGGCGCAAACCCGCCCGTAGCGCAGTTAACGAGGTGTGTTTCAGAGTTGTATCCAGGTGGCCTTGATCTCGGTGTACTTATCAAAGGCATGCAGGGATTTGTCACGGCCATTACCGGACTGTTTATAGCCGCCGAACGGCGCCATCATGTCGCCGCCATCATAAAGATTGACCCAAACACTCCCGGCACGAAGTGCGCGGGCCATGTTGTGGGCTCGAGACAGGTCTGCCGTCCAGACGGCCGCAGCCAGCCCGTAAGGGGTGTCATTGGCGATGCGTATCGCATCCTCGGCTTCGTCGAATTCGATCACGGACAGTACGGGACCGAAGATCTCTTCCCGGGCAATTTTCATTGAGTTGCTGACGTTGTCGAACAGGGTTGGCTCTACATAACTGCCGCCGGTTTCTACCAGTGCCGCGCGCCCCCCCAGCAGTAGCTGCGCACCCTGTACCTGACCCTCGTGGATGTACTGCAACACCCCTTCCAGATGACGACCGTCCACCAGCGCACCGACGTTGGTATCAGGATCGAGTGGATGCCCTGGCTTCCAAGCCTTCATGGCCTCGACAACCATCGGCACAAAACGCTCCTTGATTGACGCCTGCACCAACAAACGTGAACCGGCGGTGCAAACCTCACCCTGATTGAACGCAATGGCTGCCGCTGCCGCTTCGGCCGCTACCTGCAGATCGGGGGCATCGGCAAATACAATGTTGGGGCTCTTGCCGCCGGCCTCGAGCCAGACCCGTTTCATATTCGACTCACCCGCATAAACCAGTAATTGCTTGGCCACTTGGGTAGAGCCGGTAAACGCCAAGGTATCAACGTCACCGTGCAAGGCCAACGCCTTGCCCACGGTGCTGCCATAGCCCGGCAAAACATTGAGGACACCCGCTGGCAGACCTGCCTCCAGAGCGAGCTGTGCGATGCGGATAGCGGTCAGCGGAGAACGCTCCGAGGGTTTGAGGATCACCGAGTTACCGGTAGCCAGCGCCGGCCCTAACTTCCAGGACGCCATCATCAGCGGGAAATTCCACGGCACGATAGTGGCGACCACCCCAACCGGCTCACGGGTAACCAGCCCGAGCTGATCGACCGAGGTCGCTGCCACCTCATCGTAGATCTTGTCGATTGCCTCACCGCACCAACGGATACTGTCAATGGTCCCCGGGAGGTCGACGGACAGCGAATCGGAAATCGGCTTGCCCATGTCCAACGTTTCCAACAGAGCCAGCTCTTCGGCATGGGCCTGTAACAATTCGGAAAAACGCACCATCACTGCCTTGCGCATTGCAGGTGCCTGGCGTGACCAGCCGCCGGACTCAAACGCCGACCGGGCGCTGGCGACCGCCAAATCGGCATCCGCCGCATCGCAGCTCGCGACCTGGGCAAGCACACGCCCGTCGATAGGGCTTATGCACTCGAAGGTTGCACCGGAGCTGGCCGACACATATTTGCCATTGATAAAGGCTCGCCCTTCGATGCTCAGCGCCTTGGCTCTGGCTTCCCACTCTGATCGGGTCAACTGACTCATGGTTAAAAGTGCTCCTGGGTTCGGATGGACGCGATCTCAAATCGCCTTAATCATATGGAACCATATCTTTTAATCCGTGAGAACCCCGAAAAAGCGAATGAAACGTGATTTTTTTGACTTTTTATGCGTTTAAATTCTAGAATAGCCCCCTAAAACACATATAAAAACAATATTAAATATGAAATAGAATTTTTAAAGAAACACACATCCGGGCAGGCTTGACGCTACCTCGGACTATTGCCATAGGCGTAAAACGGCGCCGCCCATGAATGAATCAACCATGAGCCCTACTTCAAGCCTCATACGCCTTAACCAGGAAGGTAAAACGGAGTCTGTTACCCGTCGCCTGATAGAAATGATCGATCTGGGTTTGTTCTCAGAAGGCGAACAGCTCCCCAATGAAAGCGTCTTGGCCACACAACTTGGCGTTGCCACGGTCACACTGCGGGACGCGCTGGCGATCTTGCGAGCACGCGGGGTTATCGAAACCCGGCGCGGACGCAGCGGCGGGAGCTTCATCTGCGCCGCGCCGCAAACCTCGGACCAGTCCCTGTTCGATCAACTTCGTGAAATCAGCACGCTTGAACTGCGCGACCTCGCCGATGAACACGCTGCCATTTCAGGCGCGGCCGCCCGACTGGCAGCTCAGCGCGCCGGGCCTGAACAACATGCAAGACTGAGCAGCTTTGTCGACGCTCTGGCCAACGCTCAAGAGCGGCGAGAGCGCCGACGAGCCGACGCCAGATTCCATATCGAAATAGCCGTGGCAGCGCAGTCTGTGCGCCTGACTCACAGCGAAGCGCGCTTGCAGGCGGAACTTGGGGAACTGTTATGGCTGCCATTTGCCGGTCAACCGGATCCACAGACCATCGAACGGGAACATAGAGCCATCCTGGAGGCCATCGTAGCGAACGACGCCAATCTGGCCGGCGCACTGGCAGAAGCACATGTAACACGAGGCGTTCGCCGCCTAAGCACCCTACGACTACAACAAATGGCAGAAGGCGACTTTTGAATGGAACGAAACTTGCTGAATTACTCGCTTGCTATGCAGCTCGGCGTCGCATACTTCGTCGACTGCAGGCACCGCATTATCTTCTCTGAGTCATGAGGTAGAGCCATGGCTAACGAAATGTCAGCAAACGAGTTGTCCCAATGTGCCACGTTGATCAACGCTTCCATTAGTAACGTATTCAAGGGGCTCAACGATATGAGCGCCCAAGTATTGAGCATTTGGGAACATCTGTGTGGCAACACGAAGCACCCCAGCCAAGGTGACCTCAAGCCATTACTGCCTGTCATTCGGCAAATCCTGAACTCGGAGAGCCTCAAGTTTCATGGCGCCGGAGTTGTCTTCGCTCCTGGTGAGCTGGAAGATCGCGAGATGCATCTGGAGTGGTGGTGTCGAACCCAAAAAGAAGAAATCCAGCCTTTGACGCTGAACTTCAATAGCCGTAGTGAGCGCTTTTACGATTACCTGCACATGCCCTGGTACACCCGCCCCCAGCAAACCCGGCAGCCTTCCATAGACGGCCCGTTTGTCGATTTGTACGGCACTGAGCAGTACATCGTTGCCTTCTCGGTTCCTATTTTTTTCGCAGATCGCTTCATTGGTGTAGCTGCTGCCGATATTTCTCTGCACTCCCTGGAACCCTTGCTCGTGCGCAGCCTTATGCGGGTTAGTAACGAGGCCTTGTTACTCAACGCCGAAGGTAGAGTGCTGGCGGCTAACACACCGAGCTGGCTCGCTGGTGATTTGATCCGAGGCACCCTGAGCCTGGACAAAGAACAAGGTCGCGTCCTGAGCCTTATCGACACATCGTCATACTGGAGCGTCGTGGAGCGGCCTGTCCCAAGGTTTTGATCAAGGCTCCATCTTGGTTTGAAGAACCAAATATCAACCCATGCGCTTCGGGAGGGATCCCGTCGAATGAAAGCTCCAGCCATGGATGGCTGAAGGTCGCCTCGCACTGCATTACTGAAAACCGCCCGCCCATCCAGCCGCCTATCCCGTCAGGCTATTGCACAAGAACCAACGCAACCGGCTTGGCAAGGCAGTGCTCACTCACCGCGACACTGGAAGAACACAACTTCTGGAAGGACTGTCATTACGGTAGCCGCAGGAGGTCACTCGACCACTGAGGTTCGCTTGTCTAAAACCCGCGTCGCGGTCAGATCTGTTTTCGAAGAATGGAGCCAGAGGGTTGCGGCAAATCGAGGCCGCTGCTGTGAACATGAATACAGCTTTTGAGCTGGAAGTTAGCCAGCATTGCCTGAAAGCACGGCAGGCCTACAACCTTTTCTACGCGGTCAACACATGTGGCCGAGGATGGTGTACGGCTACCGGGACAGCGAACTCTTTTTCATGAAGATCAAGAGTGTCT
>Ga0213823_1001212_pt1 | contig 16713 bp, 17 predicted proteins | sample MC6MC0907MG_FD_179887 | JGI IMG/M metagenome (GOLD analysis project Ga0213823, IMG submission 179887) | Enriched soil aggregate microbial communities from Iowa State University, Ames, United States - MC6-MC0907-MG | ecosystem: Environmental > Terrestrial > Soil > Unclassified | place: USA: Iowa...
CCTGAGCCAGGATCAAACTCTCCAAGAAAGTTGATTAGCTCATAAAATAAAACGTTGGCTTAGTTTCTATTGAAACTAATATTATTGTTTGTTGACGTTTTTGTTTGTTTAGTTTTCAAAGAACAAATGTCTCAGTCGTCTAAAAGCGACTTTATTATCATATCAAGTTATCAACTGAAAGTCAATAACTTTTTTTATTTAATTCATATCGTCTTAGTGACGACTTTTAATATATTACAGCATTCTATATGATTGGTCAACCCATTATAAATAATTTTTTTTAATATAAAAACCGCTGATTTTCAGCGGCTTGTGTACAGCTAGATTATCCATTGCTGGATGGCTACTAAAGCGAATAAACCCGGAATGCCTAGAAAGCCTGAAACAGCTGATGTCGCAAAATTAATGGGGACATGGATTCCGTACCGATTCCCAGCCACATTTAAAAAAAATAAAAAGAGTGCCCCAATTAAAAATTTAATGGCTGCTTGGCCAACAAAACGGGCAGGCTTAAACGGAGATCCAGAGAATAACAATAATAGTATAAGTCCGCCTAAAATAGATATAACAATAATTGGTTCCAAAAAAGCTATCCCCCTTCTATAGTCACTTTACTTACAACATATGTACAAGTTGGTAAGAATAGACCTATAGAAAAGAAATAGCTTAGTTCTTATCTTAATATGGTTACATTGCGTTGCTTTGCTTCTTTTAACAGGAAAATATATTTGGCTTCCGCTATCTTCGTTTGGCAAATTACTTCTTCGGAAGGGTCAAAGCTTTTTTCCAAAAGCAGTTTTTCTTGCTGCCAATGAGCTTTATATCGATTTAGCTGTGTTAACAGTTTGTCATCATACTCTTTTCGAAGCCGCCCTTTACGCCGAAAAAACATAGTTGATTCCTCCGCTTTTACTCTTATACTTCTCTTCGGCCTTCTAAAGCTTTGGATAAGGTTACCTCGTCCGCATACTCAAGGTCTCCGCCAACCGGCAGCCCATGAGCTATTCTCGTTGTCTTAATCCCTGATGGTTTTAACAAACGGGAAATATACATTGCCGTTGCTTCCCCTTCAATATTAGGGTTTGTCGCAAGAATCACTTCCTGGACGACTTCATCCTGGAGACGCTTTAGCAAATCAGGGATATTTATATCCTCAGGCCCAATCCCATCCATTGGGGAAATCGCACCATGTAACACATGGTACAATCCATTGAATTCCTTCATTTTTTCCATCGCAATAACATCCTTTGGATCTTGAACGACACAAATGATGCTCTTATCCCGGCGCTGATCTTCGCAAATAAAACATGGATCTTGATCCGTAATATGACCACAAACAGAACAATAGGTAAGATTACGTTTCGCATTCACAAGTGCTTTTGCAAAATCAAGCACAGTGTCTTCTTTCATACTTAAGACATAAAAGGCCAGACGTGAAGCTGTTTTAGGACCGATACCCGGCAGCTTCATAAAGCTGTCAATCAGCTTAGAAATTGGTTCAGGATAATGCATTTCTTTTTTCCCCTTTAAGAAAAGCAAGGGTGCCTGACACCAAAGGATAAAACACCTTAAGTTCTTAAGCACCCAAGCTACTTTGTTTTAAAATGGCAAATTCATACCTTTAGTAAACTGCCCCATTGTATTGTTTGTTAACTCTTCTGCTTTTTTAAGCGCATCATTTGTAGCAGCAAGAACAAGATCTTGAAGCATTTCAACATCATCTGGGTCGACTGCCTCAGGTTTAATTTGTACATCTACTACTTCTTTATGTCCTGTTACGATCACGGTAACCATTCCGCCGCCGGCAGTTCCTTCAATCTTTTGCTGACCTAATTCCTCTTGAGCCTCCGCCATTTTCTTTTGCATTTTTTGCATTTGCTTCATCATATTTTGCATATTTCCCATTCCACCACGCATCATTACGTCGTACCTCCAGATATTTTTTTAGTCAACAATTTCTACAAATTCATCGCCGAATAATTTCTTCGCTTCAGCAACATGTGGTTCTTCTTCCTTAGTCGGTCCGCTGAATTCTCCTTCATCACCGTGCTGGCTGTTTAAGAAGCTTTCGCGAATTGGCAGCCATTGGTCCTCAGGGACACCTAAGATTAAAAATCGTTTGCCGGCTAATTTATATAATGCAGCAATGACTCCCTCGAGAAAATCGTTGCGACTCATGGCCATTTGGCAAATCATTTCATGTTTAAATTTAATAATAAAAGCGTCGGCTGAAGCGGCAATCGGTTCGGCATCATTTAACAGGGCGGCCTGCGACTTCAAAAGCCCCTCCCTCATTTCAGCCCAATTCGATTTAATAAGATTTAAATCGCTCTTTGTTGCCTGCTTTAGCACTTCATTTATTTTTCCAACTGCCGGCTGGAATGCCTTTTTCGACGATCTTTGTGCCGGCTTTTGCGGCTGTGGTGCCGCTTCTTGCATTGCTGCTGGTGCCACTCCGTTTGCCTTTAAGTGTTGCAGCTCCGCCTCAAGCTGTTCAATTCTTGCCAGTAATGGCTCCATATGTGCCGGCTCTGACGGAGTCAATTGTTTTACTTCTAATTGACAAAGCTTAACAATGGCCACTTCAAGAAAAACTCTTGGATGATTTGTCCAGCGCATTTCTTGCTGTGTCTTATTTAACAACTCAATAAGCTGATAGATTTGTCCTGTCGGTATAGCCTCCGCCATCTGACGAAACTCATCATCAAGCATGACTCTTTCTAGTGATTCTTCGAGATTTGGGGCCGTTTTATAAAGCAGCATATCACGGTAAAATAAAATCAAATCCTCAATGAATCGTGTTGGATCCTTTCCATGATATAAAAGCTCATTAAGTGCTTCTAAACCGTTTGCCACGTCACCCTCTTGAAATGCGTGCGCTAATTTGTTCAGGAACCCCTGCGAGACAGAGCCAGTGACAGTTAATGCATCTTCAACTGTGACACGATCCTGGCTGTAAGAAATCGCCTGATCTAATAAGCTTAACGCGTCCCGCATTCCACCTTCCGCTGCACGTGCAATCATTTGCAGCGCACGGTCCTCACAATCGACGCCTGTCTCTTCTACAATTAATTTCATCCGCTTGACAATTGATCCTGCTGTAATCCGTCTAAAGTCAAAACGCTGACATCTTGAAATAATTGTTAATGGGATTTTGTGAGGTTCTGTTGTGGCTAAAATAAAAATGACATGCTTCGGCGGTTCTTCCAATGTTTTTAGCAAGGCATTAAAGGCACTAATGGATAGCATATGCACTTCATCAATGATGTAGACCTTGTAGTTCACGGCAGTTGGGGCGAATTTGACTTTATCGAGAACATCCCGCATTTCTTCCACTCGAGAGTTTGAAGCAGCATCAAATTCTAACACATCCGGAATGGTACCGTTGGTAATTCCCTGGCATGCCGCACATTCATTGCAAGGCTCTGAAACTGGAGTACGCTCACAATTGATGGCCTTTGCTAATATTTTAGCCGCACTCGTTTTACCTGTTCCTCTTGGCCCGGAAAAAAGATAGGCATGGGAGATTTTTTGTTGAAGCAGGGCGTTTTGCAATGTCTTGGTCACATGTTCTTGTCCTACTACATCAATAAATTCCTGAGGCCGCCAAACACGATATAAAGCTTGATAAGCCAATTGACACCGCCCCCTTCAATTTTTTTCATCTTTTCTATTATAACGTATTCATTTTCCATTTTACAAAGGATTCATAAGAGTTCGCAAAAAAACTCATCCCAAATCTGAGATGAGTTAATTTATGTAATATAACAGCCGTGCACCTTCCTTCGACTGACGCCCATAAGCGTTACTTAAGCAGTTAGCTCGGCCCAGGCAACCCTGCGGCACATGGGAGCGTCCACTTAATGCTGCTTCCTTCCGGACCTGACATGGTTCATGGATTCCCATTGCGCAGGACCAGGGCGTCAACACCACTTACTTAAGGCAGACCCTACAGGACATCAGCCTCAGGAAGGGATTCAGTCTCGCTAGAGCGGATTGCGAGTACAGGGCACCGCTACCTCCCCACCTAGCACGGCAAAGTTGATACCAAAGTTTAGTGCGCCTTTATCTGACGCCTCTCTAATATACAACCATTCTTAAAAAAAAGCAATCTTTATCAGATGTAAATTACTGTAAGTTTTCTGGCGGTGTTTTGCTTCTTTGTTGTTTCTCCAATTTTTTTCTTTCTCTTATTTTTCGAAAAAAGTCTGAGAGCATTTGCCCGCACTGTAATTCTAATACTCCTTTTGTTACTTCACTTTGGTGATTGAAGCGGACGTCCTGCAACAGATTCATAAGGGTACCGGCGCATCCGCCCTTTGGGTCACTGGCCCCGTAAACGACTCTTTTTACCCTTGATAAAATAATCGCCCCTGAACACATCGGACATGGCTCTAGTGTGACATACAAGGTTGCCTCTTCAAGCCGCCAAGAGCCTGTTTCCCGGCAAGCTTGATCGATAGCTAAAAGTTCAGCGTGAGCGAGTGCGTTTTGCTCGCTTTCCCGTAAATTATGGGCCCGCGAAACGATGTTTCCGTCCATTACCAACACCGCTCCGATTGGAACCTCATTTAATTCCTCGGCCTTCTTCGCTTCCTTTATTGCTTCATTCATAAAATACTCGTCTTGGTTATTATCAAGTTCCATGTTAAAACCGCCTTTACAACCCCTATTAGAGACCTTTCTTCCTGGTTTTTCTCCGTTTTGGTCGCTTATAGCCCTTATTGGCGACCTTTCTTACTAGTTTTTCTCCGTTTCGGTCGCTTATAACCCTTATTGGACCGTACTTCCTTTTTTCTCCATGTGTTAAAAACGGCCATTCATCCAAGTAATCACGAAATTTACCAACATTATATCATTTATCTGTCCCCGCCCTCATAAAATAGCGGTAGCGTATGTTTGCGGGGAGGGATTAAGGATGCAAATTCATGTGATAAAAGTTAATGAAACGTTAACCACTATCGCCAGGTCTTATCATACAACCGTTCAAGACATTATCGAGGCAAATGAATTACCGAATCCAAATAATCTTGTTGTTGGACAATCGATTGTTATTCCAATTATTGGCCATTTTTATTTCGTACAACCGGGGGATTCTTTATTCTCTATTGCCAGAAAGTTTGGTGTCCCTTATCAGGAGCTTGCTAAAATCAATCGAATTAACGTAAATCAGCCACTCAATGTCGGATTTCGGCTGTATATTCCTCAGACTCCAAAAAGAAATGCTGAATTCAATGCTTACGTTGAACCGCGCGGCACTACTGTCGCCCCAGTATTAGAAAGCAGTGCCCGTGAGGCCGCACCATATCTAACGTATTTAGCCCCTTTCAGCTTTCAGGCACGCCGCGATGGCACCTTAAAGGAACCGTTACTGAATAACTTCCCTGCGATCGCAAAAGCTAACCGCAACGTTCTTATGATGGTCATTACCAATCAGGAAAAAGATCAATTTAGTGATGAACTCGGACGAATCTTATTAAACGATATCGCAATTCAAGATAAATTTCTCAATAATATCGTCGCAACGGCCAAAAAATACGGATTCCGTGACATCCATTTTGACTTTGAATTTATACGCCCCGTCGACCGCGAGGCCTATAATAATTTTTTACGAAAAGCGAAGCAGCGCTTTAAAAATGAAGGCTGGCTGATGTCAACCGCGCTTGCTCCGAAAACAAGTGCAACGCAAAAGGGAAAATGGTATGAGGGCCATGATTATAAAGCCCACGGGGAAATCTCTGACTTTGTCGTAATTATGACCTATGAATGGGGATACAGCGGCGGACCTGCAATGGCGGTTTCCCCCATTAATCAGGTTAGGAAAGTTTTGGAGTATGCGATCACGGAAATACCATCGAATAAAATTCTCATGGGACAAAATCTCTATGGCTATGATTGGACGCTTCCATTCGTTCAGGGGACAGTAGCCAAGGCGGTAAGCCCCCAGCAGGCCATCCAACTGGCAGCAAGTCACCATGTACCGATTCAATACGATGCAAAAGCACAAGCGCCGTTCTTCAAATATACGGCTGAAGATGGCAAGCAGCATGAGGTTTGGTTCGAGGATGCCCGCTCCATCCAGGCGAAGTTTGACTTAATCAAAGAGCTGAAGCTCAGAGGGATGAGCTATTGGAAGCTTGGTTTGTCTTTTCCGCAAAACTGGCTTTTAATCGTGGACAATTTCAATGTAACAAAAAGACCAACTTAAAAAAAGCGGAAGGCCTTGAATCAGCCCCGATATAGGGAGACTTAGTCGATTGGGAATCGGCTTAGTCTCCCTTAATGCGTTCAGTAAGGATCCGTAACTAGACACGCTTGTGACCTCGAGGGGATAAATGTTGAAGCTAGACAGAACATTTTTTATGACAAAAACTGCCGTTATTCGGCAGTTTTTTCATATTTTTGACACGAACATCACATCTTCTAAATTTTCCATATCCATTCCTAGGAGAGATTATGATAAAATATTCTTTGTGTCAATAAATGACCATAATAAAAATAGAATAAATTACCCAGTTCAAACTGGTTATTTATAGAAGGTGCAGGCAGTTGGAGAAGGAGGACTTTATAATGGGGGATAAACCCTTTATTACCGTTGAAGGGCCGATTGGTGTAGGAAAAACATCTCTTGCAAAGGCCATTTCTGAACAGTTTCATTTTGCTTTATTAAAAGAGATTGTTGATGAAAATCCATTCTTGGGGAAGTTTTATGAAAATATCGAAGAATGGAGTTTCCAAACGGAGATGTTTTTTCTTTGCAATCGCTTTAAGCAATTAGGGGATATCAATGCCCATTACTTAAGCCAAAACAAATCAGTTGTCGCAGACTATCATATTTTTAAAAATTTGATTTTTGCACAGCGGTCCTTAAATCATAACGAATACAACAAGTATTACAAAATTTATCAAATTCTTACCGAAGATATGCCAAAGCCAAATGTCATTATTTATTTGAATGCCAGCTTAGATACACTTTTAAAGCGAATCAAAATTAGAGGGCGTGAAATAGAAAAAAATATCAGCCCATTATATCTCGAACAACTTTCAATGGACTATGAAAATACCATGACGGCCTTTGAAAAGGAACATCCAGAAATCCCAGTTCTGCGCTTTAGCGGCGATGAGTTGGATTTTGTAAAAAGCGAACAGGATTTAAACTATATTTTTGAGAAATTAGCATTAAGTTTAAGAAAAAGCAGTTGGACGAACATATAGAACAGGGGGGATGTTAGTGAGTATCGTTATTGGTGGTATGATTGGTCTTGGAAAAACAAGTGTGGCAGATACATTGAGTGCCCACTTTAAACATAAAGGAATTGAAAGTAAGGTGTTTTACGAAGCGGTCGATGATAATCCGATTCTCCCGCTTTATTATGAACTAACACAAGAGGAATTAGATGCACGGAGAATTCCTTTTCTCCTGCAGTTATTTTTCTTAAATAAGCGCTTTAAGACAGTAAAGGATTGTATTAATTGGCGCGAACCTATTTACACGATTCAAGACCGTTCGATTTATGAGGACTGGTATTTTGCCTATGTAAATAAAAACTTAGGCAGAATTTCTAACTTGGAATTCAAAATTTATGAAGATCTCGTCGATAATATGATGGAAGAGTTAAATGAACTTCCGAAAAAGGCTCCGGATTTAATGGTTTACTTAAAAGGATCATTTGATACGGTTATCGATCGAATTATGGCCCGTGGCCGAAGCTTCGAGATTAACCCTGAGTTGAAGGAGTATTACTTTGAGGTGTGGAAGGGCTACGACGAGTGGGTAATGAATCAATATGCAGCGAGCGAAGTGCTTGTGATTGATATGGATACCACGGACGTTGTCAAAAGTAATGCCGATGCCTTAAGGGTTTGCCGTGATGTTGAAGAAAAATTAAATGAAATATTAAACAGTACACAGACACCTATTTTTTAATAGGTGTTTTTTTATTTGAAAGGCGGAAGTGACCGGTTAGCGACGTCTGGCCACTAATTAGCTTGGGCGCTTCTCTAAAAAGCTAATGCTTTTTTTTCGTACGAGGTATCGCTTACGGAGCTTATTCTTATGTAGCTAGAAAATTCTCAAATTGGGTAAAAAAAAGTTCGTTACAAATAATTGTAACGAACTTTTATCTCCAGTTTTTATGCGCGATTGTTTATATTGATGGCGGAGGAAGAGGGATTCGAACCCCCGCGCGGTTTAACCCGCCTGTCGGTTTTCAAGACCGATCCCTTCAGCCGGACTTGGGTATTCCTCCGTATCGACAAATGATAATTTACCATATATTTTATATCATGTCAAACAATATTATTAAAATTCCGGACGGATTGTTTCCATCCGGAATTTTTAATGATTTATTCCGGCTTAATGACCTCACGACCGCCCATATATGGACGCAATACATTAGGAATGACAACACTGCCGTCCGCCTGCTGATAATTTTCTAAAATAGCAGCGACCGTACGGCCAATCGCAAGGCCAGATCCGTTTAACGTATGAACATGCTCTGGCTTTGCCTTTGGATCGCGGCGGAAGCGGATATTTGCCCGTCTTGCCTGGAATGCCTCAAAATTACTGCAAGAAGAAATCTCACGGTATGTTCCATAGCTTGGGATCCACACCTCAATATCGTACTTTTTCGCGGCCGTAAAGCCAAGGTCCCCGGTACACATGCTAAGGACGCGGTAGGGCAGCTCGAGCAATTGTAATACCCGCTCAGCATCATGTGTCAGCTTTTCAAGCTCTTCATAAGAATCTTCCGGCTTTACAAACTTTACAAGCTCTACCTTATTGAATTGGTGCTGACGGATTAATCCCCTTGTATCTCGTCCTGCAGAGCCTGCCTCAGAACGGAAGCACGCGCTGTAGGCAGCAAAGCGAATTGGCAGATCCTCACTGCTTAATATTTCATCGCGGTGATAGTTGGTAACAGGCACCTCAGCAGTCGGAATGAGGAAGTAATCTTCGCTTTCTATTAAAAAGGCATCCTCTTCAAATTTTGGCAATTGGCCTGTGCCCGTCATACTTGTACGGTTTACCATGTATGGCGGCAGAATTTCTGTATAACCATGTTCATCAACATGAAGGTCAAGCATGAAACTCATTAACGCACGCTCTAAACGCGCCCCCAGCCCCTTATAAAAGACAAAGCGGCTTCCAGTAACCTTACCCGCCCGTTCAAAATCAAGGATCCCTAACTGGTCAGCAAGGTCCCAATGAGGTTTAGCTTCAAATTCAAACTCGCTCACTTTGCCCCATTGCCTGATTTCGACATTATCATCCTCAGTTTCCCCAATCGGAACACTTTCATGCGGAATGTTTGGAATGCTTAGCAGCAAGTTATCTAGGATCTCTTCCACCTCGCGCAGCTTATCATCAAGCGTTTTGATTTGGTCACCAACCTCACGCATTTCTTTTATTAAATGATCCGCATCCTGCTTCTCACGCTTTAAAGCCGCTACCTGCTGAGAAACCTCATTTTTTTTGCTTTTTAACTTTTCAGTCTCAACAATTAACTCACGTCTTTTCAGATCAAGATCCTCGAACCGGCCTAAATCCGTTAAATCTTCGCCACGATGCTGCAGTTTTTCTTTTACTTCTGCAAAATTTGCTCTTAATACTTTAATATCCAGCATTGTTTAGACACTCCCTCTTTAAAAAAAGAATTTCATTGTACTTTGAAAACTAGCCAGCTTCAGCGGCAGGTGTACTTCGCTCTTCTCCCTACGATAAGTCAGCATCGACGCTTGCGTTTTTTTACTTTCCTTAATCTTAGTCGAAGCGCTTCAGTCCATACGCTGCTAAACGGCTGCTTTCGCTTTTAAATAAAAAACTCCCGCCCCTAAAACAGGGACGAGAGTTACTCGCGATACCACCCTGGTTGACAGCCAACAAACACTGTCCACCTCAAAAAAATGTAACGGTTTCTACCGAAGGTCCTTACTAACCTCTCACCCGAGGCGTTCCGCACCCTGCTCGAGGATGGATTCACAAGTTTCACACACCGGTTCACACCTGCCACCGGCTCTCTTTATGAGTGAGTTTCTTGCTACTAGTTCCTCTCATTGCTTTTTCATTATGGATTTGTTTAATAATTTACTATAATTATCAACCAAATGCAACCGTTCTATCCCACATTAACGGGCAGTAAACAAATTTTGTTTAAAAAAGTAAAGATTTCAGGAAAACTGCTCGTAAATGCCGATTGGTGATATAAAGTGAAACTTGCCGATGTGCTTTTCTTCGGCTTAGTTGAACTAATCGGGTCGTACTGTCTCTTTATCAAGGCGATAGCCTTGATATTAGAGATTGTAGAACGGGACTAACAATCAGTGAGGATGAAAAGCTCCCCACTGATTGTAGTTTCACCTTATACAAGATGTTTTACTTTTGCTTCTTTTACCATCTCGACGAAGTAGGCGGTAAGGCGGTGATTTTCTGTCAGCTCCGGATGAAAGGAACAGCCAAGAAATTGCCCTTCCCGTGCGGCGACGATGCGGTCATTATGCTTGGACAGAATTTCAACATTCTCACCCGCATCAACAATGTGCGGTGCACGGATAAACACTGCTGGAAAACTCTCAGCGACATCTTTAATCGCGAGGTCGGCCTCAAAGCTGTCGACTTGACGTCCAAATGAGTTACGCTCAACCTTAATGTCCATGACACCGATGTGCGGCTCACTATAGCCAACAAGTTCTTTTGCTAATAGAATCAGGCCTGCACAGGTACCAAACATTGGTTTACCCTCACGTGCAAATTCTTTTAATGCATCCATAAAATTGTATTTGTCGATTAAACGCCGCATTGCCGTGCTTTCTCCGCCTGGAAGAATAATGCCGTCTAAATCTTGCAATTCTTCTATTCGTTTAACGGCAATTGCTTCGACACCACATGCTTCTAGCGAGTTAATATGTTCACGGACAGCTCCTTGCAAAGCGAGAACGCCGATTTTCACCATAGTAATACCCCTTCTTTGACTTTGATTACTGTTTAGCTCCAGCACCTGGTCAAGGCGCTTCCGCTTTTCTTATTACCAGCCTCTTTCTTGCATACGTGCTTCAGGTGCCAGTGAGGAAATTTCAATCCCTTTCATTGGCGTACCAAGGTCTTTTGAAAGCTCAGCAATTAATTTATAGTCTTGGAAATGTGTTGTTGCTTCCACAATTGCTCTTGCAAATTTTGCAGGATTTTCTGATTTAAAAATACCAGATCCGACAAATACGCCATCTGCTCCTAACTGCATCATCAACGCAGCATCAGCAGGTGTTGCCACACCACCGGCAGCAAAGTTAACTACAGGAAGGCGGCCAAGACGCTTGATTTCAAGAAGTAGCTCATATGGAGCACCTAAAAGCTTCGCTTCTGTCATTAGCTCATCTTCGTTCATTCCTGCCACTTTACGGACCTGTGCATTTACCTTACGAATATGACGAACTGCTTCAACGATGTTACCTGTTCCCGGCTCACCCTTTGTACGAAGCATGGATGCCCCTTCACCGATTCTGCGGGCAGCTTCGCCAAGATCGCGGCAGCCGCAAACAAACGGTACAGTATAGTCTTTTTTATTTAAATGGAATTCTTCATCAGCTGGAGTTAAAACTTCACTTTCATCAATATAGTCGACACCCATCGCCTCAAGAACACGTGCCTCCACAATATGGCCAATTCTTGCTTTAGCCATTACAGGGATTGAAACAGCCTTAAGTACCTCTTCCACAATCCTTGGGTCTGCCATTCTTGCCACACCGCCAGCAGCGCGGATATCAGAAGGAACACGCTCTAGTGCCATTACAGCTACTGCACCCGCTTCTTCTGCTATTTTTGCTTGCTCCGCATTGACAACATCCATGATGACGCCGCCCTTTTGCATTTCTGCCATACCGCGTTTTACGAGATCCGTACCTGTTTTCATTTGTTAAAATCCCCCTTTGTTTTAATATTAAGAAAAATTTTTGTATACTTTAGGAAATTTCCTATTCATTCAATCGGAATTATTATTCCATAAAATTATTAAAGCAACAAAAAAGGATCCCTGTCAAGACAAGAATCCTTTCTTTTATAATGGAAAATTTTAGTACCGGTTAATTAAAACCATCCCTTCACTGTAGAAGAAATTCCATGCCATACATCTCCAAAGAAATTACCAATACCACGCATCATGAGCACAAACCAGTTTGCTTTCTCCACATCTTGTGCAGCAATGACATCTACCTGTATTTTCTTCTGGCCTTCCTCTGTTAAGAAACTAACCTTTTCACCGTTTTTCGGTTCAATCGTTAAATAGCCAACTGTTTCACCTTTTTTAATTGGTGCAGTTAACTCACCTTTTTTATTGATTTTCTTTTTATCCAATACCAATACTGGTTTATAATTTTCCTTTTCACCATTGAGGACCACCATGTCAATTGCTGACTTTGTGTAAATTTTTACTTGATTATCTTTTCCTTTAATTACTGGTACTGATTTATGTCCTTTTACTTGATAATGTTTCGGTACTAGCTCTTCTTTTGAATAGTTGCTAAAGGCATAATCCAGCATTTTTCTTGTTTCGTCAAAGCGGGCTTTATGACTTTCTTGTCCGTTCGCTTCTTTCGCATTTTGGACAACAGTGATAAACCTTTTTCCATCACGACTTGCTGTTCCGGTAAAACAGGAACCTGCAAAATCAGTTGTACCTGTTTTAAGCCCGTCCATACCTTCGTAACCATATGTTAACGATGGCAGCATCCAGTTCCAGTTATCCATCTTGATTTGATCATCTGTACCTTCTTTAAAAACTTTCCTTGGTGTGCTTGCTGTTTTTAACACATCAGGAAAATCATTAATTAAATGGTACGCTAATTTGGCAACTGTACGTGGTGACATGACATTCTCATCTTCAGGACCGGTTCCCTGTGGATGCTGACCAAAATAATCTCGATTATTTAAACCAGTTGAGTTAACGAATTTATAATCCTTTAATCCTAACTCTTTTGCTTTTTCATTCATCATTTTAACAAAATTTGTTTCCGAACCGCCAATTACTTCAGCTATCGCAATTGTCGCAGCATTCGCAGAGTAAATAGCCATCGCTTCATATAACTCACGAACTTTATATTTACCATCTGCACGCAATGGAACATTTGAAAGTTCACGGTTTTGGGAAATTTTATAGACAAGATCACTCGGAGTGTATTCTTGATCCCATTTCACTTTTCCGCTCTTGACAGCCTCTAGTAATAGATACTCTGTCATCATTTTTGTCATACTAGCAATTCCTAGTACACTATCAGCATTTTTTTCATATAAAACCTTACCTGTTTCTCCATCAACTAATATGGCCCCATCTGCATTCACATTTAATGCTGCTTCTGCCTTAGCTGGATTTACTCCGGCAAACAAGCTAAAAAACATGATGAGTGCCAGCGCACTAGCAACGCATTTCTGATAAAAATGTTTATTCACTATATAGCCCTCCAACGTTTTATTACACCTTGGTTATTTTAACATAACTGCCTAGTAAATCATAGGAGGAGCATTGCACCATCTTATAACTATTTTGAAAAATTCACTAATTCTAAGGACTATTTTCACAATTTAAGCAGCACAGCCTTTTTCTTAAAAAAACAGAGAAGCAGTAGCTTCTCTGTTTTTTTTATTTAGAATAATTAGGTGCTTCTTTTGTGATTTGGACATCATGCGGATGACTTTCTCTTAGGCCGGCACCTGTCATCTTAACAAACTGTGCTTTCGTCCTTAGGTCGTAAAGATCCTTTGTGCCACAATAGCCCATTCCAGACCGCAAGCCGCCAATTAATTGATAAATTGTTTCTGCTAATGGTCCTTTATATGGAATCCGGCCTTCAATTCCTTCCGGCACAAATTTTTTATTATCCTCTTGGAAATATCGGTCTTTCGAACCCTTTTCCATCGCAGCCACTGAACCCATTCCGCGATATACCTTAAAACGGCGTCCTTGGAAAATTTCTGTCTCTCCAGGGCTCTCAGAAACCCCTGCTAACAGGCTGCCTAGCATGACCGCATGTCCACCTGCTGCCAGTGCCTTTACGATATCTCCTGAGTATTTAATCCCACCGTCAGCAATAATCGTTTTTCCGTGCTTCAGCGCTTCCGTTGCACAGTCATAGACTGCCGTAATTTGCGGCACGCCAACACCTGCAACAACCCTTGTCGTACAAATGGAACCTGGCCCAATTCCTACTTTTACAACATCCGCGCCTGCTTCAAATAAGTCTTTAGTCGCTTCAGCTGTAGCCACATTACCGGCAATAAGTGTCAAGTCTGGATAGGTATTTCTAATTTCTTTTACCGTGTCAAGGACACCCTTTGAATGGCCATGTGCAGTATCCACGACAATTACATCGACATTAGCTGCTGCTAGGGCCTCAACTCGTTTCATCGTATCCTTTGTTACCCCAACTGCTGCCCCTGCTAATAAGCGGCCTTGCTTGTCTTTTGCTGAGTTTGGAAATTCAATCACCTTTTCAATGTCCTTAATCGTGATTAAGCCTTTCAAAACCCCCTGATCATTAACAAGCGGCAGTTTTTCAATTTTATACTTCTGAAGGATTTTTTCAGCCTCTTTTAAGGTGGTTCCAACAGGTGCCGTTACAAGATTTTCCTTTGTCATCACGTCTGAAATTTTAAATGAATAATCTTGATCCTGGATGAAGCGAAGATCTCTATTAGTGATAATTCCGATAAGCTTTTGCTCATCCATATTATTAACAATCGGCACCCCGGAAATGCGATATTTCCCCATCAAATGCTCAGCATCAAATACTTGGTGTTCTGGGGTTAGAAAAAATGGATCATTAATAACTCCGCTTTCAGACCTCTTAACCTTCTCTACCTGCTCAGCCTGCTGCTCGATGGTCATATTTTTATGGATGATCCCTAAGCCGCCTTGGCGAGCAATGGAAATCGCCATCTCTGATTCTGTCACTGTGTCCATACCAGCACTAATAATTGGAATATTAAGCTTTACACTTGGAGATAATTCCACTTTCAGACTTACATCTTTTGGCAGTACCTCAGATTTACCAGGAATTAATAAAACATCATCAAACGTTAAACCTTCTTTTGAAAATTTACTTTCCCACATTTTAACGGCCCCCTTATAAAACTTATATTGAGTTACACACAAATATCTATCATAAAAATATACATAAAGATCCAGCCTAACTTAATATAGGCGGTGTGAGCAGAGCTAGGCTTCACTACATTCATCGTGAAGAATGTATATTTCGTAGTAATCATTGATTCTAAATTACTTTTACGGCGCTCCGCCCCTTTTCCAAACAAAAAATATTATTTGTAGGTTATCAATTGGACAAAATACTGTCAAGAGATATTTATTTGTTTGATTCTTCTGAAAAAGGTGATTTTATCTTGGGTACTAATTATAAAGACTGGAAAAGCTTTAGTTGTTTCTTTTCTGCAGAATACTGCCAGCGCTATTTAAAAAACAGTTATCATAAGCTCAATTTTGAGAATCCCGAACAAAAGAGCTATGAAAACTGCTATGCCTTTCTCTATTATCTCGAACATGGACAAATATATTATGAACAGGCAGAAAAATCGCCACTTATGTTAAAACCTATTTTGCTTTTTTATGGTCTTGTCCATTTAATTAAAGCATGTATTTTAACCATTGATCCTTCTTATCCTGAGACAACGGCTGTTTTAGCCCATGGTGTTTCAACTAGAAAAAGGAAAAAGCAAAATTACCTTTTCTTTCAGGATGAAGTAAAGTTTCAAAAAAATGGATTATTTCCCTTCATGTCCGAAAAATTGTTTCACATGAAACAATTGGAAGGGGAGAAGGTCATCATGGAGGAACTACTTCAGCTCATACCGGAACTCAATGATTTATTCTTTTTACTCGAAGGAAAACGGACATTCGAAAAATTACTACGGGATGGAGATTGTCTTTTGATCCCTGAATCTATTTTAGATCATTATCATATGACAGAAGATCGGTTCAAGGAGTTTTTGACATCAAAGTTTGAAAAAGGAGTCGAATTTTCAGGTGATAGGCTTGCTTTAACGTTGAATGATAAGAAATCTATAAGCGCTTCACCATTAAAATTTAATTTAGAGGATAGCTCCTATACTATTTCACTTAATAAAAGTCATCATTTTACTTTTCCTGAGCTGCTGATCCATTATTTACTACTCTATAACTTAAGTATGATTGCCCGATATGAAACAGAATGGTGGAGTGAATTAACGAAAATGATGCCGAATCAAGATTATCCGTTTATCGACACCTTCCTTTCAATCACAATGAAAAAAGGACCCTTTTTAATTTATCAATTTCTAATGAAATAAAGAAAGGGCCCTTCTTACTGTTTTGGTAGCCAATACCTTCTATTGGCTACCTTTCTCGTTCTTTTTTTCAAGTGGATTCTCGATTTTCTTTCCACTTTGGTTAGTTTACTTTCCGATTTTGGTCATTTACTTTCCACTTCTGTGATTTTACTTTCCACTTTTCTGATTTTACTTTCCGGTTTTCATCATTTACTTTCCACTTTTGCATTTTTACTTTCCACTTCCACTTATTCTGTCTTAAATGGACAAAAAAGTCTGTCATAGCACAAAAAAAGACAACCCAATACAGGTTGTCTTTCATTTGCCTGGCAACGTCCTACTCTCACAGGGACAAAGTCCCAACTACCATCGGCGCTGAGAAGCTTAACTTCCGTGTTCGGTATGGG
>Ga0213823_1001216_pt1 | contig 16686 bp, 15 predicted proteins | sample MC6MC0907MG_FD_179887 | JGI IMG/M metagenome (GOLD analysis project Ga0213823, IMG submission 179887) | Enriched soil aggregate microbial communities from Iowa State University, Ames, United States - MC6-MC0907-MG | ecosystem: Environmental > Terrestrial > Soil > Unclassified | place: USA: Iowa...
TATTAACAATGTACTTAATATATAAAACTTATTTAACAAGGAGTGTTTCACATGGTAGTCAATTGGTTAAGAGAAAACAAAGTTGCCGCGGGAATTTTGACAGTTCTTCGCTTATATCTCGGTTATTCTTGGTTGACAGCAGGTTTCCATAAACTGCAAGGAGGGTTTGATGCTTCTGGATATTTAAAAGCAGTAATCGCCAATCCGGTAAAAGGTCCTGACGGTGCCATGGTTTATGGCTGGTATGTTGATTTCTTAAAGCATTTTGCTTTGCCAAACGTAGATATTTTTAATACCATCGTTCCACTTGGAGAATTTTTAGTAGGACTTGGACTTATTCTTGGCTGTTTAACAACGGCAGCAATGTTCTTTGGTCTTGTGATGAATTACGCGTTCTTCCTATCTGGAACAGTATCTCATATTCCAACTGACCTTTTCATCGGAGCAATTATTCTTTTCGCAGGCTTCAATGCAGGCCGCTTTGGTCTTGACCGCTGGGTAATCCCATTTATCCGCAATGCTGCATTTAAAGGCAACAAAACGATTAAACAAAATGGTTAGCCCTATAAAAAGCGCCTCCTTTGGGGCTGTTGACAAAATGGGATAGGAGGAGAAACTCCTTTCCCATTTTGTCTTTTTTTATTGGAGTGATCGATTTATTGTTCATTTTTTATCCTTTTTTACTGCTAATTAATTACCTTGATTATCCGAATAAGATTTAAAGCCAACGCCGAAAAGGGACATTGTTCAAGTATTTTTTCAATGTCCCTTTTATATGTCTTATATAAATTGTGTTTTATTTTTATGGTTGCAAAGGAACCTTCGCAACAAACTCTTCTTAATTTTTGCCCTATTAACATTCTCCACTAATAAATCAAGAACAATAGGACGAGAAATTGTTCTTCTACTAGATAGCTTTCCAGGACAATTTCATAACCCACGTCAGAATCAGTTTTTAACAATGTAGATAGAATAAGACAGCCTTCCTATGTCAAATATTACAATTATCGACTAATTTCCTCTATAATTCATTAAATCAAAAGTTTAATTATAATATTCAAGTGCTCCTCTCAGATTTCAACTAAGCATGAGTGGTGACATCGAGAACCAATGGTTCCAAAAACTATAGTTTAATACCACGGACCTTTCCGTCCTGCCCTGCTGCGACAATGAAGTCCCCTAGTTGAACAGGAGTAGAATAGGTATACCCAGTGGAAAAATGGTACCTGTCAACTACAGAACCGTTCATTGGATCAATACCTGTAATCAGACCATTAACCCCTGTTACATAGATCGTTTTGTCAACCAAAATCGGGGATGCGTTAAAAATCCGTTGTTCTAATGCAATATTCCAGCGCACTATACCGGTTGCAGGATCTACAGCAAATACCTTCCCCCACTCATCAGCTAAAATCATGAGTGACCCAGGTTCAGGCAGAATAAGCGGGCTTGAATAAAGGAAACCTCCCTTAAGACGCCAAACTTGTTCACCTGTTGCACCGTCCAAAGCATAGGCATTTGTGACATCACCAATCAACACCAACTTGCGACCATCAGAATCAGACGGAAAACATTCTGCCTTGGCAGCCCATGGACTGTATAAAAGCGTGCGGTATGGGGCATCCTTAATGGCCATTGTTTTTGTCCAAATGTTAGTTCCAGTTGCAACATCCATCGCATAGACTTTACCGTCTCCAGTGCCGATATAAGCAAAACGCCCATCTGAGGCTGGCTTCCCGGCAGATAATCCTCCTAGTTGGTAACTCCAAAGAAGTACACCTGATTTAGCATCAACGCACGCCATCATTCTGCCAGCTACCACAATGACAGTATCGGACCCTCCTGTCCTAGATTCAATCCAGAGAGGAGTGCACAGAATTGGTTTTGGAAATTTATAAGCCCAAATTTTACTTCCAGTATAGCTATCAAGAGCATATAAAGTGTGGTTTGTAGAACCCACAATAATTCGATTGTTTTTTTTGTCAATGGCTGGTGTACCAATAACAGCACCCTCGGTTTTAAAGCTCCACTTTATTTTACCGGAATCTCCCGGGTCAAGAGCCACAATCTCCCCGTCCATTGTGGATGCCACAACAAGCGACGCGGTTCCACTTTTAACTGTTAGTAGGTCGGCCTGAATAGGAGTGCCTATTTCCTTCTCCCAGCTAACACGTGATTTTCCCAAAGCTCCTTTTGATTTGGAAATTGATACCTCGCGGAACTCGTCCCAAAATTCCCCTTGTGCGTTCATCACCCTAACCTGCAGTAAATAAATACCCTCGACCATATCGCTTGTATCTACATTGGCCTGCCAGCGGAGACTTACACTAGCTGTTCCAGCCGGGGAAAGCTCTTTCCATTTTCCTGTATCCTTACCTGCGTATTGATATTCCGGCCAAAATTGATATTGGACAGATTGAATGCTTGTTTTTGGGCTTAGCTCCACATATAAAGAAGCTGCTCCAGACCCATCTCTAGGTGCAGAAAAATGCACATGGTTCGGTTTTTCAAACTGTGCAGGCTTTACTCCATCCAGAGGTATCTCTACAAGAGGTGTTTTTTTCGAATTTGCAGAATCGATAAACTCTGCGTGATAAACAGCTAAGATGCTAGAACCATTTGTTGATGTCTTTTTTTCTACCCAATGATAAACAGCTTTATCCTTTACTGCGGGCAATGCAATCAAAGTAATCCCATTTTGTTTCCAGACTTCTTCGCGATGAATATGCCCGGTAAAAACGGCTCGGACATTATAGCGCTCAATTTCCTCAAAAAATTTATTTTCATTCAATATAAAATAATTGTTGTTACCAATTGGATAATGCAAATAAACCACTACAGGTGTATGCTTCCCTACCTTCTGCAGGTCCTTTTCCAGCCAGTTTAACTGGGATGGCGTAAAGAATCCAGGTTCCTGGAGAAGCTGAGTTGGATCCAGAGCAATAAAATGAATGCCTCCATGGTCAAAAGAATATTGCGATTTACCAAATAGGTCATTATACAATTCTCCAGCCCATTCGTCCCAGCGTACCTCATGGTTACCGGGAACAGCAAAGACACGGTCTTTCAAGGCTGCTGGAACAATTTTATTATATTCCTGATATTCTTCCGGCAATCCGGCTTCGACTACATCCCCTACATGAATGATAAAGTCTGTTTTTGACTTGCTAGAATCTAAAATCTCATTAAAAATAGTACGCAGCCGATCACTGCGGACTGGTATGTAAGGATCGATGTGGGTATCAGCAATAATCGCAAACGAAAAATCTTGATCATCTGCAAAAGCCATAGAACCAAAAGGAAGCTGACTCAATACAGCAAGTCCAACAATTCCTCCTGATGTTCTCAAAAAATCTCTGCGATTCATTGAATTAACTTTCCCTTCCTTATGTTCCTGATCCATCTTTATTCCTCCTAGATTAATGAAATAAGTACTACTTGTACTGACATTATAAAAAAGAGATATTAATCAACTGTTAACTTATCATTGAATCACTGTAATAGTTCATGGATTTTATGTAAATGAATAGAAATTAAATGTCTAATAGAGTGCAAGTTGCCTTTCCAAAAAAATTGCTTTTTGCAATTTTTTTTATTTACAATAAAAGAGGAATTGAATTTTCAGGCTCTTCCTGTATAATGATTCCCGAATGGAACAACGTGGAACTAGTTTTAACTGGAAAAAAGGAGGTCACAATATGAACGGTGCCATTATTCATTTTACAAATGTAACAAAACAATATGACAACGACCCGCCTGTCCTTAATGATGTAAGCTTTGAGATAGAGCGCGGCAAATTTTATACACTACTTGGCCCTTCTGGATGCGGTAAGACAACAATATTAAGGTTAATCGCCGGATTCACAGAAGCATCCGAAGGGGAGATTTTTTTTAACGGCAAAAAAATCAATCATGTTCCTGCAAATAAACGGCAGGTGAATACCGTATTTCAAGATTACGCCCTTTTTCCACATTTGAATGTATTTGAAAATGTGGCGTTCGGATTGCGCATCAAAAAAATGAAGAATGCGGAAATAGAACGAAAGGTTAAGGAAGCGCTCAGCTTTGTTAACCTTAAGGGGTATGAAACTCGCGAAATCAGAGAAATGTCTGGTGGTCAGCGGCAGCGTGTTGCAATCGCCCGCGCCATTGTCAATGAGCCGGAAGTAATCCTGCTTGATGAACCATTATCAGCACTAGATTTAAAGTTGCGGACCGAAATGCAGTATGAGCTGCGTGAATTGCAGCGCCGCCTTGGAATTACCTTTATTTTCGTCACACACGATCAAGAGGAAGCGCTGGCGATGTCCGATGAAATTTTTGTCATTAATAAAGGAAAAATTCAGCAAAGCGGCACACCGACAGATATTTATGATGAACCGATTAACCGCTTTGTTGCTGACTTTATTGGCGAATCCAACATTGTAGAAGGCAGAATGATAGAAGATTATCGTGTGGAATTTGTCGGCAGAGAGTTCGAGTGTGTCGACCAAGGCTTGAACAAGAATGAGCCGGTTGAAGTGGTCATCCGTCCTGAGGATTTGGAAATCACGACATTAGAACGCGGCAAGCTCCAAGTGCGCGTTGATTCGCAATTATTCCGCGGTGTGCATTATGAAATCTGCTGCTATGATAAAGATGAAAATGAATGGCTCGTCCATTCCACGAAAAAGGCAACCGTAGGCGATGAAATTGGTCTTTATTTTGACCCTGAAGCCATTCATGTTATGCGGCTTGGGGAAACAGAGGAAGAATTCGATCGGCGGTTAGAAGCCTATACGGACGTGGAAGCCGATGGAAAATAAACTAACACGCAATTTATATATGCTTCCTTATTTCCTTTGGATTGTTCTTTTTGTCATTGCACCCATTTTCCTTGTACTCTATTATTCTTTCTTTGATATTGAAGGAAATGTATCGCTAGTGAATTATCAGAAATTTTTCACACCAGTGTATTTAAAAATGACATTAAGCTCCTTTTGGTATGCCTTTTTGATTACTGCATTTTCGCTGTTAGTTGCCTATCCAACAGCCTATTTATTAACAAAAACAAAGCATAAACAACTGTGGCTTTTATTAATCATTGTTCCGTCCTGGATTAATTTATTATTAAAAGCTTACGCCTTCCTTGGTATTTTTGGTACGTATGGAGCGGCAAACAGCTTTTTAAAATTGATTGGGATTGGTGCACAGCAAATCTTATTTACAGATTTCAGTTTTGTGTTTGTCTCGGTTTATATTTTTATCCCATTTATGATTTTGCCGATTTTCAATTCATTGAATGAATTGAATCCGACTCTCTTGGACGCAGCCAATGACTTAGGGGCATCCAAATGGACGACGTTTCGCCGCGTTATTTTTCCATTAACGATTGACGGGGTAAAATCAGGCTGCCAGGTGGTCTTCATTCCGGCGCTATCCTTGTTCATGCTGACAAGATTAATTGCAGGAAATCGCGTTATCACTCTTGGGACAGCGATTGAGCAGCATTTCCTTGTAACCAGGGACTGGGGTATGGGTTCGACGATTGCCGTCTTTTTAATTATTATTATGGTTTTCATTATGATTGTAACGAATACTCGAAAGCGAGGTGTGTAAAGTGGATAAAAAAATCACTCCCTTTTCAAAGCTATTTCTATTGATTATCTTTTTTATCCTATATGCACCTATTTTCTTTCTTGTCATATTCTCTTTCAACAGCGGGGAAACGATGTATGACTTTAAAGGATTCTCGCTTGATTGGTACCGTGAACTTTTTCAAGATACAAGACTTCTGATTATCGTTCTGAATACCATAGTGGTTGCTTTATTATCAGCACTCATTTCTACCATCATAGGTGTACTTGGGGCTTTGGCCATTCATCAGGCAAAAAAAAGACAAACCAAAAATTCGCTGTTATCGTTAAACAATGTACTCATCGTCAGCCCTGATGTCATCATTGGCGCTTCGTTTTTAATTTTATTCACGATGGCTGGGATCAAGCTCGGGTTCTATTCGGTGCTGTTATCCCATATCGCCTTTAGCATTCCGATTGTTGTCTTGATGGTGCTGCCCAAATTGATGGAAATGAGCCCGACGTTAATTGATGCCGCCCGAGATCTTGGTGCAAGCCGCTGGAACGTCCTGACAAAGGTAATTATTCCTTTTATCACACCAGGAATTTTTGCAGGGTTTTTCATGGCGTTAACGTATTCATTCGATGATTTCGCCGTTACCTTTTTCGTCACCGGCAATGGTTTTTCTACACTTTCAGTTGAAATTTATTCATTAGCCCGCCGGGGAATTTCCTTGAATATAAATGCATTATCGGCCCTCTTATTCCTGTTTACAACGCTGCTCGTTGTGATCTATTACTTTATTACACAACGCAACAAGGTTAATGGAATGGGGGTTCGAAAGCAATGAACAATCTTGTTCGTTTTTTTCTCATGATCGCCCTAGCATCGGCAGTGCTGTTATATGCAATTTCTAGTTTAAACACGTCCCAAGGTTATTCAGGCTCCAATACGTTGACGATTTATAACTGGGGCGATTATATTGATGAAGATCTCATTAAGCAATTTGAAAAAGAAACAGGAATTAAAGTTATTTATGAAACCTTTGATTCCAATGAGGCGATGCTGACAAAGATCGAGCAAGGCGGCACGACCTATGATATTGCCGTTCCTTCTGAATATATGATTGATAAAATGCGGCATGAGGATCTGCTTATTCCATTAGATCATTCCAAACTGCCCAATTTAAAAAATATTGATAAACGATTTATGGACCTTCCATTTGATAAGGAAAATAAGTATTCCGTTCCTTATTTTTGGGGAACCGTCGGCATTGTCTATAATCCGAAAATGCTTCATGGTAAAAAAATTACCAGCTGGAATGACCTTTGGGATCCTTCATTAAGAAATGAAATTCTGTTAATTGATGGTGCCCGAGAAGTGATCGGTATGGGACTGAATAGCTTAGGATATTCACTTAACGATACTAAGAAGGCTCATTTAATTGAAGCAAAGGAAAAGCTTGATACGCTTACCCCGAATGTCAAAGCCATTGTCGGCGATGAAATCAAGATGCTGCTTGCCAATGAAGAGGCCTCTGTTGGCCTAGTGTGGTCAGGAGATGCTTCAGAAATCATGTCTGCGAATGAAGATTTGGATTATGTAGTCCCTAAGGAAGGCTCTAACCTATGGTTTGATAATATGGTGATTCCGAAAACAGCGAAAAATATTGAGGGAGCACATAAATTTATTAACTTCATGCTTGATCCAAAGGTTGCCGCAAAAAATACAGAATATGTAGGCTATTCAACGCCTAATAAGCAGGCACTTAAACACATGCCTAAAGAGATCGTCGGAGATGAACGATTCTATCCGTCACCAGAATTGACGGAAAAACTAGAAGTATATAAAAACCTCGGTAAAAAGAATTTGGCCTACTACAATGAACTGTTTTTACAGTTTAAAATGCATCGTAAATAATGTTGTGATTCATGCAAAAAGGGCCGCAATCTCAGCTTTTCCTGAGATTTGCGGCCCTTTTTTTTAAAAACTATTATCTTCTTCTAGATTTTCCTTATTGGCATACCAATTTGTAAGCTGGGTTAGAATCGTAAAAACGAAGAAAAAGTTCATCGCCCAAACATTGATAAACGGTGTGATGCCGCCAAATTCAATGGTTGCATATCCTTTTAGCTTCATCACAATCATTGACTCGATAAAAATCAGAATAAACCCAAGAACACCCGCAACTGCAGCTCTGAACATTTCATTTTCCTCCTTGTTTAAACATACTATTCTCAAATCCCCATATAAACCACTACATCATTAGAATATTGACAATTGTGTGAACACTATTAATACTATTATATGGCAAAATCCGTTAAAAACAAATTTTAACTTACCAATAATGAAAAGGGTGTCAGGCACCATGTGAAAACTTCACATGGTGCCTGACACCCTTTTAAAGTGAAACTTCCATAAGTGCGGATTTTTTCCATGCCAACTAATGGTTAGTTGAACTAATCGGGCTTTTACGGGCAATTGATCCCCCACTTATCCTTTTTCATCATAGTCTTGAAGTGGGGATCTTACTGACCGTTAATGCCGGATAAACTCATCGACGGTTAATATAGTGTTTTTTATTCCGAGTTTTTCTGCTAATTGGGTGATTCCTGGTGCTTCGACTTTGGCTTTGCTTAAAATATCTTTCTGTGAAAATACGAATCTTGTGTCTCCATCGAGAAGGACTCTGCCTTCATTAAACACAATCGTCCTCTCAAAGTTCTCCGCAACAAAATCCATGTCATGGATAATCGTCATGACCAGTTTGTTTTGGTCCTTCAAGGCTTGGATAATTTGGCGAATCTTTTCCTTTCCATAATGATCCTGTGCAATTGTCGGCTCATCAAAAATTACGATGTCCGTATCCATTGCCACAACGGATGCAATACAAAGCAGTTTCTTTTCCGATAAACTCAAATCATGGGGATTCATCTCTAATTTATCGTCGAGTTCGACCATCTTTAAAGCTTTGATTGCCTGCTTTTCTGCCGTATGTTTATCCATTTTTATATTTAACGGTCCAAACATCACTTCTTCCAAAACCGTTCGTTTAAAAATTTGATCATTAGGATTTTGAAAAACGAGTCCAATTGTTCTTGCCATTTCTGCGGCGGTTTTAATTTTTGCATCGAAATGATGAATTAAGATTTGTCCATCATCTGGTTTCAAAAGGCCTTTCAATAATTTGACAAACGTTGTTTTTCCGGCGCCATTCTGACCAATGATGGCAGTAGACCGCTCGTCGAATTCTAAATTTAATCCCGAAAGCACTGGGTGGCCACCCTTTTTATAGGCAAAAGAAAGATTGGATACCTTGATCATAGCATCCGCCCCCTTAATACCTTCTCGGCATCCTCCAAGGTTACAGGGTAATCATCCGAGTCAGCCTTCTTTACACCCAAAGCTTTACACACTCTTGTAAAAACAGGTGCTCTTACGCCGTGATCTTCAAGGTCCTTCCGAGAAAAAACTATCGCGGGAGAATCCAAGTCAACCATTTTTCCGTCATTTAGCAGTAATACCCGATCGCAATACTGGGCGACCTTCTCCATTTTGTGTTCCGCGAGAATCACGGTTATCCCCTGTTTGCTTAGGTTTTGAATCGCGCTGAATACCTCCTCGGATCCTGCTGGGTCGAGCTGGGAGGTCGGTTCGTCCAATACTAGAATGTCCGGTTTCATTGCAATAATACTCGCAATTGCCATCCGCTGCATTTGCCCGCCAGATAAATCAAAGGGATTATGGTCCTTTACCTGCTCAATTTTTAACAAGTCTAGCACATAATCCGTTCGTTCAATAATTTCCGAACGGGGCAGTCCAATATTCTCAAGCCCGAAGGCAATTTCCTCATAAACCGACATTTTCGAGCCCGTCACCTGGGTAAATGGATTTTGAAACACCATGCCAACCTTCAAGGCAATGTCAGCAATGGAATGACTTTTCACTTCCAGTCCGTCTACGATCACTTTACCACCATATGCCCCTTTATAAAAATGAGGAACGAGGCCAACCAGCGCTTGGCATAAGGTCGACTTTCCAGCAGAGTTTTTCCCAATAATGCCGATAAATTCCCCTTCATTCACTTCAAACGAAAGATCATCAAGCGCGAGCGTGTCGGATAATGGATATTTATATTTAAGACCTTCGACGATTATTTTTTTCATACAAAAATCCTCCACGCTACGGCTCCCACTACTAAAAACAGCATTGCTGACTGAATCAGTTTGCTATGGGTGTATTTTTTTTCCTCATATAAATATGTTTTTGGAGTCCTTGAATTGAAGCCTCTCACTTCTAATGCCATCGCCCGTTCCTTTGTATTGATAAGCGCCCCTAGGATAACCGGTCCCAATAACGGCACGAAAGCCTTGACTCGTACAAACAAATTTCCTTCTGTCTCCATTCCCCTCGCCCGCTGCGCATCCATAATCGTACCCATGCTCGACATCATTTCGGGGATAATTTGAAAAACGGAAACAATGACATAGCCTATTCTTGGTGACATTCCTTTACGTACGAGCGTCTCGACAAGATCCGATGGTTTCGTGGTCAGGACCAAGATCAAAAAAGAACTGACAATATTCGTCACTCGAAGTGTGATGGTTAAGGCATATAGCAGCCCTTCCTTATACATAGCAACTGGACCAATTTGAAAAAGAACGGTCTCATTTTCAGGCTTAAACAAGCCTTGAATGATGACGACCGTAATCAGCACGAGAAAAACAAAACTAAACACGGGAACCGTTTTTCGAATAACCTTCGCCACTATCAATAACAGAATACTAATTCCCAAGCAAAAAAAAGAAATCGTGAACGTTGGCAGAATAATAGGAATCAATAGGGCAAAGAGAATGTATAAGAGTTTCGTGATGGGATCGACATCATGAATGAACGAATCCCTTTCCACATACAAGCTAATCGATTTCAAAAAGGTTCACCAGCTTTCTTTTAGCAAAAAAATCTTAATCTAAAGTCTCTATTTTTCCATTATTGTTATATAATTGGGCAACATTCCGCGGTAATCCTTTGAAAATACCAAAACTGATTAACACAACTAATAATTTATCCGGAACATCAACAACCAGTTCATCAAGCAGCGATGCCAGCCAAGTAGAATCTGTTTTTGCTAGAATAAAAGCAAATAAAGCGTCACCCCATACGTTCCCTGTTTGTCCGCCCCAGAAACCAATATTTAGCGGTGTCGATACAACCGTCGCCACAAGTCCAATGATTAAACCGGCAACGATGGCTTTCCCCCAGCTAGAAATATAGCCTTTGAAAAATAAAATCCCGACCGCCAAGCCAATCGCGACACTAGTAATTGCATAGACAAAAGAAATAGGATCGGTAAAACCATAAATAATATTATTGATTGCTCCGGCTAAGGCACCAACAATGGGACCTCCCAACATCGCTGCTAGGACGGTTCCGATGGAATCCAACCATAGCGGCAGTTTCAGGAATGCCGCAATTAATTTTCCAATATAATTGACACCTACCGCTACCGGAATCAGAACAAGCGCGGCTGTTGATAAACGTAACGACCACATGCTTTGCTTTTTCAATGAAAAAACCCCCTATTCTTAATTAAAAAGTAGAATCATAGGAAACAACAGCGTCAAGTGCGGTAAGGATTTCCAGCTCTTCCCCACGTTTGCTATTGTTTTTCGCATCAATGTAATCATTGATTCCCCCTTCCAAATCCCCCTCTTTTTCGACAACTACATTTAAAATGGAAGCAGTCTTAATACCGCGCAAGCCACCAATTACAAAAAGGGCGGCTGTTTCCATATCTGAAGCGAGAATTCCTCTCTCTGACCAGTACTTGTCGATTTCTTGTTCTTTATCAGTATAAAAGCTGTCATGACATCTGACAATACCTGTGTAATTTTTTGCATCGTTCTTTTTTGCTGCGTTTATCACATGAAATAGCAAATCGGTATCTGGAATTGCTGGATAGGCCTTATTAATATAAGCATAAGACGCTCCGTCATTTCTCACGGCACCGGAAGCAATTACCAAGTCGCCTAGACGTAATTGTGGCTGCAAGGCGCCGCAGCTGCCAATCCGAATCATCACGTTAACACCAATATTCCCTAACTCCTCGATGGCAATTCCGGCAGACACCCCGCCAATCCCTGTTGAGGTCACGAAAACAGGTACTCCTTTATATTGACCTTTCACCGTTTTGTATTCCCGGTTATTGGCGATCTCCACCGGATTGTTTAAGAATTTTGCTACCTCACTGACTCGGCCCGGGTCTCCTGGCAGTAATGCGTATGATACATCATGTCCTTTTCCAATTCTGATATGCGGTTGTAGGTTATGTTCCATATTCGCTAGCTCCCTTTAAGTTTATTTGTAGTTTGGAAGACAAGAGTCTGGTTGTTAATATTTATGATTCTAATTTGGTTCTATTCATAACAATAAGGATTTGGAACTATGTATTGGGTGAGTGTTGTTATCATCTAGTTGAGGGATCATTTTCTTGGTGTAACAGAGGAATATACTTCTACTATTTATCACAATATTACCAAAATTAACAGATTTGGTCATTTAATTTTATGAACCGAACCCTTTAAAAAAGCCCTCCTCAGAAGAGAAAGGCTCTTGGATCCAATGTATTGGACTTGATTAACGTTGGCCTGGCATGTAACTGCCATAGACATGGTTAAATTCATGTCCTGATTAATAGTCGCTTATATGGCAGAAATCGTTTTAAATGACCGTCGGCCATCCTCTGAAAATCTTCACAACTTCCACACAAGTTCTACCTAATTTCTACACAAGTTTTTCTTATTATAAAAGTAACTTAATTAGGAAATAAGTTCATTGAGCTCATTTCTTAAAACTTCCCATAATTTGATTGGTGCCTGACACCAATCTATTTTTTTTGCTCAAAAACGTAATGATGCCCTCATCTGTTTAGAAGGGGGCATCACCAATGATTAATAGGTTTTTGCAAATGCTTGGCTCTCTAGTTCGAATGGGTTATCTTCGATTTCGAATCCGAGGTCCTTAATAAGTTGGAAGTCGGCATCCTCACATTGTCCATCAGTCGTTAAATAGTCGCCGACAAAAATGGAGTTCGCTATGAATAAGCCTAAATTTTGCAGGGAACGCAGGTTGAATTCGCGGCCTCCGGAAATGCGAATCTCCTTTGTCGGATTTACAAACCGGAATAGAGATAAAATTTTCAAGCAGCGAATCGGGGTTAATTCGTCTAGATCCTCAAGCTTTGTTCCCTTGATTGGATGAAGGAAATTTACTGGTATGGAATCCGCATCAAGCTCTTTCAGTGCAAAGGCCATCTCAACGATATCCCCATCTGTTTCACCCATCCCGCAGATTACACCGGAACATGGAGAAATTCCTGCTTTTTTTACATTTTCAATCGTCTGGACCCGATCCTCATAATCATGCGTGGTGGTAATGTTCCCATGATGGTTAGCGCTTGTATTGATATTATGATTGAACCGGTCCACACCCGCGGATTTCAGCCTACCTGCCTGCTCTTCGGACACAAGTCCCATACAGGCACAAATTTTGATGTGATCAACCTCATTTTTAATTTCTTGAACAGCGGAGATCACTGTGTCCACCTCATTATTGGTTGGCTTTCGGCCACTCATTACGATACAATATGTACCTATTCTATTCTTTTTCGCTTCCTTAGCACCCTCCACAATTGTTTGCTTGCTAATGAGTGTATACCGATCAATTTCAGTTTTTGCTTTAATCGATTGGGCACAATAGCCACAGTCCTCAGGACATAGGCCGCTTTTTGCATTAATAATTAAATTCAACTTCACTTTTTTTCCGTAATAATGTCTGCGAATTTCATAGGCTCCATTAACGAGTGATAAAATGTCCTCATCCTTAGATAATAAGATTTCCTTCGCTTCCTCATTTGTTAGTTCATAACCTTCAATAACTCGTTTTGCCAGCGTGAACCAATTCATGCCATCACCCCATTTTTAATTGTTAACTAAAATTATAGTCTGGTTAACAATTAAAATTATATATCACTTTTACTATTATTAAAATAATTTTATGCAATTTTTGGATTTTACGAGTAATTCGCCCTAAATGTTTTCATTAGAAAATCTTCACAACTTCCACACAATTTCCCCCTAAGTTCTACACAAGTTTTTCTTACTATAAAAGTAACTTAATTAGGAAATAAGTTCATTGAGCTCATTTCTTAAAACTTCCCATAATTTGATTGGTGCCAGACACCAATCTATTTTTTTGCACTCATGCCTATTCCTACTCAACAAAAAAAGGCCGCAACGATGCCGCCTTAAAATTCATCCATTTTTCAACTATGATTTCATTACTTTTAAAAAAGCGTTAATTTGATTCCTATGCGTTTGGTCATGCTCGATTAGATCAGAAAAATAGTTTGATAATATCAAGCTGTTTTTGCCAATGATAATCTGTTCATGAAATCTTTCAGCTGGAATGAGCTCAATTTGAGAAACTAGCTCTTCCCTTTTCGAAATAAATTCATTTATAAGACTAGCTTTATTTATTCCAGACCTCGCATAACGTGATGCTTCAACGTTTATATTCTCAACATCCACTTTTACCTCAGGAAATTCTGTGGAACGAATGATAAAAGGCAATCGATAGTCCAATAAAAATTGATCCCACGAAATAAAGTGGGAAATCACATCTGCAATTCCCCAGCTCCCTACCTTAAAAGGCCTAAACCAGATATCATGTGTTAAGCCATTAAGTGAAACACACCAATCTATTAAACTCAGCTTTTCTGCCATGATTTCCTGTTTATCCATAATTCCCTCCATTCCCTAGTCTAAACTACCCGCGAAAAACTACTTTACTTCTCTAATATTCGAGAATGGAAAAATAACAAATTCACTTTTCCCTACAATGTCCTTTTTCTTGATAAAATCTAAACCATTGCGGCTATCCATACTTCTTAGACGATTATCTCCCATTACAAAATAATGGTTGGCTGGGACAACAATTGGTCCAAAGTCCCCTGTTAACTGACTTCCCATTTCCTCAGCTGCCTTACGATTTTCTGAAAGGTAGGATTCCTTATAGGGCTCCCCATTGATTAATAAATGGTCATCGTTCATTTCAATCTTATCGCCAGGAGTGCCGATGATTCTTTTTACATAATTTTCAGTTTGCCCTTTAATAATGACTATGTCGCCTCTGTTAATATTGTTCGAATAGTACATTTTGTTCACAAAAATTTTTTCATGATTATGTAAGGTCGGTTCCATTGATGCACCTTCAACGACATACGGAGCAAATAAAAATGTTCTTATAACAACGGCAATGGCTGCAGCGATCAATAGTGATTTTCCCCAGCCAATAAGCTCCTTTTTAGACTTAGAACTTTCCATTTACAACAACACCTTTCTTTTTTAGTAGTGATTTCTTTGGATATAATTTGATAACACCTTTGTATCAATGGAACCAAAAGCATTTCTATCTAAAATTAAACATAAGTATTGGTAATAATAATATTCTATATCAATCCATTAAGACCTTTTATTAAATACAATTTAATCCTAAAAAAATTCATCAGCCATCACAATTTGTAATGGCTGATGTTTTCATTATTAGTTTACCCCTACTTGTGTCCAAGCAGATGCAACTGCATTGTACTGTGTACTGCCGGTGCCGTATAAATCGGCTGCCGCAGCTAGAAGTGAGGCACGTGCGTCGCTAAAGTTACTCATTGGTGATAAATAAACAGTTAGTGCTCGATAGTAGATTTTCTCTGCTACAGATATTCCCAGATTGGAAATCGTTAAATAGGCAGCTTTGTTTGGAATACCGCTATTCGTATGGACGCCGCCATTATCAGAAGTTGTATTTACATAATTACTCATATGCTCTGGTTGTCCATAAAGGCTTGGGTTTGATAAACTACGCAGCGCATCGCCTGCTTTTTTCGGCGTATACACATCTTCACCGATTAAATAGTCATCTTTATCAAGGAATACCCCGAACGTATCAGAGATCGATTCATTCAGAGCACCGGATTGATTTCTGTATTCTAATCCCGACGTTCTTTCTGTTACCGCATGGGTTAATTCGTGGGCAATAACATCAAGCGATCCGGATAATGATGTAAAGATTGTCCCATCACCATCACCGTACACCATCTGCGACCCGTTCCAAAATGCATTGTTGTAATTTCTACCGTAGTGAACAGTTGAACGAAGTGTTGCTCCATTTCCATCAAAACTATTTCGATTAAACGTGTTTTTATAATAATCATAGACAGCACCAGCATAGTAGTGGGCGTCAACATCCGCACGCTGTGACGTCGCATTAAAGTTATTATCAGGATCAACAGAATAATTACCTGGTAAACGTGTTTTATTAACTGCCGTTCTAGTTTCAATTACACCCGCCATTGGCTTGGTTGTATCATACAAATAGTAAGTTCCGTCGGAATAATTGGTGTTAAGTGTTTTCGTATCCCCTAGAACACCGATTCCAGTACCTGCGTCATTCACAGCATTATAGGAATCTAGGACATTGCCATTTACAGCATCAACATATACGACCCAGTTTGCCGGATATGGCTGAATGAATTGCAGGTTTGTTTTATAGGCCAGGTAAAAGTCATTTTCTTTTTTATATACAACAAGATCTGCTTTTTCGACTGTATCCTCAAACTTTTTACCATCAGGGCCCGCTTCCGCATTAGTTTCTGTTTCCGCTTTGGTTACATGAATCGATTTCCAAGCCTTTTCTAATGCTGCCTCCTTAGCCACCTGTGCTTTCAGCTTTCCTTTAAAATAAGAGGAAGCTTCCAGGAACACATCGCCATTTACAGCCGTCACAATCCCGTCTTTATCGGTATGAACTTTGAATTTTGCACCATCAACCGGGATTCCCTGGACAGATTGGACAAAATTATAGTGAGTGCTGCCAAGCTCGTCTGTCTCAATACCGAGCAAAGTTAAATCCTTGTCGGTATCTAATTGATAGATCTCTTTATTTTCTTTTAAAAATTGCTTTATATCATCTTTATTTTTGTGAGTCTTAGTCGATAATTTTCCATGGACGAAGGATGGGACCGCTTGTCCTTTTTTCCAATTTACCTTTGCCTCTTTTCCAAACTGCTTCGCTTCC
>Ga0213823_1001218_pt1 | contig 16676 bp, 18 predicted proteins | sample MC6MC0907MG_FD_179887 | JGI IMG/M metagenome (GOLD analysis project Ga0213823, IMG submission 179887) | Enriched soil aggregate microbial communities from Iowa State University, Ames, United States - MC6-MC0907-MG | ecosystem: Environmental > Terrestrial > Soil > Unclassified | place: USA: Iowa...
CATTTCACGCGATGCAGCCGGCTGACCGAGTCGCGTCCTTGCATCAGTGCGCCCAGTTTTTCACGGGCGCGCGACAGCCGGGACATGACCGTGCCAATCGGCACGTCCAGCACCTGCGCGGTTTCCTGATAGGACAGGTCTTCCACGCAAATCAGCAACAGCACTTCCCGCTGCTCGGCCGGCAGGGCTTGCAGGCAGCGGTCCAGGTCGCGCACCTCCAGGTGATCGGTTTGCGTTGCGCGCACCGGCGCATCGGGCAGCTCGCCCAGCGCGGCCTGGTCGGCTCGCCTGCCATTGGCGCGCACGCCGTCGATGAAATGGTTATGCATGATGCCGAACATCCAGGCGCGAAGTTCACCGCGCCGTTGCCAACGCGAATAGCGGCTCCATGCGCGCTCCAGCGTGTCCTGAACCAGGTCATCGGCCCGGTGCGGGTCGCCCGTCAGCCCGCGGGCATAACGCCGCAGGCTGGGGATGCAGGCGAGGATCAGGGCTTCGTCTTCGGCGCGCATGGTGTTACGGCGGCGCTGGCGGTACGGATCAGGGCTTGATGACGTGCCACACTTCCTTGAAGTTGTCACCGGTCTTGTCGCCCGGCTTCGCGTCCTTGGCGTACAGGTACACGGGCTTGCCCTTGTAGGCCCATTGCTTGGAGCCGTCGTCGCGGGTGATGACGGTCAGGTCGCCCATGGCTTTGGCGTCGGCGGGAGCGGTGACGGGCGGCCAGATCTTGGCGCACTGGTCGTTGCAGGCGCTTTTGCCTCCGGCGTCCTTGTCGAAGGTGTAGAGCGTCATGCCCGCGCTGTTGACCAGGATGCCGTCCTGGGTCTTGACGGCCTGGGCGTGGGCGCCGGCCGAGAACAGAGCGGCGGAACCAAGAACCAGGGCGGCGGCGATGTGTTTGCGCATGTTGTGCCTCGTAGATAGGAAAGTGGGGGAGACTGCCCTCTACAGACGCCAGCCGTTACGGGAATATTCCCGTCTGGCCAAAAGAATTTGCAGAGTTCAGCCAACCGGCCGGACGGCGCCCGGCTCGTATCGCATTTCAAACTCCAGCTCGGTCTCCTCGATGGGGGTGAAGCCCAGCGCCGCGTACAGGCGTTGGGCGGGGTTGCCCTTGAGCACGCTAAGGGTGACGGGCGCGCCTTCGGCGTCCGCCTGGTCCAGCACGCCTTCCAGCAGATGGCGGCCCAAGCCCTGGCCTTGAAACGCCGGGTCGATCTGGATCTGCACAATGCGCCAGCCGGCCGGGTCGCGGTAATGCTTGAAGAGGCCGGCGGGCCGGCCATCCAGCCAGACGATCTGGGCGTCGTCAAAGTGATACCGGATGCGCGCCAGATGGTGCTCGTCATCCAGCGGCGCACCCGCGCGCTGCAAGTGTTCCTGCATGGTGGCTTTGCGCAGCGCCAGCAGAAAGGGCAGATCGTCGTCGGAAGCGGGTTGTAAAGCCAGGGATTGGGTCAGGGTCATGAGGCTAGGGGTTGGGGGCGGGTTTGCGTTTGGCCGACTTGCCGGCTTGATGTATCAGGTTATAGAGCTGTTGGGCGGCGGGCGCCAGGGGGCGTCCGCGGCGGGCGATCAGCCCCAGCGTGCGCGTGACGCGCGGATGTTCCAGCTTGACGCTGGTCAGCGTGGCGTGGCCCGCCTGCGGCATGGCCAGTTGCGGGACGGCGGCCACGCCCAGACCGGCTTCCACCAGCCCCAGCAGCGTCATGATGTGGCTGACCTCGAATGCGCTGACCGTACGTTTGCCGCTTTTGGCCAGCGCGTCGTCGATCAGCAGGCGGTTTCCGCTTTCCTTGGCGACCGTCATGAAGCGTTCCTGCGCCAGCGCTTCCCACGACACGCTGCGGCGGCTGGCCAGCGGATGGTCACGGCGCACCGCCAGCACAAAGTCTTCGCGCAGCACCGCCTTGAAATCGACGTCCGGCTCCTGGGTGCCGAAAAAGCTGATGCCAAAGTCGGCGCGGCCGGTCACCACACTGTTCAGCACGGTGTTGGCGGTTTCGTCGATGATGCGCACGCGGATGCGGGGAAAGCGCTCGGTGTAGTCGCGGATGACGGACGGCAAAAAGTAGTAGGCAACCGACGGCACGCAGGCCACCGTCACCAGCCCCCCACGCTGCGCGGCCAGGTCGCCAATGCTGAGCACGGCGCTTTCCAGTTCGTCGATGGCGGTGCGCGCGCGTTCGAGGAAGACGCGCCCAACCTGCGTCAACGACACGCGCCGCGTCGTGCGTTCCAGCAGGCGCGCGCCCAGGATGCTTTCCAGCTTGTCGATACGGCGACTGAGCGCAGGTTGCGACAGGTGCAGGTCGTCGGCGGCGGCGCGAAAGCTGGCGCGCTCCGCCACGGCCACAAAAGCCTGCAATTCCTGCAAATCAAAATTGATGCGTGCCATGCATTAATCCATCCGTAAGTTGCAATTCAAATAATAGCCGCGCCGTCGCAGAATGGCGTCCATGGAAACCGTAATCCCTTGCGTACTGATGCGCGGCGGCACGTCGCGCGGCCCCTTTTTCTTGGGCGACTGGCTGCCGGCAGACCCTGTCCAGCGCGACCAGCTGCTGCTGAGCGCCATGGGCTCGCCCCATGCCTTGCAGATCGACGGCATTGGCGGCGGCAACACGCTGACCAGTAAAGTCGCGATTGTGTCGCGCTCGACGCGTTCCGATTGCGATATCGACTATCTGTTTGCGCAGGTGTCGGTAGACCGCGCCACTGTCGATACCCGGCCCAACTGCGGCAACATGCTGTCCGGCGCCGCGCCCTTTGCCATCGACGAAGGCCTGATCGCGTCACGCCAAGGCGTCACGCCGGTTCGGGTGCACAACGTCAACACGGGCGCAATCATCGAAGCGGTGGTGCAAACGCCGGGTGGCCGCCTGACCTACGAAGGCGACGCGCGTATCGACGGCGTGGCCGGCGCCGCAGCGCCCGTGCGCTTGAATTTTCTGGATGCTTGGGGCGCGGTCACGGGCAAGCTGTTTCCCAGCGGATTGCGCCAGGAAACGGTGGATGGCGTGGCGGTGACGCTGATCGACGCCGCCATGCCCATGGTGCTGATGCGCGCGCAGGATGTCGGCTTGCGCGGCGATGAAACGCCCGCGCAACTGGATGCCGACACCGCGTTGCTGGCACGCATGGAGCGTATACGCCTGGAGGCGGGACGCCGGATGGGCCTGGGCGATGTGTCCCAAAGCGTCATTCCCAAACCCGTGTTGGTGGCGCCGTCGGATGCCACCGGCGGGCTGGCCTTGCGATCCCGTTATTTCACGCCGCGCGCGTGCCATCGGTCGCATGCGGCGACGGGGGCCGTGGGCGTGGCAAGCGCGTTCCTCATGCCCGGCACCGTGGCGCACGATTGCGGCGGCCCGGCCATGCAGGCGGGCTATCGCAGCGTGCGGATCGAGCACCCGTCGGGCGCCATGGATATTGATGTGGAACTGGACCCTGCAAGCGGCGTGGTGCGCGCGGCCGGCCTGGTGCGCACGGCGCGCAAGATCATGAAAGGCATGTTGTACGTGCCCGGCCACTATGTGCTGGCAGGCGCGCAGCACAAGCAGGAGGCGCGCGCCGCCGCGTAGTGGCGGTGGACTACGTACCTGACGCGTCTTGACCTTAAAAGCGGCCCGCAAAGAGGCCGCTTACACAACAACCCATGATTCCTCTGGAGACAACATCATGAAGTGCCATTCCTTGAAAACCGCCTGCGCGGCAGCCCTGCTGCTGGCGCTGAGCGCAACGGCGCAAGCCGCCTATCCCGAACGCCCGATCACGCTGGTTGTGCCTACCGCCGCGGGGGGCGGCAATGATGTGCTGGCGCGCGTGGTGGGCCAGAAGGTGGGCGAACTGCTGGGCCAGACCGTCATTGTCGTGAACAAGCCTGGGGCGCAGGGCGCCATCGCCTCTGACTACGTGGCGCGCCAGCCCGCGGATGGCTACACGTTGATACTCGGCTATATCGGCACGCACGGCATCAACCCCGCCATGCAGAAGCTGAACTACGACCCGGTCAAGGACTTCACGCCGATCGGTATGGTGGCGGATTCCCCCACCATCATGGTCGTGACCCGCCGCCTGCCGGTGCATGATGTGGCGGGTCTGGTGAAGTACGGCCACGACCATCCCGAGGCGCTCAGCTTTGCGTCCGCAGGGCCTGGCACCGCGCCGGCGATTGCCGGTGAACTCTTCAACCTGGCGACCGGCACACAGATGCTGGACGTGCCGTATAAAGGCTCGGCGCCCGCCTTGACGGATACGCTGTCCGGCACCACGCAGGTGATGTTCCCCAGCTTGTTCAGCGTGTATCCGCACCTGAAGTCCGGCATGATCCAGGCGCTGGCGGTGGCGGGTGCCACCCGCACGGCGGCGCTGCCCGACTTGCCCACGCTGGCTGAAGCCGGTGTGCCGGGCGTGGATGTGCCGCAGTGGTACGCCATCTTCGCGCCGGCCAAGGCGGATGCCGCCGTGGTCGCGACGTTGAACACGGCGTTGAATCAGGCCTTGGCGGACCCGGCAGTCGTAAAGAAGATTGGCGAACAAGGCGCCGAAGTCCGCCACAGTACGCCCGCCGAATTGGGCGCGTTTGTCGAAAGCGAAGCCGTGCGCTGGAAGCAATTAGCGGCCACGCGAAAGTTGGCGGCCAGGTAGCCAGGCGTCGCCGTCTTTGATGCGGTGGGCCGGATGACCCACTGCTTGCGCATCATGCACTGGGCAGTAGCGCCAGCGCCTCCGCATCAAAATGCTTCAAGTTCGGAAACACTAGCCGCAGTTCTTCGCGGCCGGCGCCAAACCAGCGGCCCAGTGACGCGCCCAGTTGGTCCACCGCCAGCGTAGGCAGCAGGCGGCCGTTGTCGACGAAACCGGGGCCGTCCAGGGCGATTTCGGGATGGGTACCGTAGCTGCGGCCGCCATTGACCGCGCCGCCCAGCGCCAGATGGTGTGAGCCCCAACCGTGGTCTGACCCGTTGCCGTTGGACCCCAGCGTGCGGCCGAACTCGGACGCCGTGAAGGTCGTGACCTGATCCGCCACGCCCAGCGTCGTCAACGCCTGCTGAAACACCGCCAAAGACTGGCCCAATTCCCGCAGCAGCGCCGGGTGCGTGTCATTCAAACCCGTGTGGTTGTCATAGCCGTTTTGCGACACAAAGAATACCTGCCGGCGTGCGCCCAAGGCTTGGCGCGCGCCGATGATGCGCGCCACGATCTTCAACTGCTGGGCCAGTGGCGAACCGAAGTCGCCCGGCACCGCCACATCGGCCAGTGCGGCGCGCAAGCGCGTGTCGGCATCAATGGACTGCGCGGCGATGCGGGACAGCTCGCGTTCCATCAGGTGCTCGCGCGGCTGCGTGATCAGTTGACGTAGCAGCGCCGTGCAAGCGCTGGAGCCGTACATGTCGCGGTGCAGCAGTTCAATCGGCGTAGACCCGTTGATGCCGACGCGGTAGCCGGCGACCTTGTGGCCGGCCAGCAGCACGGTGCTGCCGCCTGCCGTGATGCCGGTGAACGTGCGCTGCGCGTTGGCGCTGGCGAACAGGTCCGTGAGCCGGCCGCCCCAGCCGGATGCCGCGCCTTCGGGCGCCAGCGCCTGCCAATACGATTGCTGGTCGTTATGCGAAAACAGCTTGGGCGGAAGTGGCACGCGGGCGCTGATGTATTCCGCTTTAGTGGTGGGAACCACCAATGGCCCCACATTCAACAGCACCGCCATCTGGCCGCTTTCGTATAGCGGAGCCAACGGGGCCAGCGCGGGCGCCAGCGCAAACTGCGCGCCGTCCGGCGCGGCCGCTTTGCCACGCAGCGCGGTGGCGCGCAGCGTGTCGCGCCGCAATGCGATGTCGGTGCGCGCCGCGGCGTAGGCGCGGTAGGCGGCATCGTCAACCGGCACGATCGTGTTGAAGGGATCGTTGCCGCCGTACAGGAACACGCAAACCAGCGCCTTGTACGACGGCGGTGCCGACTGCGCGGCGGCTGCGCCCAGCGCCGCCAGGTTCAATGCCAGGGGCGCGGCCGCGCCCGTCGCGCCCAAGGCGCAGGCGCGCAACAAAAAAGCGCGGCGGTCGGCGTCGTGGGGTTGCGTCATTTCTGCACCAGGTATTCAGGGGTGGCGGCCACCAGCAATATGGCGGCGCGCACGCGGTCGCGCGGCCGGCTGGCGGGCAGGGTGGCGACGGCGTCGGCAATGCTGCGCGCGGTCTGCGCGCTGAATGCATCGCCCGCCAGCAGCAGCACGATGCGCGCCACCAGTGCTTGCGGGTCGTGCGCCAAGGCGATCTCAGGCGCATATGAGGTCTGTAAGTCTTCCCACCCCCGGTCGGCGTAGATCGACAAAAAGTTCAGATAGCCCGCAATGCTGGTCTCGTCCGTGATCTGCATTTCAGGCGCCACCAGATGCCGCTTCGCCAGTTCGGTGACGGGCGGGGAATATCGGGGGCGGAAGAAGTTGAACACCGTGGCCGACCGCATCGGGCTTTGCGCCAGCCGGATCGTGTTGTCGGTGGTGTCGGGCATGGCCCACGCGCCATTGGTGGACGTGGCGCCAAAGGCGCGCGCCCAGCCCGAGAAACGCAGAATGGGTTCGCGCACCTTGCCCCAGGCGGGGTCGTTCAAATCGGGGTTGCGCGCTTCCGGGTCCAGCAAAATCGCGCGCACCACCGCCTTGAGATTGCCGCGCACGCCCTTGCCGTCGTCATTGAACGCGGCCGATACGCGCGCCACATACGCGGGGCTGGGGTTGCTGGTGACCAGCCGCTGGATCAGCTGCATGCCGATGAACGGCCCCACGTTCGGATGCGCGCAGATGACATCCATGGCGCGCTTGAGCGACAGGTGTCCATCCGTGCCTGGTGGAATCACCGCGCCCAGAAAGCGCTTTTCCGCCATCGAGTGCTGGGCGTTGTTCAGCGCCATGGGCCGCCGGTGGAATTCCACATCGGTCTCCGGCCCGTTGATGTCCCATCCGGTGAACACCTTGGCCAGCCCTTGCACGTCGGCGTTGTCGTAAGTTTCAACGGGCGCGCCGTTTTCCTTTCGGACGGTGCCATCGGGCGCCAGCTCCAGCAGCCCGATGCTGAACAATTGCATGACCTCGCGCGCGTAGTTTTCGTCGGGGTGGCGGCCGGTCTTGGGGTCTTCCTTGCGGTTGCCGCGATAGGTCAGCATGCAGCCCATCGACAGGTTCTTGGTGACGGCGGTCAGCAGCGTTTGATAATTGCCCAGCGCGTGTTCCGCCAGCAGGTCCATGAAGCCCGCCGCGCCAAACAGCGGCCACGACGCGGTAATGGACTGCACCCCCACGACGAATATTTCCGACAGCGCAAACGCGACGCGCGTGCGCACCTGGTCTTCGGCGCTGATGAATTTGCGCCAGAGCGTGGATTCCAGCGGCGCATTGATGCCGTTGCCCTTGAAGGCCTCGGTGTTTTTCTTTTGTTGCAGCAGCCAGTCGAAATGCGTTTGCGACGGCGGCATCGCCAGCTGGGCGTCCAGCCACGGGGCGTAGCCCTCGCGCACAACCGCGTCAATCTGTGCGGGGGTGGGGCCGAAGGTGGCCTGCGCCAGAAAGCGCGACGCCTGGCCCGGGGTGACAGTCATCGCCAGCCTCTCGTCGAATGCGAAAAACTACGGTACTGAACCGCGCGGCGGGGTTCAATACGGTCATTCGGACGAGAGGCTTAGTCCATAAGCATGAGGCTCAGACCGAGCGCGTGATGCCGCCGTCGATGCGAATGTTCTGGCCGGTGATGTAGGACGACGCGTCCGAGGCCAGGAAGGCGATCAGGCCGGCCACTTCTTCGGCCGTGCCGTAGCGGCCCATCGGGATGCGCACGCGGCGGTCTTCCTTTTCCGGCAGGCTGTCGATAAAGCCCGGCAGCACATTATTCATGCGCACATTGTGTTCGGCGTATTCGTCCGAGAACACCTTCGTGAAGGCGGCCAGACCCGCGCGGAACACGCCGGAAGTGGGGAATAGCGCTTCGGGTTCGAACGTGGCGTACGTGGAAATGTTGACGATGGCGCCGGACTTCTGCTGCTTCATCACGGGGGCCACCAAGCGGGTGATGCGCACCACGTTCAGCAGGTAGAACTCCATGCCCAGGTGCCAGTCGTCATCGCTGATCTCAAGCAGCGGGCCCTTGGGGCCGTGGCCGGCGCTGTTCACCACGGCATCCACGCGGCCCCATTTTTGCAGCGTGGTCTCGACCAGACGGGCCAGATCTTCGGGCGAACGGTTCGAGCCGGTCACGCCCAGCCCGCCCAGTTCCTGCGCAAGCGTCTCGCCCTTGCCGGACGAAGACAAAATGGCCACGCGGTATCCGTCGGCCGCCAGCTTGCGCGCGGCGGCGGCGCCCATGCCGCTGCCGCCCGCCGTCACGATCGCTACTTTTTCCGTGCTCATGCCTGCTCCTTTTCCGTGTATTCGAGGCTCAGGCATTGTAGGGGTGGCCGAATGGAAACGGGCTCCTTACCCCTGGCGGACCAGGGGCAAGGAGCCCGTGCAGGAATGCGCTGGTCAGTCGACCAGTTTCAGCGTGCCCTTCATCAGCGCGAAGTGGCCGGGGAAGGAGCAGAAGTACGTGTAGTCGGTGCCGGCAGCCAGTTTGCTGACGTCGAAGGTGACGGAATCGGTTTGACCGCCGCCAATCACCTTGGTGTGGGCGATGACGCGGGCGTCGTCTTTCTTCACGTAGTCGTTGTCCAGGCCCGCGGCCATGCCGTCGTTCACGGCGCCTTGCATGTCGGCCGTTTTGGTCAGCACCCAGTTGTGGCCCATGACGTTCTTGGCCAGCTTGCCGGGGTGGGTCAGGTTCACGGTGAACTGCTTGCAGCTCTTGCTGACCGTGATTTCCTTCTTGTCGAACTGCATCTGGTCATTGCCAGCGATATCGATCGAGCATTCGGCGGCCAGGACCGGGGCCGAGGCAACAGCGAGGACCGCTGCAACGCACAATTTCTTGAACACCATATTCATGCCTCCAATGTGTCGAGGGGAGCGGACGGCCGGCGGGCGCGATGCGCTGGAAAACCGGCGATACGACATTCTCGCGCTACTGTAGGCCAGAAAACGAAGTCGCGCGTGCGACCGTTTGACCCAGCGCAAGCCGGCGTCATTGAGTTGCGCCGGCCACGCAACCGGATCAGGGTTTGGGGCTGACGCGCCAGATCACGTTGCCCACATCGTCGGCCACCAGCAGATCGCCCTGGCGGTCGATGGCGACGCCCACCGGCCGGCCTTGCGCCTGGCCGCTATCGTTCAGAAAGCCGGTGAGCACGTCACGCGCGGCGCCCTCGGGCGTGTTTTGCGTGAAGGGCACGAAGATGACCTTGTAGCCGCTGCGCGGATCGCGGTTCCACGAGCCGTGCTGGCCCACGAACATGCCGTGTGCAAAGGGCGCGGGCAGCCGGCTGTTGCCCGACCACGCCAAGCCCAGCGACGCCGTGTGGGGCCCCAGCGCGTAGTCGGGCACGATGGCGGTGGCCACCAGGTCAGGCCGGGGCGGCGTGACGCGGGTGTCGACGTGCTGCCCGAAGTAGCTGTAGGGCCAGCCATAGAAGCCGCCATCACGCACGGACGTCATGTAGTCAGGCACCAGGTCGCTGCCCAATTCGTCGCGCTCGTTCACGGCGGTCCATAAGGTGTTGTTATCTGGCGCCCAGGCCATGCCGACCGGATTGCGCAGCCCCGTCGCATACAGCCGCTTGTTGCCGCTGGCCACATCGATTTCCCAGATGGCGGCGCGCCCGGCTTCGATCTCCATGCCGTTTTCCGCGACGTTGCTGTTCGAGCCGACCGACACATAGAGCTTGCTGCCGTCCGGGCTGGCGATCAGGTTCTTGGTCCAGTGGTGATTGATGCCGGCGGGCAGGTCAGTGACTTTCACACCCGCCGCCGAGATTTGCGTTTGGCCCGGTTCATAGGGAAAGCGCAAGACGGCGTCGGCATTGGCCACATAGAGCTGGTTGCCGACCAGCGCCATGCCGAAGGGCGAATTCAAGCCTTGCAGCAACACGCTGCGCGTGTCGGCCACGCCATCGTGGTCGGTGTCGCGCAAGAGCGTGATGCGATTGGCGCTGGGGGTCTTGGCCCCCGCGCGTTTCATGACGATGCCGCTGGCCCATTCCTTCAGCCCGCCCGATGCCTCTTCGGGCTTGGGCGGCGCATTGGTCTCGGCGACCAGCACATCGCCATTGGGCAACACGTACAGCCAGCGCGGATGGTCCAGGCCGCTGGCGAACGCGTTGACGCCCAGGCCCGCCGCCGCCACGGGCTGCGTGCCGGCGATCCAGCCCACGGCTTTGGCCGTGTTGACGGTGGGAATCAGCGTGGTGTTGGGGGCGGGCAGTTTGGGGTTCGGCCCCATGCCCGATTCGACGGGCAAGGTGGCGACTTCGCCGCAGGCGCTAAGCGTAACCAGCGTGAAGCTGGCCGCTGCGAGACGCAGGGTGGGCATGATGCGACTCCGGAATCTTGAATGGATTCATCATACTCACCCCAAGAATCGTCTTTCACCCGCCGTGTTTACCCCAGCGCGGTTAACCCACTGCGCTTAGTCATCGAAGCGGCTGCGCGTGACCGCGCCCGATTGCGGATCAACGCGCAGCTTCACGCGCTGGCCCTGCGGGTCGTAGGCCTTGACCTCGTAGCCGTGCTTGCTCGACCGTTCGATCTCGGAGATATTGCGGTAGCCGGCGGCTTCCATCTTGTCGTAGACCTGGCGAATCGTCAGCATCGGGGCAGCGGCGGCGGGTGCAGTCTGAGCGGCCGGAGCCGGAGCCGGAGCTGCGGTTTGCGCCTGGGCGGCGGCGCCAGCGGCCAAAGCGGATGCGCCAATTGCCAGGGCGGCCAGGGTTTTTTGAATGCGCGTCATGATGGGATATCTCCTGAGGGTAAGGGGGAAAATGCTGGCCGTTGCAGCGACCATGTGCCCATTATTCGGGTTGGCGCATGAACCTATTCTGAAGCCGCCGTTCATCCCAGGTTCATCCTCGGCGCGGTATAAAAGACGCTCACTTTTCCCCTTGTTCGCCCACCAAAGAGGCCCGGCATTGCGGTATTTTCCCCTGACATGGTCCAAGCGCGGCGGCCTCTTGCTGTCGGGCTGCGCCTTGGCGCTTGCGCTCATCGCAGGCCCCGTCAGCGGGCTGGCCGGCGAAAGCGACCACGAACGCGCGCGCCAGGCGCTGGAAGCCGGCAAGGTGCTGCCGCTGGGCGCGGTGCTGGATATTGTTGAACGCGATTTTCCCGGGCAGGTCGTCAAGGTGGAATTCGAAGAAGACGATGACGAATTCATCTACGAGATCCGCGTGCTGCAAAGCGGCGGCGGCATCCTCAAACTGAAGCTCGACGCGCGCGACGGCACCTTGTTGTCCGTCAAAGGGCGCGACATCAAATTCAAAGGCAAGGACTGATGCGCATCCTGGTGGTTGAAGATGAACCCACGCTGGCCGGCCAATTGGCCGACGCGCTGCGCGGCGCGGGCTATACGGTGGATGTGTCGGGCGATGGCGAATCCGCGCGCTTTCTGGGCGATGTGGAAGCGTTCGACGCCGTGGTGCTGGACTTGGGCTTGCCGGTGATGGATGGGCTGACGGTGCTCAAGCAATGGCGCGCCGCGCAGCGCAACATGCCGGTGCTGATCCTGACCGCGCGCGACAACTGGCACGAGAAAGTGGCCGGCATCGACGCAGGCGCGGACGATTACCTGACCAAGCCGTTTCACATGGAAGAGTTGCTGGCGCGGGTGCGCGCGCTGCTACGCCGCAGCACCGCGCACGCCAGCGCGCAATGGCGTTGCGGCCCGCTGATGCTGGATACGCGCCAGGCCAAGGTCACGATCGACGGCCAGGCGCTGACGCTGACCAGCCACGAGTTCAAGGTGTTGTCGGTACTGATGCAGCGCGCGGGCGAGGTCGTTTCGCGCACGGAATTGATCGACCACGTGTACGCGCAGGACTTCGACCGCGACTCCAACACCATCGACGTCTTCATCGGCCGGCTGCGCAAGAAGCTGCCGCCTGACACCATCGAAACGGTGCGCGGACTGGGCTACCGGTTGGCGGCGCGCGAATGACGACGCGGCGCGCGGGCGTGCTGGGCTCGCTGCGGCTGCGCCTGCTGGCCGGTACGCTGGCCTGGATTCTGGTGGCGGTGGCGCTGGCGGGGTGGGGGCTTTCCAGCCTGTTTCGCCAGCACATCACGCAGCAGTTGCAGGCCGAGCTGACCTTGCATCTGAACCAGCTTACCGCCGCCATCAACATTGGCGCCGACGGGCGGCCCGTGGTGTCGCCGCCGCTGAGCGACCCCCGGCTGGAGCAGCCGTTATCCGGCTTGTATTGGCAGGTGGACCGGCTGGCGGATGGCGGCAAGCCAGCGGCCATGGGGGTCGCGCGCTCGCGGTCCTTGTGGGATCAGGCGCTGGATGCGCCCCTGAAACCCGTGCCGCGCGATGCCGATAGTGGCGATCAGGTTTATGACCTTGCCGGCCCCGCCGGACGCAGCCTGACGGCGCTTGCGCGCGTGCTGAAGCCGGCTGAAGACGACGCCGCGCCGTTGCGCCTGATTGTGGCCGCCGACCGCAACGTGCTGGCCGAACCCATCGAGCGCTTCAACCATATGCTGGCGATGGCCTTGGGCGCGTTGGCCGTCGGCTTGACGGCCGCCGCCGTGGTGCAGGTGGTGGTGGGTTTGCGGCCCTTGGCCCGGCTGCGGCGGCAATTGGCGAAACAGGATGCGGGCAGCAGCCGCATCGACGGCCAGTTCCCCAGCGAGATCCAACCCCTGGTCGACGATTTCAATCAGGTGCTGGCGATGAACGCCGACATCGTGCAGCGCGCTCGCACGCAAGCGGGCAATCTGGCGCATGCCGTCAAGACGCCGCTGACCATTCTGGCCAACGCCGCCTCGCGCGACGCGAGCGTGCCGGCGGCGTTGGTGGAAGAACAAGTGGCCATGGCCAACCGCCAGATCGACTATCACCTGGCCCGCGCACGCGCCGCGGCCGCGTCAGGCGCGGCCGATGGACGCGCGCCCTTGCAGGACGCAGCCGCGGGGCTGGTTCGCGTCATGCAGCGCCTGTATGCGCAGCGCGGCTTGCAGATCCGCATGCAAGGCTTTACCGGCGCGCAAGTATTCCGTGGCGAACCGCAAGACTTGCAGGAGATGTTGGGCAACCTGCTGGACAACGCCTGCAAATGGGCGCGCAGCCAGGTGCTGATTTCTGTGGAACCCGCAAGCGGCGCGCGCTTGCTGATGCATATCGATGACGACGGCCCGGGCATCGAAGACGATGCCCGCGAGCGCATCTTCCTGCGCGGCGTGCGCATGGACGAGCAACGGCCCGGCTCGGGCCTGGGGCTGGACATTGTGCGCGATCTGGTCGGCACGTATGGCGGCGAAGTTCACGCGAGCCCGTCGCCGTTGGGCGGGCTGCGCGTGTCCTTGTCGTTGCCGGGGCTGGCCAGCGCAACATAAGCGCTAAAAAAGCGCCAGCCCGACGCGCTACTTCACCAGCGTGACCGGCACTTCCGCCAGTTGCAGCACTTGATTGGCGACCGAGCCGATCAGGATATTGACCAGGTTGCCATGGCCACGCGTGCCCATCACGATGCGGGTGCAGCCTTGGTCACGCGCGTGGCCGGCGATCTCGGTGGCGGCGTGGCCGAACGCGATGTGGCTGGTGTAGCCGGTGCCGGTTGCGTCCAGGAGTTGGCGCGCCTCGACAGTGGCCTCCTGGCCTTCGCGGGCGTAGAACTCGTCGATCATGTCTTGCGTGATCAGCCGGGAAATGCCCGCGCGCCCTTGCGTGGGCGTTTGCACGTTTAGCAGGTGGATGCGCGCGGCGGGTGCGCCTTGGGCCAGTTGGCGGGCGTACAGCACGGCGCGGTTGGCATTGTCGGAGCCGTCGACAGGGACCAGGATGTTCAGCATGGATGCTCCTTGATGCGTTACTTGACCAGGGTGACGGGCAATTCCGTCAGGTGCAGGACGCGCGTGGCGACGGACCCCATGAACATTGACGAGACCGATCCCAAACCCCGCGACCCCATGAAGATTTCGTCGGCGCCGGATTCGTCGGCGATGCGCACGATGGTTTCAGCCGCTTCTCCCACTTCAACATGCACGTCGAACGGCACCCCCGCTTGTTGCAGCAGGCGACTGGCCTCCTGTAACGCGGCCTGGCCTTCTTCCTGGTAGTAGGCGTCGATTTCTGCTTGCGACAGGCCACGGCCGATCTTGCCGGACTTAAGCGGTATCTGGACGCTGAGCAGCTCCACGCGTTCGACGGGGTCGTAGGCGCGGGCCGCCAGCAGGGCTTGGACGGCGTGGACGGCGGGTTTGGAACCGTCGACGGGAATCAGGATGCGTTTCATGGTCGTCTCCTTGTTATGTGCGAGCCGCGAGAGGCCGTGCGATCACAGTATTCCAATTATTCGCCGATTTCGCACAAGGGACGCTGCGCAGGATCAACCTGCGCACATGCTGGGCAAGCGATCAGCGCCAGCGTTCGGGCGTGGCCGCCGCTTCATGCGACTTGCCCAGCAAGCGGCTGGCCAGCGCCGCCAGCGCGGGGGCGCTGCCGGTGGTTTCCAGATGCAGGTCACCCTCACCGCTTGCGCGCAGCAAGCCCTTTTCCTGCAACTGATGCCGCAGCCAGCGCGCCACGGGGGCGCCCGTTTCCAGCAGCGGCACGCCGGGGCCGGCTGCTGCCTGAATGGCGTCGCGCAGGAAGGGGAAATGGGTGCAGCCCAGCACCAGCACATCGGCGCCCGCCGCGCGCAATTCCGCCACGGGCGTGCGCACCGCGGCCTCGACAGCGGGGCCGGAGAGTTCACCTTGCTCCACCAGCCGCACCCATTCCGGGCAAGGCCGCAGCAGGATGCGGACTTCGGGCGCTTCGCGCTGGACCAGCGCGGCGAACTTGGGGCTGGCCAAGGTGCCGGTGGTGGCGAACACACCCACGACGCCGCTGTGCGTCAGATGCGCCGCCGGCTTGATGGCCGGTTCGACGCCGATGATGATCAGGCCGGGGTGGCGCTTGCGCAGCGGGGCAATGGCGGCGGCGGTGGCGGTGTTGCACGCGACGACCATGGCTTTTGCCTGGCGCGACACGAAATAATCCGCCAGCGCGAAGGCGCGTTGTTCGACAAAGCTTTGCGTTTTTTCGCCATAAGGCACGTGCGCGGAGTCGGCCACGTACAGCAGCGATTCATGGGGCAGGGCGTCGCGAATGGCGCGCAGCACGCTCAGGCCGCCAACGCCAGAGTCATAGATGCCGATGGGGGATTCGGAAGGCATGGTCGAGTGCGGAGGGCGAAAACGTAGGGCAAAAGAGAATAGCCAGGTGCCCGGCAGTGTAACGTCCGCCTATCCGCGCGCCAGACCCGGATCTTCGGCGCGATGCCGGCGCACTTCATCGATGAGCTTGCGCGTGGCGCCCGACATCGGCGTGTCGCGCCAGATCAGGTTCAGTGGGGCGCGCAGCGCTACGGGGCCGGTGACATTGACGTACACCACGCCTTCGATATTCACGCGGCGCAGCGACGCCGGCACCAGCGACACGCCCAGGCCGGCCGCAACCAGGCTCAGTGTGGACAACATGCGCGGCGCTTCCTGCGCCACGCGCGGGCTGAAGCCCGAGGCGCTGCACGCCGTGATGATGGCGTCGTACAAACCGGGGCCGCTATGGCGGCGGTAAAGAATCAAGGATTCTTCGGCCAGCTCGGACAGCGCGATCTGGCTGCGCGCGCGTCCCTTGACGGCGGGGTGGTCGGCGGGAAAAGCCGCCAGCATGGTTTCTTCCAGCACGGTTTCTTCCGACACGCCCGAACCCGTACCGTGCGCGCCGCGAATGAAGGCGACATCCACCCGGCCTTCGCTGACGGCTTCGCGCAGTTCGCCGGTGCTGCTTTCTTCCAGCACCAGCCGCACGTTGGGCGCGCTTTCGCGAAAGCGGCGGATGACCGTGGGCACAAAGGGATGGAACGCGGCCGACCCGGTGAACCCCACCGTCAACCGGCCGGCTTCGCCTTGTGACACGCGCCGCACGCCGTCAACCGCCTGATCCACCAGCGCGAGGATGTTGCGCGCATCGTCCACCAGCGCGCGCCCGCTTTCCGTCAGTTCCATGCCGCGCGGCAGGCGGTGAAACAAGGTCACGCCCAGCTCTTGTTCCAGTACGCGAATCTGCTGGCTCAGCGGCGGCTGCCGGATGCCGAGGCGGGCGGCGGCCTTGGTCAGATGGGATTCCTCGGCCACTGCCAGGAAGTAACGCAGCAGGCGCAAGTCGACCGATGCCATATGGGTTGAATATGAGTAGTTAAGTGGTCATATATTAGACATTATCTTGAGCGAAGAGTAGGCTCCCAACTCGGTATTTCTCAGTCAGCGCGGCAACGCGCCAGCCCCTGCCTGCCGGCCCAAGACCGGCTTTCACAACATGAATGCAGCACCCTCCCCCCTAGAGGCCGAGTGCCGGCCTGCGCCCACTTGCGGGCAGTTGTTCTACGGATTCCTCATGCTTGGCCTGACGGCCTTCGGCGGCGCGCTGCCGCTGGCGCGCCGCATGGTCGTTGAAAAGCACCGCTGGTTAAGCGGCCCGGAATTCACCGACCTGCTTGGCCTGTGCCAGTTTTTGCCAGGCGGCAACATCATCAACCTGTCGGTGGCCGCCGGC
>Ga0213823_1001223_pt1 | contig 16627 bp, 11 predicted proteins | sample MC6MC0907MG_FD_179887 | JGI IMG/M metagenome (GOLD analysis project Ga0213823, IMG submission 179887) | Enriched soil aggregate microbial communities from Iowa State University, Ames, United States - MC6-MC0907-MG | ecosystem: Environmental > Terrestrial > Soil > Unclassified | place: USA: Iowa...
CAGTGCAGAAGCTGGGTGCGTTGTTGAACTCGCCACAGGTCAAGCAGTTCATTCTTGAGCGCTACCACGGCGATGTGGTGCCGGCGTTCTGATCCACTGCACTGCCATTGCACAGCAAGCCTTCACGGATCAGGCCCGTGGGGGCTTGCGCGTTTCTGATGGGGATCCCGCTCAGTTTCTGTCGGGTGGCGGGTCTGGTATCCCCGTTTCAACTCGCTGGCTGAAGTCGAGGGGCAGTGGACATTGGTCTGCAAGACCTACCAATCTAGTACTGAAAGTACCTCAAAGTCATCAGTGCTGTTGGTCGGGCACCGATGACCCTCCCGGCGTAGTCTTCCCCCTGCATGAGCTGCCTATAGCGGGAGAGGTCACATGCGCACACGCGGCGAACGTTTGATTATTGGTGCGCTTTGAGCAGCATCATAATGGCTGCGGTGGCGGCATCAATAGGCGCCTCGCTCACGCCAATCGCCGTAAGATTCTGGGCGCCTTCGAATACGATCAGGCACTGTAAGGCAAGCACCGATCCATTGTCGTAACCGAATGCGGTCAAGAGGTGGGCCAGCAAGTCGATCAGCGTAACTTTGTGCAGCAGGCACACACGGTGGACGGGATGGTCAGTGTCGGGGTAAATATTTGCCGCACTGACGAAAAGGCAGGCACGAGGATCGGGCCCCATGAACCGCGATCTGTACCAGTTCAATAACAACATGAGCTGTTGCTCAAGGACCGGTGGTGCCCCCATCAGGCACTGTTGCAGTTCCATGATGATTTGCTGGTGGTATAAGTTCAGGGCTTCTTCGATCAAGTTATCTTTAGAAGGAAAGTATTTGTAGAGGGTCATTTTACTGACCCCGGAAACCTTGATAACTTTGTCGATACCCACTGACTGCAGCCCCTCTTGAATAAAGAGCTGCAGTGCAGTGCTCAGTAATTTTTCTCTCGCCGACGACATAAAGAGCCTCTCAACTAAGGCGCAATCTTAGCAAATGTGAGCGTTTTTTTCCATAGCCCTTCAAGCTGTGGATCTGCCCCATAAGTATCTGGCTCCTACTTGGAGAGTGACTGGTCGGTCTGGCTCAGTTTAGCGCGTGAGCGCTAACGTACTGCGCCGTTTTTTCCAGGGTTCGCTTCATGTCGGGATGCGTCAAGTGGTATTTGCTTTCCAGTTGCTTGCTGTTACTCATGTCAAAATGTTGGGTCTGGATGAAATTCAATGACTCTGCGTTGATAGCGAAACGCGCCGCCACCCCGGGGATTTTCAATAAACCCTTCAGCAACCCTATCGCTACATGATAACGGGGTGCCTTAACTTTCAGGGTTGTTGCAAGCTGTGCCAGCACCCCCTGCAAATTAGGCGTGCACTCATAAAGTGCAAGGACCTGCTGGTTGGCCATTGATGGGTCAAACGCCACGCAGGTCATCATCGCCACCAAGTAATCGACACTGACCAATGGCAACCAGTGCCTGGGGGAGCCCGGCACAGCTTTGAGCTTGCCCTTCACCAGGTTCTGAATGAGTTCTGCAATAGGTTGCCCTTGCAGGATGTGCCCGCTCTCACTGTGCCCACACACCGTTGCAGGATGAACAATCGTGTAATCGGCCCCTGTTTCCTGCAGGTATCGCGTGACAACGAAATGGGCCTCGATCTTGCTACCTTCGTACCCACCAACCCTGCCGTACACGGCGGACCAGTCGGTTTTTTCTGGGTCTTCAAGATCAACCCCGATATGGGCGAGATGGATCAGGTTTTGCACCATATAGCCGCCCACCATCAGCAGGCGGGCGCGCTGGCTCGCTGCAAGCCTGGCGATCCTGAGTGCACCCTGCACGTTGACTGTACGGGCGCGCTCCATCGACAGCCCCCAGGAAAACTGCGCCGCAAGGTGAAAGACCACAGATACCGAAGCAATACATTGCCTGTCCGCCTCGCTGAGCCCCAGCCCCGCCTTGCTTAGATCGCCCGCAACGGCATGGATGTAAGCGGGGTTACCGCCCAGTCGGCCCACCTGTTCTCTAAGATGCCCGATTGTTTGAGGGTTGCGCATTAGTACCCATGTTGTATGGCCTGTGGCCGTGAGACGGGCAAGCAAATGTTGACCCACAAAGCCACTACCACCTGTGACGAAGCACTCCGCGCTCATGACTGAACCCTTGTTTGGATGATGGGTGCAGGCTAAGGTATAGAGTCAGGTCTACAGTCAAGGGAATTTACTGTGAATGTTGGGGAGCTGGAACGCCGGAGCGGAGTCGGGCGCCATGCATTGCGCTATTACGAAAAACTGGGACTTATCGTGGCCCATCGGCAGGCTAACAACTACCGCTCCTACAGCGATCAGACCGTGCTGGATCTGGACTTCATCCTGAGAGCTCAGGAAATGGGTTTTTCGCTTTCGGCGATCAGGGACATCCTCGCGGCCAAACGGGATAAAACAATAAATTGCGCGCAAGGCGCGGCGTTGGTCTCCAAGAAAATGGCCGACATTCAAGCGAAGATCAGTAACCTGCAGGCCAGTTATGCTTTTCTCGACGCAGAGCGTGCAAGGCTTGAATCCAGTGCCATCGCCCACGGACAGACCGTTCCCGACCAGCCAGTCGCTCACACCGCATGCGTCGACGGAGCGACAGTCAGCATTTCACTGCCAAGCGACCGCCCAACGCCAACCACCGTCCTGGCGTGAACGGCACCGGGAACGTTGATTGCACGCCCTTGCGCGAGTTGGTCACTGTCAATGTTCACCTGCGGGTGGCCGTGGTGGGGGAACCGCCGGTCACAAATAGCGTGGCTTCGGCGAGCCCGTAACAGGGGTACATCGCCGTATGCCTGAAACCACACCGCTCCCGGGCACCTTCGAGGGCCGAGCGCGTTGGCCGATAATTGCCTTTGCCTGCAGAAGCCGATACAGCTATTGCCGAGGCCTACAAGGCATATTCCAGCTGCAGGTAAACCGTTTTGTTATCACGCAGTTGCCCGAAGAATGTATCCGCGGGGCCGTAGTAATAATCAACCCCCCCCACGAGCTTAACCCCGTCAGCCACTGCGTAGTCAGTCTTTACGCGTGCAATTCCACTGCCTGACGTGTGCACGGCAACGCCGCTCAGTTCTACTCTGAGCAGGTCATTGAGCCACGCATCAGCAAGTCGCCAGGTAAAGCCTGCCTGGTTTTCAGATGTTTGCCCGCTGGTGGCGGCTTGGCGGATGGCCACAAGTTGTTCGAAGCCAGGGGTGAGGGACTTCGCGCTTTTGTAATCGAACACATGGGTGTAGGTGAGCTGCAGGCCAAGTGTCGTACTATCGAAAACTCGCCATTCGCCTCCGCCGACAAACCACAGCTGGGGCTTTTTGTGACGCCAGTCATCCGCCCCTTCGCTTTGGGTGTCAGAAAGCGCAGCTTCGGCGTGCCACAGCGTTCCATCGTGGGTCATGCTGATATCGGCACCTAAAAAACGCGTGCGCTGTGACTGGACGTTAACCGTCGCCCCGCTGGCGGTAAGCAGACCTGGTATCAAGTCTGGCATGGGGTCTATGCCGTCGAAATAGGACATGGAACCGTCCACGTTCTCCCCTCGCATATCCCACTTCACTGCCCATTGCGATGCGTCCGGTCTGCGCACGTCATAATCGACATTGGCCAATTGGGTCAGCGGGATGGTATGAGTGGCGGCCTTGGGAAACCAGATCGCACTGAGCGTTCCTGCTTCCCATTCATGGCTGACATTCAGCGCGGTATTACCGTAACGTTGGTCACCGTCCTCTGGGGTGAGCTTGGTGAAATCACGAGGTGCCAGATTATCCGTCGGGTTGAGGCCGTCGGCACGGCCCCAAACGATGATCTGCCGGCCGGCTTTGATGCTCGTCGCACCTGCCTCGTAACGCCAATAGGCCTCGCGCACCAGGCCATGACGTACATCGCCACTGCTCTGGGTCCCAACCCAACCGTCAAACACGCCCTGGCCGAGGGTATCGGTCAGCAGTCGGGAACGCGCCCACAACGCTGTAGTACCCACCTCGGTCTGCTGGCTCAACGAGCGGTCACCACTCCAGACTCCCCCTCGAAGCGACAATACGTTGTCGACCTCGAGGTTGGCCATGGCCAGAGCCGGCGCAGCGCTTAATAGCAATGCACCCAGTCGCTTCATCGATCCAGAGCCTGTGCTTTGAAGTAGCGGTCTGAAACACCCTGGTCAGCTTTGAAGTGTTCGAACGCAATGTGCGTCTGGTGGCCGGTCTGCAGGTTTATGGCCTGCGATTGCATGGGTTGCCATTTACCCTGCTGGCCCACTGGTTGCAGGTCAGAGGCTTCGATGCGCTTGAGCGGCTGACCGTTGAGGTCATCGAACTCGACTTTTACCGCCACGAAATTATCAGCGCGCACCCAGCTTTGCATCTTCGAGTAGCCGGTGTCCTTGCCGATTTTTTCGGTCTTTGGGGTCGACGCGATGACGTAAGCCTGGGTGCCGTCGCTCAAAGGCTCCATCCGCAGCAGTTGCTGCTGCCATTGGATAGGGTTGTGGCCAATGATGTCGCCATAACTGAAGTCGGTTCCGACGAAGCTGTCGCGTTTGTTGGACGCTGACAGTCGGCGCACTTTGCTCAGTGCCGGCAGGTAAATCCACATGTCGTCATCCGCCTCGGCATGCTCGATCAGCAAGGTGGTGGTGCCCTTGATATCGGCTGGCGACACGAACTTCACGTAGCGCATGTTGTTCTGGCTTGCGTCAGCTTGAAGCTTGGTAAAACCCTCGGTTTTGCGGACGCGCTTTTCGCCGCTGGCGTTTGTCAGCGTAAAGGTGGCTTCGGTCGAGGAGTCGGTGACCTTGGTCACCTGGAAGCTGTTTTGCATCACCTCTTCGGGGCTTGGTTGAGCGGCTTCGGAGAAAGGCACGTTGCCTGCTGCCAGTGTCGCCGCAACCACCACCAACCCTGCATTGAGCTGGGCCGAGTAATTGTACTTGTCCTTGAAGATGAACCCTGGTTTGAAGGCCAATGCCAGTGCTGGTACCAATGTCAAAGAGGCGCACACACTGACGAGCATGGCAATCACAATGAACATCGACAGCCACAAGTGGACGTTGTAACCAAACGACAGGGCCAGCACGCCGTACCCCCCCGCCACGGCGGTAGCGACGAACAGTGACGCCTTGCCCGCCGTTGCTAGCGTATTGCGCACGGCTGTCGCTGCGTCCTCGCCGGCACGTACCTGCTCACGAAGTCTGTAAAGCATGTAGATGGCGTAGTCTGCGCCAATGCCGACGGCCATGGCGGAAATGAGCGAGTTGGGGATATTCAATGGGATGTTGAACAGGCCCATCACACCGAATACAGCCACCACTGACAACGCCAAGGGGGTCAAGACGATCAGGCCTGCGAAGGCGGAGCGGAAAACCAAGGCCGAAATCAGGAAGATCGCCAGGCCGACTTGAACAATGTTGCGCAATTTGCCGTTGACCAGCGTTTCAGTCAGCGCAACGGTCTGCGCCACATCACCACCAAATGTGACTTTGACGTCTGAAGGGAAGGTCGCGTCCGCCTGCGCCTGCAGCTTGCCCAGCAGTCCCTTGACGATGGCATTGTTGCCGGTCTTTAGCAGCAGGGTGATTTTCGCGCGTTGATAGTTATAGTCGACATAGGAGTCAAAGTCCCCAGGCTCGCCGGACATCGAATAGAGCAGCAAGTATTGGGAAACCAGGTTCTCTTGGCTCGGCAGGCGATCAAAGGCTTTGTCGTCGCTGTTCATGGCCTGGTTCATGCGGCTCAGGTAGTCGACGATCGACAGCGTCTTGCCCACTTCCGGTTGCGTCTCGGCATACCGCTGCAATGCCGCGACGGCGTTGAGAACAGCCGGCTGCTTCATCGCATCGGCCTTCTGCCCCTCGATCATCACGTACAGGCTGTTGGTGCCGCCCAACTGCTGATTGAGAAACGCATCATCCTTCTGTATGTCGAGGTCAGCCGAGAAGAAGTTCTTGCTGGCATTGTCGATGACGACGCCCTGCATTGCGTAGACCAAGCCTACGGTTGCAATGCCATAAACCAGGAACATGGCGGTGCGACGCGAGGGGATGATCACCCACTGTGCGGCCGAAGCGGGGATACGGTCCCAGATACGCAGTTTTTGCTCGGTGTTCAGTGCCTTTTCGTTTGGCGGCTTGAGCAGTGAGCGGATCGCCGGGATGAACGTCATCTCCAACAGCATGGCACTGAGGATGCCGACGCCGGTGAAGATCCCGAATGCTCGGATAGTGGCGATGTCGAACACCAGCAGCGAGAAGAAGCCGATGGCGGCAATGCTGCCGGCGATCAACATGACCGGCCCCACACCGACCATCGAGTTGATAACGGCCACACGGTTGGCCTGTTCAGGGCTCAGGGTGCCGTCAAGGCGCAGCCTGGCATATTCCTCGTAGTACCGTTTGAGCAACTGCACCGCATGACCGGCCGCCACGGCGAGTATGAGTATCGGGGTAGGTGAGTTGAAGATGTCCATGGATTGGCCCAAAACACCCATGAAACCGGTGCCCCACATGACTGCCATCAATGCGGTTACCAGTGGAAGAATCAAGCCTTGCTTGGTGCGGAACGCTTCGAAGTGCAGCAGGCCGATGATGACGATGGCGATTGGGAACAGGATGTTGATGCGATTGGCAAACTGTTCGGTCTTTTCCAGGTAGACCGGGTTACCGCCATAGCTGATGGTATAGGCGTCCGATTGATGGGCGTCGACCACCTTGCGGATCGGCTCGACCATGTTGGTGAAACCGTCGGAGCGCTCTTTGAGCTCGACGAGAATGGCTGCGGTGCGTCCGTCGCCGGAGACCACTGCATTCTGATAGACAGGGTTGTCATTGAGTGCCTGCTTGAGTGCCTCATAGTCTACCGGTTCGCCCGACTCGCCGAGCAGGGCGCGGGCCTCGAAGCCTTCGTCGGTGCCCTTGATGCCTTTGGCCTGGCGACTGGCCAGGCTCAGCAAAGTTGAGCGCACCACCCCTGGGGTTGCGTCGAGTTCACGAGTGATGTCGGCAACGGCCTTGAGCACCGTAGGTTGGTAGATATCGCCCTGTTTTGGCGTGATACCGATGATCATCAGGTACTTGGAGCCAAATACCTTTTCAACGTGGTTGGTTGCCTGAATCAGGGGGTGTCCCTGGGGGGCGAGGGTCGCGGGGTCAATCACGATCTTCAGCCCAGCGCCAAAGGCTCCCAGCACGGCAGTGATGACGATGGCCAGGGAAATGACCCAGGCCCGGTAGCGTATGATGAAAGTTGCATAGTTATACATGGCTCAATTCCTTGGGCTCGTTAGCCGCCGCGTCTTGCAGCAATGCTTCCAGTCGTGAGAAGTCCTTCTCTACCTGCGAAACCAGCACTTTTCGCAGCAGTGAAACCGGCAAGATGCCGAAGAACTTTCCAGGCGCTACGTCAAACTGCCAGCTCAAGCGGGTGCCGCCGGGGATCTCCTCCAGGCTGTACGCGCCTTCATAAAGAAACGACCCGTTCAGCACCTTGAATGTGTATGACGCGGGTGCGTCGACACCGGTGATCTGGCACTCGAAATTCATCCGTCTGCCCAAAAAGCTGAAGACGATCACGTAACGGCTACCGACCTCTGTGGAGCCGTCCAACAAGCGCGCCTCTACGCACGAAGCCTGCCAGTGCAGATCGTTGGTGGGGTTGCTCAGATAAAGGAACAGGGCCGCTCTCGGGACATTTAGGGCGCGGCTGTACTCAGCGCGAATCATGATTGATGCTCCGGCACAGAGGCGGTCAGGAAATGCTTGTTGAGGTGTTCGGCCACCGCGGTGACCTGAGGCGCATACATGATGCTGTTGTGATCACCGGCCACGTCGAGCGAGGTCAATTGCCCTTCGGCCAATTGGTCCCAGCCCAGCAATGGGCCGTAGTCAGCGGGCTCGTCGTGGGCCAGCAACAGGAGTAACGGCAGCGTCGTTGGCGGCGGGAAGTACAACTGCAGGGCGATGCCATTGGCCAGGTAGGTTTCGAAATAGCGAGCCAGTTGCGCATCATCGGCCGCTTCACCGAGCACTCCCAATTGCTTGGCTTCGGTCAGTACATAGGCGAAGGCGAGGTCGCCCTCCAGGGCCCGCAATACAGCCGGTTCGATGTTCCAGCGCAGGCCATGGGGCGTGGCAAGATCGCGCGCGAACCACGACAGTAACGTCGAGTCATCGGCATCATTGGGCACGTTGTCTGCAACTGGCGCGCGCGTGTCGATCAGAAAGACCCCTTCCAGCGTTTCACCCTCAGCCTGCAGTTGCCTGGCTACCTCATAAGCGATGGCACCACCGAAGCACCAGCCGCCCACCAGGTAAGGGCCAGTTGGTTGGACGTTGCGCAGTTCCTGCAGATAGCGGCTGGCCATGGCCTCGATCGTCACTTCGGCATCATCAGTGTTCTCAAGCCCTGGGGACTGTACGGCGAGGACCGGCCGTACCCCTGCCAGGTGGCGGCTCAATTCGCGGTAGCTGAGGACATTGCCGCCGATGGGGTGGAACAACCAGACGGGCCGCCCATGGCCTTTGCGCAACGTGATCAAGTTGCTGCGGCTCACGTTCGCTCCATGGCGCAGGCGCTCGGCAAGGCTTGCCACGCTGGGGTGGTCCAGCAGCTCGCTGACGTTCAATGAGCATTCAAGCGTTTTCTGAATGCGTCCCACGAGTTCGACGGCCAGCAGTGAATGCCCACCGATATCGAAGAAGTCATCGTTGATGCACACGGTATCGGTGTTTAACACAGCCTGGAACAGCCGCCACAATTGGTCCTCAAGTTCATCGCGGGGCGCAATGACGTCTAGCCGTGCGAGAGGGCGGGAAGGCGCCGGTAGGCGTTTACGGTCGATCTTGTTATTGGGTGTGAGGGGGAGTTTTTCGAGAAACACGAACTCACTGGGCACCATATAGACAGGTAGCTGTGCCTTGAGCTGGCTTTTTAACGAGGAGACAGCCAACTGCGCTCCCGGTTGCGCGACGATGTAGGCGACCAGTGACGTGCCCAGGTCGTTCTGCAGGACGGAAGCTACGGCGTGTTCCACGCCGTCGAGGGCCTCAAGGCAGGCCTGCACCTCCTCGAGCTCAATGCGGAAACCACGTAATTTGACCTGGAAATCCAGCCGGCCATGGTGTTCGAGTTCACCACGGCTGTTCCAGCGCACTTGATCGCCAGTGCGGTACCAGCGCTGACCGGTGAACCCCAAGTCATCGCGAAACAGCGCTTGAGTCAGCTCGGGGCGCTGCCAGTAACCCTTCGCTAGCCCTGCGCCTCCAATCCACAACTCGCCCAGAATGCCGGGAGGGAGCAGGCGCTGCTTTTCGTCCAGCACAAGAAATTGGGTGTTGGCGATCGGCTTGCCAAGGCTCACGGGTACACCCGGCTGCAGCTTCACCAGCGAAGACCAGATAGTCGTCTCGGTGGGGCCATACAGGTTCCACACCGCAGCGGTCTGAAGCAGCAGGCGATCAGCCAGCGGCTGCGGCAGCACATCGCCGCCGCACAGCACGGTCAGCCCTTTGAGGGCTTCAGGTTCGGCGTGTTGCGCCAGCATGTGCCAGGTGGCCGGGGTTGCTTGCAGGGTGTTGATCGCGTGTTGGTCTATCAGGCCGGCCAACAGACTGCCATCGCGGGTGCTCGCATGATCTGCGACCTGTACATGGCCACCGGCTACCAAAGGCAAGATCAGCTCCAGCACTGAAATATCGAATGATGGAGTGGTCACCGACAGCAAGCGGGTCTGGGCATCGAACCCCAGGCTTCTGTGCATGCTGGACATGAAGTTGAGCAGGGCGTGCTGCCCGATCTCCACGCCTTTTGGCTTACCCGTCGACCCGGAGGTGTAGAGGATGTACGCCGTATCGTCCTGCGTCGAGATTGGCATCAGTGGAAGGGCGTAATGGGCGTCAAAGGCATCCGTGTAGAGCCGCTCCACAATCGCTGGAAGGTCGTCCAGCTCGGCAGTGGTCACCACCAGGCGCAATTGAGCATCGTCTACGATGTAGGCGAGCCGGTCACTGGGAAAGTACGGATCCAACGGCACGTAACTTGCGCCAAGGCGCCAGATGCCGAGAATGACCGGTACCATTTCGGCGCTGCGCTCAAGCTTGAAGCCGACGCGGTCGCCATCGCCCACTCCGCGTGCATGCAGTGCCTGAGCCACACATTCGCTGCGCTGCCACAGTTGCAGGTAGGTGTAGGAGACGTCCGCGTCGGCCACTGCCGGGCGGTCGGGCCACGAGCGGCCATGCTGAGCAATCTGTTGCAGCAAGCTCCGATCATGCAGGGCCAGCGGCTCCCCCTGACCCAGCGACAACCATTGTCTGTGTTGTTCGAAGTCACCCTGAACATGATTGTCCAGGGGCAAATCAGGGCGCGCGACCAGACGCGTGGCAAGCGCGGTAAGTGCCTGGCTCATGCGTTGCAGGGTAGCGGGCTCGAACAACTGCGGGTTGTACTTGAAAATGGCTTCATAGGCGCCACCGACTTCGCCGCCCATTTCCAGCATCAAGTCCAATTGGCCTTCCTGTTGCGGAATGTGAAAGCCGCCGATCTGAAGATGCTCGCCCAACAGCATTTCGCCGCCTTCACCCTGGCTGTAGAAGCTGGCGAAGTCTGCAAGGACCGGCAGCTTTTCCCAGGAAAAACCTAGTTGGGTGAGGGCGTTAAAGCTATTGTCACGCTTGGGCGCGAGGGTTTCTACCAGTTTGTAGAAGGGCATTTCCTGATGACGGATTGCACCGGTCACCGTGCTTTTTACCTGCTCGAGCAGCTCGACGAAGCTCAGCGATGCCGGCGTCTTGACGCGCAGGCACAGCGTGTTGACGAACTGCCCCAAGGTATTGCGTAAACGCCGTGAGGCACGGTTGGCAACGGGGGTACTGATGACCACGTCGTCGCTGCCGGACCACTGGTTGAGGAACACTGCATAGATGGCCAGCATCACCATGTAAGGGGTCGCATGCAGCTGTTTGGCCGCCGCGCGGATACCTTCGCTGGTGCTCGCGCTGAACGTGAATGCTTCGCTGGCACCTTGAAACTGCTGCTTGCCAGGACGTGGCCGATCCAGGGGCAAGGTATGTAATGAAGGCGCATCCTGAAGATGCTGTGCCCAGTACGCCTTGAGCGCGTCCATGCGTTGCTCACACTGTTGCAGGCGAGCATGTGCAGCGAAGGCGTTGGCCTCGTCGGGATCCAGCTGCGGCGCGGCCCCTTGCAATCGCGCCATCGCCTCCTTCAACAGCAGGCCCACGGACCAGAAGTCGAAGGCTATATGGTGCATCACCAGGACGACCAGGCAGCGGTCCTGCGCCATCTGGTAAAGATGAACACGCCAGAGCCCAGGCTCGCGCAGGTCAAAAGGCATACGGCTGTCTTCGCGGGCCAATTCGCGCAGCGCCTGCTCGGTCAGATGGCGCGCATCGGTGTGTAGGATTTTGGCCTGCAGGTCGGCGGATACGCACTGCTTCACGCCGTCGGCGCAAGCAACGAACGCTGAACGCAGCACGGGATAATCGTGGATCATGCGCTGTAAGAAGCTGGTATCCGGCCATGCGCCGTCTACCTTGCGCACGGTACAGCTGAACAAGAGGTTATAGGCGCCCAGGTCCGGGTTTACTTCGTGCAGGTACCAGAGCCCCTTTTGCTCTTCGCTGATTGGCCAAGCGTCGGCCAACGGCGTCATGCCACATCTCCCAGGTTCGGGTTCGCGGCGGCCAGCAGGTAACTGGCCAGGTCATCGATGCTGGGATAATCCCAAAGCAGCGTGGGTGGCAATTCAATGCCGAGCTCGTCTTCCAGATCGCCGGCGATGGTCAGGGCTGCAATGGAGTCCAGACCGTATTCCGCCAGGTTGCGGTCTGAGGCTACCGTCCCCTGTTCCAGGCGCATCTCGCGCTCCACCATCGCGCTGAGTTTGTTTCGGTAGTGCGGCAGGTCAAAAGGTACGCAGTTCATCGTAATGCTCCTTGTGCACGTCCACGCGGCGCATCTGCTCCGCACGGTCTGTCTTTGCCAACGGCCAGCTCATGATTGAAAACATCTCGCCGCGCTTACGTTGGCTGTCCATGTGTTCGAAGAGCGCGCTTGCCAAGCGCGGCTCCAATGTTCCGCTGCGAAATTCTGCCGATAGCTCGCGCTGCAGCACTGCCTCCAGCCAGAGCCCGGTCTTGAAGGCGCTGCCGAATTTTTCTCGATTGAAAAGCCATATGCCGAGACAGGCTGCTACGCCGTAGACGGCGCAGTAGCGCTCTGCCTGGGAGAAGCGACGGGCACTGTTGCGGCCCCCACGTGCCACAGGTTCGCGGATTTCCGCCTTTAGGCGCACGACTTCGTCGAGGAACCGTCGCCCGGCATCCTTGAGCCGCTGTAGCGCTTGCTCACCGCAATCACCGCAGGGGCTTAGCTGTTCCAGGCGTTCTATCAGCTGCGGTACGGCCCCCATCAACGGGTCGCCTTCACGTGAGAACAGTTTCAAACGTGCATAGTCGAGCGCTGGCAAAGTTGCCTCCAGGTCGAACAAGAGCGTCAGGCAACTTTCTGTGGGTGGAGGTGTGTTGTCCCGTGTCAGGGTGTCGAGCAAGGTCGCCAAGCTGTCGAGGCAAACCACGCTACTGCCATCGAAGATCGACACCACGGCGCCGTCGCGGATGAACTTCTGGAAGATGCCGACCCCTTGCTGATCGCGCATGTAGAACCTTGCGCCGAGCACGCCGGACAATTGCTTGCAGGAAAAGTCGACTAGGTGGCAGACCTCGACCTTGGCGATCGACGACCATGATGAATACAGCTCTGGGCACACATGCAAGCCACGCGCTGAAACAATCGACACGGACTCGGCGATCAGTTGTGAGGTGTAGGCGTTGGCAAGCACATCCTGGGTATGGGGCAGCCTGTCAATCGAGTCGCCGTACAGGCGTCTGCACGAAGCATAGTCGGCGACCAGCCGCAGCGCGGTATCGCCCACGCCCAGCGAAAGCGCTGTACAAAAGGTGCGCGTCACCTGAAAACCCTTCAGCGCCAGCTCCAGCCCGTGGCCTTCTGTGCCGACAAGGCAGGAGGCAGGGATCACGCAGTCACGAAAGCCGATGCCACTGATGTCACAGCCTTTCAGACCGTGGGTCTTTACGCGGGGGAGGTGGTAATAGCACCGGCTGTTGAGCTGGTTTTTATGTACGATGAAAAGCGAGTGATTGCGCATGTGCGCGGCTGCATCAGTACGTGCCAACAACACCAGGAAATCGGAACGGATAGCGCGGTTGATCGGCCATTTTTCGCCGTTCAGGGTGTAGGACCCGTCTTCGTTGAGCGTGGCCGTAAGCTGATTGGCGGAGAGGTCTGCACCATGCTCGGCCTCCGAGTAGGCAAGGCATGGGAAGCTGCCATGGTCCATGATCCAGCGGGCGATATCGCGCTTCTGCGCTTCACTCCCACCCAGCCAGCCTAACGTACTCCACAGCATGGTGCTGTACGCCACGGCAACGGACATGTTGCGTCTCGCAAGCACCCGCCCCATGGCGACAAAGGTCTCGCAGTTGCGAAATGTGCCGCCATAGGCGGTCGGCACATAGCTTTGAGGCAGCCCGATGGCATTAAGTGCGGTCACCTGAACTTCGGGGAACGCGTCCTCCTCGTCCATGGCAAGGGCCTGCACATACGAGAGGGCGTTAGTGGCCAACCACGGGTCGCCCAGTGCCTGCTCCATCATCAAGGCTTCGAGATACTGGGCCGGAATCATGCCTCGCCCCCTTGTGCCAGGCGCTTGATCAGGCCACGCTCGAGCATGTCACGGGTCTGGCCTCGCTGGACTTTGCCGCTGGAGGTTTTTGCAACGCTGTTGATCGGCGAGAACGTCAGCGAATGAACGCGTAATTGATGATGCAGGGAAACCTGGCTAACGATAGTTTCCCGAATGCTGGTCAGGTCCAGGTCCCGCCAGCCCTTGTCCAGCTCCACGACTAGCGCCAGGCGCTCTTCACCAGCGTCATCGACCGCAAAGGCGGCCACACCATGGGCGCGTACTACCGGGTGTGCGTGCATGACGGTGGACTCGATATCACTCGGGTAGTGGTTATGCCCAGCGACGATGATCAGGTCCTTGATTCGGCCGGTGACATATACCTGCCTATCGCGTAGCGCGCCTAGATCACCTGTACGCAGCCAATGCTGATGGCCGTTCTCAAGGTTGGCATGGAACGTCTCCTGGGTGGCGACGGGGTTGTTCCAATAGCCGTCGGCGACCATCGGTCCCGCTACCCATATTTCACCAATCGATCCATCGGGTAGCGGCTGTTTGGTGTCCGGATCCACCACGCAAAGGCTGACGCCCTCAGCGGGTACGCCACTGCTTACCAGCTCAACGGTGTCCGCAGTAGCGGGTGCCAGTCGACCTTCTTTGAGGCTCTGCCGATCTACCGCTAGATGAATGTAGGGTTGGTGAGGGTCTGGAGCGGCAATCAACAGTGTCGTTTCTGCCATCCCATAGCAAGGGAAGAACGCGGACGGACGAAACCCTGCCGAACTGAAAGCGGCTTGAAACATGTCCAGCGTGGTTTTGCGAACAGGCTCCGCACCATTTGCTGCCAGGCGCCAGCTGGATAAATCAAGCTGGGCAAGTTGCTCCGGCTTGACCCGCTTGGTGCACAAATCGTAGGCAAAGTTTGGCGCGGCACTGACGGTTCCCTTGTAACGCGAGATCATCTCAAGCCATCGCAGCGGCCGTTGCAGAAATGTAGCGGGTGCCATGAGATGCACTGGGTAGCCGCCGTACAGCGGCTGCAAAATTCCCCCGATCAGCCCCATGTCGTGATAAGGGGGCAGCCAGACGACCGCGACATCTGAGGCTTTGGTGTCCATCGCCTTGTGGATCATCTCTGAGTTCTTGATCAGATGACGGTGTTGCAGCCGTACGCCTTTCGGCGTGCCGGTGGAGCCTGAGGTGTATTGCAGGACTGCGAGTGTATTGCCGCTGATATTCAGCGCTGTCCATTGCTCCGCGCTCTGCAGATTCAACTGGTCAATGGCGATGTTGACGATCCTGTTCGTTCCGTTCGCTTCGCCTTGCTGGTGTTCCGGCGCTAACAATGCGGTCGCTGAGCTCAGTACGACACGTGCGCCGGCATCTTGGACGATCGCCTGAACACGCTCATTAGAGGCGTTCTTCCGGGGCGAGTAGACCGGCACTGCGGTGACCCGCGCATACCAGCAACCGAGCAGCGCCAGGATGTACTCGGCGCTAGGTTGCAGCAGGATCACCGCACGCTCGCCTGTACAGTTGCGCGCTTGCAGCTCTGCCGCGACTGCGCGGGCTGCCCGATCCAGTTCGCCGTAGGTGAAACGCTGCACTTCATCGGCTGTGGTGGAAAACGTCAGCGCTAGCCGGTCTGGGGTATTCAATGAGCGCCAGCGCAGAAGCTCAACAAACGATTCGAAAGGTTGGGCCTCCCCCAACGACAACACGTCCTCAACCAATGAGGGACTTAACACGTCCATGTGTAGTAACTCCTTAAAAAGTGCGTGGAGTATACTGACCGGTCTGTATATGTCAAAGTGATATCGCATCGCGCAATGTGCTACGTTGCAATCAGGGCAATTACGCCTGTTTCGATTTGCGTAGGTAGGGTGTGCGGGCCCAGGGGGGGAGAGCTGCTCGTGTGCAGACGACTAAATTGTGGCCGGCCAGGCGGGGGTCTGTGCGTGATTAAGGCATTGCCAATTGCTACCGATCGGGGCTGGCCATATCGGCGATGGGCCGCGAAGCGGCCCCGGGCTGCGGATGGCCGCCCAATGACTTCAGTTTAAAGTCAACTTCAAGGTCAATAGGTTTTTCAGGGTGAAGCATGAGAATAGGCGAACTGGCGAAAATCACTGGGCTGGCACCGTCACGCATCCGCTTCTATGAGGCCAGTGGCTTGATTAGCGCGGTCAAGCGCAAGGCCAATGGATACCGGGACTATTCGCCTGATACCGAATGGGTTCTGGAGCTGATAACTGGCGCACAGGCGGCAGGTTTTTCTTTGGAAGAGATCCGGCAATTGATGCCTGTGAACACCCGTGGCTGGCGGCACGACGAGTTGCTCAATGGACTCAAGCAAAAGGTCGAGGAAATCAGTGCTCTGGAGCAACGGCTAGCACAAAACAAAGCGCAACTTCTGTTCGTCATCAAGGGCATCGAAGGTAAGCCCGAGGGCGTGCCGTGCGGGGACAATGCGCACATGCTGATACAGCGTTTGCGTGAAGAAGGGGTTGGCCAAGCTTCCGGCAAGCCAGCAGCCTTGAAACGGCGCTTGCGAATTTCAAACAACCTTTCTCCGCTGGCGGGAACTCCTTGAGGGTTCAGCGAGCTACGTTGTCGCCAGAGAGCTGCCATCACGGCTTCAGCCACGGCCCCGGCCTTCGCAAGTCAGCCATGGCCGATGGCTGTCGTTCACAATGGGTTGTTACCGACCCAAAACAGCCTGTCGCTCGTTCAGGTTCAGAGCACCTTGAACCCATGTGTGCCATCGCGCTCGAGTTGCGCAACCAGGCCAAACTCCCAGTCCAGATACCCCTGCATCGCCTCGCGGGGGTTGTCCGTACCTTCGTACGGGCGCCGGTAGCGATCGCTGCGTGGTACGGCAAGCT
>Ga0213823_1001224_pt1 | contig 16616 bp, 15 predicted proteins | sample MC6MC0907MG_FD_179887 | JGI IMG/M metagenome (GOLD analysis project Ga0213823, IMG submission 179887) | Enriched soil aggregate microbial communities from Iowa State University, Ames, United States - MC6-MC0907-MG | ecosystem: Environmental > Terrestrial > Soil > Unclassified | place: USA: Iowa...
GTGTAGGAGATGGCTTGCCTGCGATGGGCTGCGCAGCAGCCCCATACCCCGGCCTGGCAGGATTAACCCACCATCGGCCTTCAACAGAAGGAGCCAGCTGCAACCCCCGACATCTGGCCCCCACTCCTCAACGACCTCCGCTAACCCTCCAACTCATGGCCGTTCCGCTCCATCACCTTCCCACACTGCTCACTGGCCAGCCGGCTGATAATCCGAATCGCTTGATGGATACCGGCCGTGTTGCGAAAGCTCAATTGCGGGTTGTGTTCGCACTCCAGCATTTCATCGTGCTGGACCAAGGCCTCGCCTAGCAGTTCGAGGGTCCAGGCGTAGCTTTGGATGGTGGACAGGCGTTCTTGGTCAGTCATGGCGTGCCTCCGATTGGGCGGAGACGAAGCGGGATTGGCTGGCGGGGAAGTAACTGATGGCCGTCGAAGAACGACGGTGGAGAACGAATGCGAGGGTCCTGCTTGGACTTGAGGTAAGCATGCATGAGGCTCCAAGTTTTAGTTGGAGCTGCCACGATCCTTCCTACGGGATTGGGTGGCAGCTGTGTGCGGGGTAGGAATACCGGGAAACTTGGAAACCCGGCCAGGCCGAAGCCTGCCCACACACAGCCGCCATGACACAGCACGGCAGACACAAAAAAAGCGCCAGCTGTGGTGCAGGGGCGCCTAGTGCATGCGCCAAGTTTACCAACGGGTTCCTACGCCCGGTCACGGGATTTACCGTGACGCAGAGATTTAGCCTCACATTGCGTGGTGGGGCAAGCAGGGAAGTTGTAGGAAACGTCTCTGAATAATGTACGAACTGCGCCGAAGCAGCTGTCTTGGCGTGGATAACAAATCCTTATAGGAAAATGGGATGAGACTTTATTTGCATCCCACATCAATCTCACTTTTCCTGACTGCTTTTCCGTGCCCGTGGCGATGCCGGCCTCGACACTGCCTTCTTCGCTTTGGCTGCCGCAGGGCTTTTCCCTCGTTTCGGTCCGGCCACCACGCAGGAACTGGCCAGCGCCGCGGCAACAGCCATTGGCCCGCCCGCCTTCAACTGGCCGACATTGTTGCCAACGACCGTTGCAGTGGCCTTATCTTTGGCAGTCATCACCATTCCTATCCGCACGCCAAAGAGACGCAGCACGGCATCCAACGTGCTGAGCTTCGGATTTGACTTCCCGCTTTCCAGTTCGTACAGGCTTTTCGTGGACATCTTGCACATGGCCGCGAAGGTCTCTTGGTCAAGCCCGGTGACTTCGAGCCGCAAACGGCGGATGGATGTCCCAATGGAATCGATCCCCGCCGCGTTGCGCTTGACGATATCCTCTACGAGCTGCGCGCGCTCTTCAGGCTGTAGTTTTCTCATCTCAGTCCCCACTCCACGAGTCGCTTATCCAGGTTATTCACGGGTAGAGAGGCTGCATTGCGCATCGCTTCAGGAACATCGGTCAGCAGATCGGGCAACGCCCTGAATTCCTCAGCCGCATTCTTCAACCGTTGCAGCAGAACATCGGGATCTGTGTAACCAACAAGCTCAGCGCAGTTGTCGCGCCAATTGGAAGACCCCTTGCGCTCCGCCGCCCACTTCGTCGTCCGTGTGATGCCCTCTTCATCCAGGATCATTGGCGCGAGGTCATAGATGGGCGCCAAACGAAACCTCCCACCCACACGCATGATGGAGGTGTTGCGGCCGTGGTTATCGGTGTTCCCTAGAATGCGGTTCAGCAGATCGCGCCGCACGTACTCGAACACCAGGTCGTCCACCTCATCCTGCTGGCCGTTATCGATCCATAGACCTACCAGTCGGTGAACCACTTCGGCATGCGCCATCGGATGTGCGTAGCCGGTAATGCCGCAGATCGAGTACACCGACTCCAGCGGTATCCGCTCCACCACGCCATCCACTACTCGGCGATCAAATCGTGGCATCCAGAGGCTTGGCTTCACCGCCTCTTCAAGCGCCAAACCATCAGTGGGAACCGTATCAAGGCCGAGGGCAGCAACCGCCTTGTAGTAATGAAACTCTGTTCGCAGGATGTCCTGGTCGCGCTCGCCGCCTCGATTACGCGCGAACTTGATCAGCCAGTGGTGGCACGCCTGGTCATCGGGGAGCATCGCATCAGCGTACAGAGCACCGTCGTGGGCTTCGGTCATGACCAGCTTGGGAGCTTGCCCGTTGGCACCGGTAGCACCGCCTAACGCCGCGCCAGTTTCATAGGCGTACTCAAGAAATTCGTTCGTCCTGTCCACGACCTCAGCACGCGCAAAAGCCTCGTTCCGATGTGGCTGAACGCCCTCCAGCGACTCCTTGATGCGTAGATGCCCAATAGGGGCCGGCGTGAAGCGCTCTAGAAGGTACAGCCCCATTTCCACGCCTTCGTGCTTAAGACGCCCGTAGCGGGATTCAAGAGAGTCCTTGGCAGCACCAGAGGGAATGATGTCGTAGAGGAATGCTGGATACCCTTTGCCGTCATGGTGGTCCCAGTTCAACGGAAGGTTAACGCTTAGGGCCAGTTCGCAACGATCTTCCATGCGATCAATGTTGGCGATGATGTAATCGTCGTCGTATGCGACAAGGCACCTTCCATCAGCAACACGCTCGGGGTTCTCAACCGTGAGTGTCGCTGCATCGCTCCATGCACCATCGGAGAAAGCCTGGATCGTGAGTCTGAGCGGCATCGCGACACCATTAATCAGTATTTTAATGCTGATTATCATAGTGCGCACAGCCGTAACCGGCAATACTTTGCTGATTAAAAGCTCCAGTATCGGAAAAACCAGCAATACACTACCGATTAAGCATCGCGCAGGAGGGTGTTAGAGGGAGGTCATGGCCTGTCGAGTGGCTCAGGAATGAACCCTGCTCCTTCAGTGCCTTGATGACCCCACGCACCAGATAATTGTTGGAAAAGCCAAGGGTGTATTGCCTCGAACCTGGGTTGATTGGCAGAAGCATGCCTTGCTGTATCAGGTTCTTGATCTGATAAGTGCGTTGGTTAGCCGTGAGCGCGGGGAGTGCCTGAGCAATGTCGATTTCACGACCTTCATCTTTGTGACGCTGACCAGAATCTGTTCCTCGGTGTCGGTAATCCACTCCCGACTGCGTGCAAAACTCACCGCCGGCAACAGAATGCACTTCGTGAGGTAGCCATAGTCGGTGAGCTTGTCCACCTTCTCCAATTCGTCGCGGATGCCCTGCAGCACATAGGTACACCATGCCTCCAGCCCTGCTGTGGTGCCAGTATCGGCAAGCCCCAGCATGGGGTAGTACTTGTCGCGGTCATTGCAGAACACCGCTGTGGGGTTGAGTACCCGACCACCCGTGTTCACGTTGAAGCCGTACTTCATCAACAGGGCATAGGTCAGCAGCCTTACCACCCGCCCATTTCCATTGCCGAATGGGTGAATCCAACCGAAACGGTGGTGCGCCAGGGCGACCTTCATCAGCGCGTAATCATCTCTAAACGGGAAAATCATTATCTAGAAAATTTTCGGTTCTCACCCCGTAAACACTGGCCAAAACCTGATCGACAGCTAGCAATTATCTAAAAATACGTGCAACCCTAAGTGGAAAACTGCGAACCATAAAGTCAAAAATACGCAGATCCGTGGGGAAAAAGCGGGTACAAAAAAGCCCGCACAAGGCGGGCTTCTATTGGTGCCAGGTAGCGAGAAATCGCCATAGGCCAACTGATTCTGGTGCCGGAGACAGGAATCAAACAATGACCTATAGACCCAGTAAAATATAGGTTTTTCTTGACGTAAGCCTCGCGTGTATCCTTAAACGTATCCCTAAACAAGGTTTCACCTCTGCCATGTTCAGAGAGCCCAGGATCTACGGATATGAGACGCATGAAGCGTTTCGCACCATCGTAAGGAGCGTGACCTGTTGAGAGTCTTTTTCAGCGGCTGCATAGGGAGGTTGCTGAGCCGCATGATTTTCGCACCAGTAACTCAGCCGCTACTGACGTATCCTGTGATCGCTCCGTCTTCATACATGTAAGAAGACATATTGAGCGTAAACTGCTGTTTTATTTTGTGCCTTGATCCGCCGACGTCTTTAAAGTTGATAACCGCCTTGAGTGGTGGAAAATCGCCTATATCGGATGTTCGCTCTAGACGCACGCAACTTGTTACGTATGAAAACCAGAGCGTTAAATATGCATGAGGAACATAAACCGAGGCTGGTTGATCATTGATGGAAGCAGGCAGAGCGAAATCGATCTCTTGTATTTTTTGGTTCTTCCACATCGACGTCATAATCGTAGTACTGCCTTCCGCTGAAGAAAGCATATCACCCTCAAGCTTATACGCATCTAGCTTGGCGTCTAGAGCAGCTAGAGAATTGACCTTGGCGACGGCAGACCCTATAGGAAATGACCAGCTTATCGTTATATTTTTCGCTGGTCCTAGACCGATATTATATGTCCTAACTGCAAACGCCTTCCACAGCGGATCTTTTCCTGGGTTCTTTCCTTCCCCGCGAACCTTGTCAAAAGCAGTTCTAGCGAATACCAACTCCGGCTTATACGAGGCCTTTCGCTGTATGGAAATCTGGATTACGGTTAGAAATGTCGCAATTGCGGATACTGCTGCGGCCACGCTGGCAGAGGTCGCTATAAGTTGATCTAGAGTCAAATTAAACATTGGCTTGGCAGCTCACGATAATTAGTGCTTCGGCATACGCCTAGCTAAAGCTAAAAGGGTCCCCTCGCCTTCAGCTCACTGCTAGGTCTGAACCACATACGGGTAGCAAGCAGGGGACCCTAGGAGAGTACCACTATCACGGGGACGGAAACCCGCGCCTTCTCGTTAGCGGGCAGGCCACCAGGTTACTGAAATTTCAATCGTTGAAACCCATCGGACTGCTGCGCGAAGAAGCGATCCTTACCGAGACGGCAAGGATGAGGGTCGGTGTTTAATAAGCTGCACAATTCACCACGGTTCACCTGATTCACTAGTTCACTAAGCTGGGCGCCCTGCCGCTAACAAAGTCCCGCGGGTTTCCTGCCCCGTATCTGGCCTCATCTCTCAGGGTCCCCGGCGTCTTCCAAACGGGAGGTCTGGGGCTGCACCTGCCGCTGGAGGCACACTTGAACAGGGGGCATGGGGCCATTAGTAAGCTGCTGCCAAAGAAAGCGGTGTAACAGGTGTAATACGTGTAACACAAAGCCTCAACATATTGATTTTAAAGGATTATTCAAACGTACACGTCAATTTCATTTCTTTGCTGTTGAGGTGTAACAAATGATTCAGTGTAACTATGGCTACGCAGACAAGGTGGGTGCTGGCCACGCATGTCTTGCAGGTGGATGTGCGGACTCGTGCCCTGCCGCAGAGAGATCACCTATCAGCTAGATAAGTTTCATTCGACAGCAAGACAGACCACTTGCGATTAAGTACCAATCAAATTAATGGCCTGTGTGCCTCGAGTCGTAAAGGCATCGAGTGAGGATTGCGATGGCAGATTGGCCCCCAAGCATAGGCGAGGGTCAAGGTGTGTGTTGGCCTGTGCACCTGGCGCCGAGCGCCAATCGCCACCACACGCCACCTCCCCAGCATCAACATCAAGCCCGGATGACAATTCCTCGAACTGAGTGCTGCTGATGCAGGCCGCCGGCGCTGAGCGGCGCCGTCTCGACCCATGTCGCCCGAATTTCCGAAGTGAGAAATGGAGAAAACGGTAAAATTGTGGTAATTTTTAAGCCAGAAAACTTACCACAGTGTAAATACGCAGCATTGACGGGGGTATCGTGGTAACCATAGCCGAGAAAGACCTTGAATCTCTTTACCAGCAAGGAGTGCGAGGCAACGCGGCGGCCTTCGCTCTCATAGGGCGCCAAATCGCGAGCAAGCTTAAGAAGACGCAGCCAGACCTTGCTTATCGCCTAGCCGAGCTCCTCGCCACCGACAGTGGAACGCGAGGTGGACCTCGCATAGCAGCACCAGTGGATTCGGACTCTCGCCGTAGCCTTTTGAAAGAAGGCGCAGACGTTCTGCTGGGGTTCGAGCCCAAGTGGGAAAGCTTCCTCGAACAACAACTGCTAGAAATCATTCAAGAGCGAAAAAGCTACAAAGAACTTCTAACTGCGGGACTTGAACCTATACGCTCTATGATTTTCACTGGCCCACCGGGAGTGGGTAAAACGCTGGCGGCGCATTGGATAGCCAGCAAGCTTGAGCTTCCCATTTACACGCTGGACCTTGCCTCAGTGATGTCGAGCCTGCTGGGCAAGACAGGGACGAATATCAAAGCGGTGATCGAACACGCCAAGAGCATCCCCTGCATTCTATTTTTGGATGAATTCGACGCGATTGCCAAAAGGCGCGACGACGATAAAGATGTTGGTGAGCTCAAACGGCTCGTCAATGTTTTGCTGCAGGCCATTGATGAGTGGCCCTCAACATCTGTACTGATTGCTGCGACAAACCATCCAGACATGCTAGACCCAGCAGCGTGGCGAAGGTTTGAAGCAACGCTTCGCTTTGAGAATCCTCCGATCCAACTCATTGAGGGGATTCTAACTGACGCAAAGGTGTCTCCAAAGATCGCTAAACAGTTAGCTGCTCATTTGCTGGGCAACTCATTTTCAGACATAAATAGAATTGTTCTTACCGCCAAAAAAAGGGCAATTCTGGATCAGCGATCACTCAATGACACCATCATTGATATCTCGCTCAAAGCCCTTGCCTCGAGCGAATCGGCCCACAACACCAGGGATATGAGGATTATCCAATTATCTTTGCAAGGTTTATCTCAGCGAAAAATTGCTGGCGAGCTGAATGTATCCCATCCCACGGTCGGTAAAGTCTTAAAAGAATTCAAGGAGAGTACCAATGTCTGAACGGAACCTGCTTCTAGGGAAGGGCGAAGCACTGACAACGGCCCAAGCGATCAAGCGTGGATCCGGACCTAAGAAGTTTCCTTACACCATTGAGGAGGTCCGTGCCGAGATCTCTTCCTCTCTTGAGCAGGTTCAGCACTCTCTTTCTGCCCTCCCTAAAGCGGCCAAGCCGCGTGGCGAGGGAGTGTTTGAGTTAACTCTTCATCCAGCTTTTTTGGGGAGGTCGTATTTTCCCAAAAGCATCCTCAAAAAAGCTGGGCTACGCGACGTCGGGAGCAAAGAAACATCGATTATTCCAAGGCAGGTCACAGATAGTCGCGACGCTGGAAAAATCCAGGCTACTGCAACCCTATTCATTGCCGGCACTGAAAGCGCCGTCGCCAATCTGCGTAGCCTGCTCGAAGCGAGCTCCATACCCAGCTCGCTGGAGAAAGAGCTTAAGGAAATCGAGTCAATCCGGTGGATCAACAACGAAAGTAAAATAAGAGGTCAGCTTCCGCAGGATAGCGAGGAACATGCCTTTGAGGTCGCTCTGCATGCCGGATCAGATGAAGAAGATATCGTTGCCTCTTTCGCCGAATTTGTAAGAGCTCACTCAGGCAAAGCCGACCTCAAGCGGAGAATCAAGGTTGGAGGACTCACCTTCATTCCTGTCTATGCATCCTCGAAGGCAATGATCTCAATTGCAAGTCATACATTCCTGCGCGTAGCTAGGCCTATGCCGGAGCTTCGAATTGCGCATCCAACAATGGCTCGCTCTACACTGGCCAACTTCAGCACGACACTGCCCAGCCTGGCTGCTATCGCCCCAGACAAAACAGCAGCAATTTTCGATGGCGGCCTAGGCACAAGCGATCTCTCCGGATGGGCGACTGAGTACTACTACGAAGATACAGACGAGACTAATGGGCAGTTGCTAATGCATGGCAACGAAGTCACGTCGACATTCCTGTTTGGCAGACTTGCTTCTGAAACCGACGAACTCAAGCGCCCCTACATGAATGTGCATCACTACCGCGTGCTTTCGCCCATTTCAGGCAGAGACCCTGACCTTTTCGACGTATTGATTAAGATTCGGGATGCACTGGACTCCGGTGAATACAAATTCGCCAACCTGAGTCTTGGCCCTCGAATGCCGATTAATGATGAAGAGGTACATGCCTGGACAGCAACACTTGACCAAGTTTGCTCGCGCCATGGCATTCTGGCCACTGTCGCGGTTGGCAATGATGGCGATGTGGACGGAGCCAATAGAATCCAGCCCCCAGGGGACATGGTGAACGCGCTAGCGATCGGAGCGGCAGATACCAGCTGCACAAAATGGAAACGAGCTGAGTACAGCTGTATTGGACCAGGAAGAAGCCCAGGCTATGTAAAGCCCGACGGAATTGCTTTTGGTGGCTCTACCTCAGAACCCTTTAAGGTATTCAACCCTCTTCTCGGAAGTACGGTGGGCGTTCAGGGGACTAGTTACTCTGCGCCGCTGACTCTGAGGACGGCAGCGGGGGTTGCCTGCTCAACATCTTATGAGATGACCGCAATCGCTCTGAAGGCCCTACTTGTTCATCATGCCGAATACAAACGCAGGATCAGCCGCAACGAAATAGGCTGGGGGCGATTCCAAGAGAATCCCCTCACACTTCTTGAATGCGAGGATGGCAGCGCAACAATAATTTTCCAAGGGCAGCTGGAAAAGGGCCAATATCTCCGCTGCCCTATTCCCTTTCCCGATATTCCAATCACAGGCAAAGCAAAGATCAAAGCTACATTTTGCATCCAAGCGCATACCGATCCAGAGCACACCATCAATTACACACGCTCTGGAATGGGCGTGGTATTCCGCCCGAAGGCCGGTGCCGACATCGAGACTAGTAAAGACTTTTTTGGTCGCGGCTCTCAGTACAAGATGACTGAAAGGCAGTATCGAGATGATGCACATAAGTGGGAAACCTGTTTGCACCGCGACAGAAGCTTTGACGGTGAGGACTCTCTGGTTGGCCCGGTCTTCGACATCGAATACCACGCTCGTGAGAGTAGCCGTGGCGTATCACCAAGCTCGGCACCAGACGTCAATTACGCACTAATTGTAAGTGTTCAAGTTGACGAGATACCGGACATCTACAACTTAATCAGGCAAAAGTATCAGATTCTTCAACCTGTAGAGGTCACGGTGGAAACCACAATTACGACGTAATAGCCAAAATTAGAGCCCTCGAGGTGAGGGCTCTGGTCTGGACTATTTATGAATTGTATATAGCTGCCAATAAGTCGATTCGGATTTAGGCATGCCTGGACGGCAGCTCTCGCCGACTACTTTTCTCCGTTTTGGCCACTCTGGACACTTGCGGCCACTTGGTATCTATAGGTACAAATCGATAACAGCTTTGGATACCAAATCCGGCTCAAAACCAAACCGTAGCGGCTCAAGCTCCATTGATTTTTTAGCCAAATCTCAGAAATTTTAAGGCGGTCAGGGCGACGACCACCCCTATACAGCTAGCAAGCCAATTATGACTTCGTGAGAGTAATGGTCGTGAAATGCTCCATGCACTGCACTACCCTCGCCAAGATAATATTGAAGCCTGAAAAATCTATTGTATTTTTGTTCGGCACAACAACCTTGCTCGCAAAGAATTCTTTACCATATTCGGTAGCAACATCGATATCATTTTCTTTATTGAATTTTTTTCCACCCAACCTTACATCCCTGACAGCTTGCGGAAAGAGATCTTCGATTGAAGTATGCTTATCTTTCGCGCCCAGCGGCGTCAATACAATATATAAATTATGGATCACGTGGATGAAATCTGCTTTCCTAAAATCATTGGCCGGTATCGTTGAAGGAAAAACAACAGGACTGTACTTTTTACTTCTCAAAACCCCCTCAATCCTTCCGAACCCATCGTCATTATCAAGAACAATAATAACCGGCTGCGACGGAACCGGGGCCTTATAGTACTTAAAATGCTCATCAAATCCTAAAATAAACTCCTTCAAATAAGGGGTACCACCCGCCAGCTCAAGCAAAAACCTAGTGCGCTCAGTATAATTCACGAATCGTACGAGGAGCTCGTATGGATCATTCCCGCTCTTCGGTTTGACCAGTTTAGGATAACCGCCTGCCAACCGACTTATAGCTGACTTAAGATATATATTGTCGGTTTTCCCTTCGCAAATAATAGTTGGCTTAGCGTTGCCGTAAAATAGCTTGTAGTACAAGAATCTACTAAACGTGAGCTCGCGACCATTCAGCAGCCTTCGAGTATTAATTTTTTTCTGCAAGGACTCATGATCCAGAGCCAACGCTGGCTTACTTCTTTTTCGATTGAACAAATCAATTTGGTCAATAAAATTCAAACGCCCCTCGAGTACATAAATATTACCTTCCTCGGGAGCAGCTGACCCATTCTCCGTAAAAGCTCCAGTCTGAAATAGTGAATGGCACTGAGACCTGACAGTTCGCCAGTACTCACTCTTAACTGCTGGCTTTTTGTTGACGATTAGCCCAGTTACATCCTGACGTGAATCCTTATATTGAATCCGCGTCTTTGAACTATTGATCTCAAATCCAGCTCGTTTAATTTCAGATTGCAACCTTTTACCAGGAAAATAGCCGCTTTTACCCTCGGCCATCAAGCTGGAGGGAAAATCTTTTTTTCTAGTCGAAATTGTTATATCGTCGGCATACCTGCTATATGTACAAGAATTTGCTTTGGCCAGAGAGGCCAACCTGATATCAAGAGAGTGCGTGATCAAATTTGTTATAACAGGAGAGCACGGACTACCTTGGGGCAGCTTATTGTCATAGCAGGCGATTTGCGCAATTACAGTGGCCACCGCTGGATTTAACTGAAAGTTTTTGTTCGCAATAAAAAAGCCTCGCACACGGCCGAAGTTAAAACTTTCAAAAAAATCTTTCAGATCAATGTTCAAAACATTCTTTTGACTTAAATGCATCACCGCATTTGTTAGAATCGATCGTTCTCGAACAAACCCGTGAGATAATGTCGACCTGAAGCCATCCCCCTTAGACTTATTAATTTCTTGAATGCAGTCTTGGAGCAGGAGGGACAAAGCTGCCTGTATAGGCTTAAGCTCATTTGACGGAGCATGTATAGTACGAACGCCGCCACTTTTTTTTGCGATGGTGAAACTCTTATACTGATTTTCAAGCTTCATCCTGTACAGAACATTAGTAAGGTGCGATGCATTAATCCCCATGAGCAATGCGAGCTCTGGTTTAGTTTTTATCGCACGTAGAGCACTTATTTTTATCATTGCGCACTAATGTTCAGAAAGTTAGACGGCTTACGGGCACTCCTAGGCACTGCAAGGACCGTAGAGAATCGACGAGTCTTCACCAAGGGCAATCCATTCGGACCATTTTTTCACTGATCGCGATACGCGACCCAAAATCTGCCCGTAAGCCAAAGGCGAGGCTAGCAAAAAATTGGATCCGATAGCAATACCGATTAGCTGCTTGCCTCCTACCAAGCTAAAGGAGGGTTCCGGTATTCTCAATTTAACGCCCTTGACCAAGTCAACACTTGAAAAGTCGACACTAGTGGAACAGCAAACAGCCCGCATCCGCGGGCTGTTTCGGGGTTACGCTTCCAGCAGGTCTGCCAGGGTGACGCCTTTAGATAGGTCTAAAACATCGTCTCGCTGGAGCTCTATGGCTGAAGGCCCGAAACCTGGAATCGATAACCTTGATAACACCATTCCAACACCGCCTCGATGACGATTTGCGGCCAAGATCCGAGCACCCACTGCTAGGAGCTGCTCAGCCAAGTGATTCCACTGATCCCCGAGAGCTATCTCCGCTGCAGCCAAAGCCGCGTTCTGCGCGTCGCGCCCTTGTTTCTGAGTATGGGCTAGCTGGGTGTCGAGGGAGTCAACCTCTGCCTGCAAAGCAGTCGTCAGCAGCTCTTGTCGTCTTGCGTGCTCATCTGCCTCAACAAGCTGGTTACTTGCTTTCTGCATCTCGCTGCTTGCAGCCTTTTCACCCTTGCTGTCACCAGATGCAATACTTCGTGCGTAGAGGTTTGCCGCGTCCAGCTCGGCCTGTCGAGCTGCTTCAAGCGACAATTCCATATCTTTCTGAATTGCTTGGATGCGCCCAAACAGAAGTGCGCGTTTCCCCTCTAATATCGAAACCGCGCTAGCTGAATCAGATATCAGCTGGCGAGCTTGTGTCTTGGTTTGCTCGGCATTTTTCAGGCGTTCACGATAGTTTATCTCGTTGTCGAGATTCTCCAGCTCCGCAGAAATGCTACGCACGCGACTTTCATCATCGGAAATCTTTTCCATCGCCGCTGTTGCTTCGGAGCTACCTATACAATTTCCGTTGTGCCAAGCACTCGGCATGTTTCGCCAAGCTGCCTGTTGAGCCGGGATACTGGCCTCAAGAGCATCACGCTCAGCAATCAACTCATCTCGCTTTTTTTTCAATTCATTCATGATCGATACCTAAAAATGGGAATGTGTTATCACCGGGGCTGGCAAGACCGCTCGCTGCCATCGCGACCTCATGGATTAGCGGTGGGGAGTCAAGCGGCCTGCGCTTCGTTCTCAGCCGTTTCAGGGATCATCACGACAACGTAGCAGCGCTGTAGTCCAAGGCCGGGCAGGCGCACGGAGGCGGATGCCTTGCCATCTTTGCCGGGCTCCAGTACTTGGCGCCGCAAGAGCTCTTTGTTCACTGCATTGAGGTTCATGCCGCGAAAGATTTCGGAGCGCCAAGCTTCGGGAAGTACGTAATAGGTCGTCGTCGTGTGCGCCGTGTCACCCATGCCGTGCTCCATCGACTTGCGAAAGCCGAGTCGATCAAGGGTGCGCGGACCATGTTCATCGACCTTGGCAGCAGCAGATTCCCAGCGCGTAAAGCGGCTTTCTCCGAACCTCTCGATCACTTGGCGGAGGCGGGCAAGAACTGCATCTCCTTCCATATTCCCGGAGCCGCCTCGCTCAGCCAACCAAGCCTTAAGGCATACGCGGGCGGAGTCGAGAGCCAATCCATCCGGCCATCCAGTAACGCCCAGGGCGGTGGCCAGCTCTCCAGCAGCTGCTGCCAATCCGAAGCGAGTAGCAGCACGCTGAGCCTGTCCGCTCGCATTGATCGGTAGTGCTTCTGCGGTGAAGCGCTCCACTGTGCTGCGGACCATGGCTGTGTAGGCGCGTAGTTTGACCGGGTCGCACAGAGCCGACAGGAATGCCAAGGCAGGTGATCCGTAGGACTTGGACACACGGGCTTTCAGCGCATCCGAAAGCGCAGCGGCATCCTCAAAACCATGCAGCTCCTCGAACAACCCCAGTCCTTTTCCGGCATCAGCCGGCACGGCTAATAGCCGTACTTCCATACCCGCTTTCAAATCCTTGTTTGCTTCGGCCATGTGCTGCGCAAGGGTCTTTTCTCCCGTGGAAAGGAACAGCAATCGCCATTCTTGTACTTGTCGCCCGCTCATCCCACGGTCATTTGCCCGGGCTTTGCCTGTGCCGTTGCCAAGCATGTAGACCGTTTCCCCGATGATTCGTGGATCGCACATCCCGATTTCATCAAGCACCAAAAGGCCGTCGGAGTGTGCCGCCGCGATACTCTCCAGCGCGTTATCTGTAGAACGCCAAGAGCGCACCAAGCGTGGCCCTCCCCAAACCGACGCGGCCACCTGTAAATGGGTGGTCTTTCCGCCCGAGCTATCGCCGTAGAGGTGGAAACCGCCTGATTCATGGCCAAGCAAGTGCAGCACCGCTCCAGCAAAAGCTACGCACACAACGAACGTCAGGCGGTTGTTCCCCACGCACAACGTACCGATTTGCTGTTGCCACTGCTCTAGTGTTCCAGCTTGTGTAATGGGCGGGAGCTGGGCGCCGGCTTCGTAGAAGTGCAGATATTCAGTGCTGGCACCAATTTGCCGATCCGGCACCAGGTAAGCATCCCCATGCCAGCCCAGACGAGTGACCAATCGGGCACGCTCGGAGCCATCGTAGCCTTGTAGGTAGCTCTGTAGGTCGTTGCGCGAATTGCGAGCAGTGCGCACAGGCGCGAGGCGCAGCCCCATATCGACTAGTGGCGCGAGCACTTCCTTGCCAAAGTCGCCCGCCATCGCTCTAGCCGGAATGTTGAGGCGCTTGCTTGCCCCATCCGGATCATCGAACTCCACAAGCAGGCCCCAGCCATGGCCCTTTTCGTCACGGGTGCGAGCCAATATCTCTAGCCGTGAACAAACTGGGCGTGCTTCGCCATCCTCACCGGCATAGAACACCCCTTCCTTTGTGAGACGGAAACCGCTCGGGGCCGGGGCGGTTTTCTTCTCGGGTTGCGGCTTGGCCTGGCCAGTGGCCTTGCTCTGCTTGATGGAGGTGTGGGTGGCGGCGGGTGCGAGGGTGAGGGAGAACAGTTCCCCGGTGCGTTGCAGCTCTGCCAAGTGTTGGGCAGTCCACCCTTTGGATTGGGCGTCAGCCGCATCGTCACCTTCGCGCCACTCGCCGCCTGGGGTGAAGGTGGGATGCCCACCATCCATACGAGGGAGTTGCCCGAACGCCGTCAAGGCTACCGTCTGGACAGTGGAAGCTCCGAGCTTCCGCAGATGGTCGGCCAAGGCATTCATGCACTTGAAGCCTGGAGCATCGTTATCAGGCCACAGCAACACGTCACGCCCGACTAGTGCGGCGAAATCAGCCTTTTGCCAAGAGTTCGTCCCGTTGGGCCAGCAGGTGGCGACATGTTCAGGCAACAGCTCGGCAGCCGCATCGGCGGCCTTCTCACCCTCACACAGCACTACTGGTGCCGCTGGGCGTTTAGCCAGCTCATCAAGATTCAATAGCGGACGTAGTTCAGGTAAGCCCTGCCAGCGCCAAGCAAGCGAGCCATTGCCCGAGTGTTTGCACCAGGTAAGTGGCGCAAACACTTTGCGCGCCGAGCCGGTCTCATCCGGCACCAAGTCGAAGCGATACAGCACCATGAGGGGCTGACCACTGGCATCGCGGTAGATCCAGACTTTTGAGGGCTTACCGTGCTGCCTGTGCGTATGCATTACCTTCTGCATCGCCTGCTCAGGAATGGGAAGCACTGGGGTCCAGTCCTGTTTCGTGACTTTTGTACTGGGCGGCTTGGTGCTTGTGCTGCCTGGCTCGATGCAGAGAAAGGCCGCAAGTTTGTTGCAGGCGTCTATGTCAGTGACGCGATCCAGGTAGCGGACCAGGTCAATCAGATCGCCGCCTTTGTCACCCGTGGCAAAGTCACACCAAGTGCCTTTAGCCAAGTTGACCTTTAGCGAACCTGCGTGCTTGTCAGTTCGCGTAGGGTTTGGAGCGGTGTACTCCTTACCGCCATCCACCCGTTTACCGCCTGGCAACCAGTTAGAAAGGACTTGCTCGATTGACCTGAGGGAAGCGTGTTTGACTTCGGAAAAGCTGGGGCGCTTGCTCATTGGCGATCCCCTTGCACTAGGTGATAAGTGGACTTGTCGCCGTGCAAGGCCAATGACCGAATCAGTGCTACGGTGCCTTGGACGTCCCAAATAACATTCGCTATTACTGAGTCAGACAGCCTCTCAACATCCGGACCAGAATTGAACTGTGCCATGAGCAAGTGCAAAACGGCGTCGACGCGGGAACAAGCCGCAGTGATGGCATCAATTGGCACACCGACAGCATTTGTGGCGCATACGGATAGAAGGTCTTCGGGGAGACGCCCCTCAAGTCCCTTGGATTCAGATTTCATTGCGCTCCCCCGACGTTTTCCAGGGAACGGGCAATGCTCATATGTCGGTTGTAGCGTGCGAGGCGGGTAGCAAGGCTGGAGTTTGCGTGTAGAGCGGCGAGAGCCATTGCCCGGTGGGCGGCGGCGCGGATTTTGGACGGATTGAGGGCGGGCATGTGTGGTACTCCAAGTTAGCTGGAGCTGCCACTGATCGTCGCCAAACGATTTTGGGTGGCAGCTGTGCGCAGGTTGGCGAACCGGGAACTTGGAACCCGGCAGGCCCGAAGGCCTCCCACGCACAGCCGCCATAACACGAAACGGCAGACACAAAAAAAGCGCCTGCTGTCGGATGGGGCGCCTATGCGCCAAGTATATCGGGTCGCCAAACCCGGTCACTGAATTTGCAGCGACGGACGGAGCATAGCGTCTCGATTTGATAAGAGCAATACGCGAGGCTTGCGCGATCACGCATGTCGTCATAGATTGAGGGGGCATACGAATGTACCTCTAACGCCTCCGGTTGCAGCCGGGGGCGTTTTCGTTAGTGCTTAGCGACGACGGGGCGGACCAGAGACAGCCAACTTAGATGCTGGCCATTGCGAGACTCTGAACGCATGTGCTCCAAGGCAGCGGGATTGGCCAGCAGATTGGGTATTAGTTGCCGCGCGTCTTCGATTACTACGCCCGATGGCACCTCGACGGCCAGCATCACCCATTCCAGCGACGGCCAGGCCAAGAGCAAAACGTGCGCGCCCTCAGAAATGGCACGATCACGCAAGGCGCGTAGGCGATCACGCCCCATGGCCACTGCAGGCCGGGCGCCTTCAAGTACTCCGACCGCGTCAAGGACGGTGTGTGGCAGGAAGATTGGAGTCATGCCGCCACCTTGTCGCGAGCGGCAATGCGGGCGCGGGTCCAGTCCAAAACTTCAGACAAGACCCAAGCGACAGGCGCACCGCGAGCGGTGCTATCCGTAAGTTTGACTGGCTGGGGAAAACCGCTTTCAGGCTGGCTCATCAGCTTATAGATCGTCGGACGCGCAAGACCTACCAGGGCGACCACATCTGTTAT
>Ga0213823_1001230_pt1 | contig 16552 bp, 17 predicted proteins | sample MC6MC0907MG_FD_179887 | JGI IMG/M metagenome (GOLD analysis project Ga0213823, IMG submission 179887) | Enriched soil aggregate microbial communities from Iowa State University, Ames, United States - MC6-MC0907-MG | ecosystem: Environmental > Terrestrial > Soil > Unclassified | place: USA: Iowa...
GCCGGACGCCCGTGGCCGTCGCAGCCCCGAGCCGATCCCGGGTTCCGAAGAGATCATCCCGGCCGACGCCGTGGTCATCGCCTTCGGTTTCCGCCCGAGCCCGGCGCCGTGGTTCGAGCAGTTCAGCATCCAGACCGACAGCCAGGGCCGCGTCGTGGCGCCGGAACAGGGCCAGTACAAGCACCAGACCAGCAACCCGAAGATCTTCGCCGGTGGCGACATGGTGCGCGGTTCCGACCTGGTGGTGACGGCGATCTTCGAGGGCCGCAACGCCGCCGAAGGGATCCTGGATTACTTGGGCGTCTGATACAGCAAAGGCCATCCCTGTAGCCGCTGCCGCAGGCTGCGATCGATCTGGGCGGCATTCCGACAACGCGGGCGCAGGATCGTGAGATCGCTGAAGGCCTGCGGCTTTATCGCAGCCTTCGGCAGCGGCTACAGAAGCGGCACTTGTGGCGCGACAAATTGACCCGATAGATAAAAGGCACGGCTCTCGCCGTGCCTTTTGCGTCGCGCTCTGAGAAAATGCCCGCACTTTTTTTCCGGATGCCGACATGACTGCCCTGAAGAACGACCGTTTCCTTCGTGCCCTGCTCAAGCAACCCGTAGACGTCACCCCGGTGTGGATGATGCGTCAGGCTGGGCGCTACCTGCCTGAATACCGCGCCAGCCGTGCCAACGCCGGTGACTTCATGAGCCTGTGCATGAACCCGGAGTTCGCCTGCGAAGTCACGCTGCAACCGCTGGACCGCTATCCACAACTGGATGCGGCCATCCTCTTCTCCGACATCCTGACCATCCCCGACGCCATGGGCCAGGGCCTGTACTTCGAAACCGGCGAAGGCCCGCGTTTCAAGAAGGTTGTCAGCACCCTGGCCGATATCGAGGCCCTGCCGATCCCGGATCCGCACAAGGACCTGGGCTACGTGATGGACGCGGTCAGCACCATCCGCCGTGAGCTCAACGGCCGCGTGCCGTTGATCGGCTTCTCCGGTAGCCCCTGGACCCTGGCCACCTACATGGTCGAGGGCGGCTCGTCGAAGGACTTCCGCAAGACCAAGGCGATGCTCTATGACAACCCGCAAGCCATGCACCTGCTGCTGGACAAGCTGGCGCAGTCGGTCACCAGCTACCTCAACGGCCAGATCAAGGCCGGCGCGCAAGCGGTGCAGATCTTCGACACCTGGGGCGGCAACCTGTCGGCAGCGGCCTACCAGGAGTTCTCCCTGGCCTACATGCGCAAGATCGTCAGTGGCCTGATCCGCGAGCACGAAGGGCGCAAGGTGCCGGTGATTCTGTTCACCAAGAACGGCGGCCTGTGGCTGGAAAGCATCGCCGACGCCGGTGCCGACGCCCTGGGCCTGGACTGGACCTGCGACCTCGGCGAAGCGCGCCGGCGGGTCGGCAACAAAGTCGCCCTGCAAGGCAACATGGACCCGACCGTGCTCTACGCCAAGCCGGAGGCGATCCGTGCCGAAGTCGGGCGCATCCTCGCCAGCTACGGTAAGGGCAGCGGCCATGTGTTCAACCTTGGCCACGGCATTACCCCGGAAGTCGACCCGGAACACGCCGGTGCCTTCCTGCGCGCGGTACACGAACTGTCGGCGCAGTATCACCAGTGATCGCGACCCGCTAACCAGGCCCGGCATTTGCCGGGCCTTTTTTTGCGCCCGGGAAACGGCCTGGCGGATTAAGTTTCAATTCAGCCTGACTGGTTAATCTGGCGCTATCGAAACCCACATTGGATCACTGCCATGAAAACCCGTTACCTCGTTCTGTTGCTCGCTCCGCTGTTCAGCACCGCTGCCCTGGCTGTCGGCTACACCGGTCCTGGCGCCCAGGCCGTCACCAGCGTCGCGGCGGCCAACGATGCCGCGGACGATACGCCGGTGGTGTTGCAGGGCCATGTGGTCAAGAAGCTGAACAATGACGACAAGTACGAATTCAAGGATGCCAGTGGCACCATCACCGTCGAGATCGACGACGAAGACCTGCCGCCAGTGGCGTTCAACGAGAAGACCCAGGTCAGGCTGACCGGTGAGGTCGAGAAGGGGCTGATGAAGCGCGAGATCGACGTCGACCTGGTGGAGATCGTCAGGTAAGCCGATCGACCGCCTCGGTTATCGCCCATGCCGGCGACCGGACCCCGCACATGGATCGCGGGGGCTGATCGCCGGCATGTTGGTTTGCGACTACCGAGTGGCCAGCGGCGGCAGCTTGGCCAGCTTCAACGCCACCAGCAGCGCCACCACCAGCAGCGCGCTGATAAACAGGCCGATGCCGTTCCACCCGGCCATGTGCCAGAACACCCCGCCCGCCGTCCCGGCGATGCTCGACCCGGCGTAATAGCTGAACAGGTACAGCGATGAGGCCTGGCCCTTGGCCTTGAGGGCGCGCCGGCCGATCCAGCTGCTGGCGACCGAGTGGGCGCCGAAGAAGCCGAACGTGAAGATCAGCATGCCGATGATCACCACCGGCAACGCGCTGAGCATGGTCAGGGCGAGGCCGGCGAGCATCAGTGAGATGGTGGCCCAGAGCATTTTGCGCCGCCCCAGGCGGTCGGCCAGGGCGCCGATTTTCGCCGAGCTGTAGATCCCCGACAGGTACACCACCGACAGCAGGCCGACGAAGGCCTGATCCATGTGATACGGCGCGGCCAGCAGGCGATAGCCGATGTAGTTGAACAGCGTGACGAACGCGCCCATCAGCACGAAGGCTTCGAGGAACAACAGCGGCAGGCCGGCGTCGCGAAAGTGCATGACGAAGCCGTCCAGCAGGCTGCGCGGGTGCAGCGAGCGGGCGCGGAAGTTGCGCGATTCGGGGAGGATTCTCCAGAACACCGCCGCCGCGATCAGCGCCAGACCACCGATCACCAGCATCGCCGTGTGCCAGCTGACGAAGTCGATCAGCACTCCGGTGATCAGGCGTCCGCTCATGCCGCCAATGGCGTTGCCACCGATGTACAGGCCCATGGCCAGGCCGATGTGCTGCGGATGGATCTCTTCGCTCAGGTAAGTCATCGCCACCGCCGCCAGGCCGCTCAGGGACAGCCCTACCAGCGCGCGCATCAGCAGCACCCCGTGCCAGCTCGGCACCAGGGCGCTGGCAATGGTGCACAGCGCGGCGGCGAACAGGGCGGCCACCATCACCGGCTTGCGGCCGATGCGGTCGGAAATCGGCCCGGTGACCAGCAGACCGATGGCCAGCAGGCCGGTGGCGACCGAGAGGATCAGGCTGCTCTGCGCGGCGTTGATGGAAAATTCCCGGGACAGCAGCGGCATCATCGGTTGTACGCAGTAGAGCAGGGCGAAGGTGGCGAAACCGCCGCTGAACAGCGCCAGCACCGTGCGCATGAACATCGGCGTGCCTTTTTCGATGTAGACCTCGTTCAGTTGCGCGACCACCCCATCGAGGGCGGTGGGAGGGAGTTCGTGGGCGAGTGGAGCGACAGCGGTTTTCACGGGGGACCTCGGGGGGGGAGCGCGGCCGGTCAGGCAATGGAAAAAAGCATATAGCTGGCTAATGTTTCTTTCCAATATATTGTTCGACCTGATTGATATGTTTTACGACCTAATGAGGCGATCATGGAATTGCGTCACCTGCGTTACTTCATCGCGGTGGCCGAAGAGCTGCATTTCGGCCGCGCCGCCCAGGTCCTGGGCATCTCCCAGCCGCCCTTGAGCCAGCAGATCCAGGTGCTGGAGCAGGAGGTCGGCGCGCGTTTGTTCGAGCGTACCAATCGTCGGGTCGAGCTCAGCGAGGCCGGCAGGCTGTTCCTCGATGAGGCACGACAGGTGCTGGCCCAGGTCGACAAGGCCGCGGATGTGGCCCGCCGGGCGCAACGTGGGGAGCTGGGCGAACTGAAGATCGGTTTCACCTCGTCGGCACCCTTTAACTCGAGCATCCCCCAGGCGATCTTCGCCTTTCGCCAGCGTTTTCCCGACGTGCACCTGAAGCTGCGCGAGATGAGCAGCACCCAGGTGGCCGAGGCGCTGCTGGACGAGTCGATCCAGGTCGGGATCATGCGGCCGTTGCCGTTGCCGGATTCCCTGAGCGTGGTGGAGTTGCTGCGCGAACCGCTGGTGGCGGTGCTGGGCTCCAAGCACCCGCTGGTGGCCGGCAGCGAAGCCGGCCTGGCGCTGTCGGCCCTGGCCCACGAGCCTTTCGTGTTCTTCCCGCGCAGCTACGGCAGCGGCCTGTATGCGCAGTTGCTGACCCTGGCCCGGGATGTCGGCTTCACCCCGCACTTTGCCCAGGAAGCGGGCGAGGCCATGACCATCATCGGCCTGGTGGCGGCGGGGCTGGGTGTCTCGGTGTTGCCGGCGTCCTACCAGCGCATGCGCATCGACGGCGTGGTCTATCGACCGCTGCTCGACCCCGAGGCGGTCTCGGCGGTGTGGCTGGCGCAGCGTACCGACCAGCGTTCGCCAATGGCCAAGGCCTTTGTCGAGCTGCTGACCCGCAAGGCCGAGTTGTAAGTGAAAGGGCGCCGAAAGGCGCCCTTTGTCGTTTCCGGGGGATGGAAACTGTGGATCAGGTCATGCCGATTTCATCGACAGGCGCCTTACTCCACCTTCGCCAGATCGCCGCGCAGCGCGACGCCTGCCATCAGGGCGCCCGCGTGGCATTCGTAGGTTTTCGCGTCCTTGCGCTCGTTGCTCTTGTAGAAGCTGGCGATGTCGGTCACGGCATTGGCGCCGACTTTCTTGGCTGCCTGGTGCAGGGTGATCAGCGCCGATTGCAGGACCCATTCGCAGGCCACTTCGTCGCTCTTGTTGAAGGCATTGGTCTTCTTGTTGGTGACCGCGCCGGCGCTGACCACCGTGACCTTGCCGGCTGGCTTGTTGCCGGCCAGGTAGAACTTCACGCTGCCGTCGATCTTGCCGGTGCTGATGGCTTCGGCGACGACCTTGTCGAACGGCAGGTACAGCGCGGTATCACGGGCCTGGCTGACGCCGGGCAGGGTGCAGAGCAGCAGGGTGGCGGCAGCGGCCAGGGTCTTCAGTTGCATGGTGGTCTCCTTGACATAGAAAAGGGGGCGGCGGCTGGCGCTCAATTAGGCGCGGCAATCGCCTGGGCCGAGCTGGACAGCTGTTGCGCGGTCCGCTCGTTCTGGTTGTCCTTCAGCTCGCGCAGGATGCCCTTGTCCAGCAGGCGCACCCAGCGGATGTAGTTCTTGTGGATCTTGCCGTCCGCGTAGTTCATTCCACGGCTGTCGCGGTAGAGGATCTTGTAGTGGGTCGGTGTGTACTGGATGTCGATTTCCACGTGGTACTGCTCGCGCACGGTGATCTCGGCCTGGATCAGCTCCGGGCTGATGCGCTGCACGGTCCACTTGCGGGCGACCAGGTTTTTCAGGATCGCCTGTTTCATTTCCTCGTGGTCGGCCTTGAGGGTGGCGGGCAGGACCCGGTCCGGGGTGTACATGCGCTTGCTGGTGCACGAGACACAGGTCAGCAGGGCCAGCACGATCAGGCATGCGCGAAGCAGGGAAGACATTCCATTTTCTCCGGGGGTAACGTCATTGAGGCCAGCGGCGGAAAATCAGCGAAGTGTTGACGCCGCCAAAGGCAAAGTTGTTGTTCATCACGTACTCGCAGCTCATCTGCCGGAATTCGCCGCGCAGGTAATCCAGCTCGCCGCAACGCGGGTCCACCGTGTCGAGGTTGAGGGTGTGCACGTAGAGGTCGCGGTTGAGCATCTCGATGCTGAACCAGGACTCCAGCGCGCCACAGGCTCCCAGGGTGTGGCCGAGGAAACTCTTCTGCGAACTGATGGGCATCCGGCTGCCGAACAGGCTGCTGGTGGCCAGTGTTTCGGCAATGTCGCCCTGTTCTGTAGCGGTGCCGTGGCCGTTGACGTAACCGATGGCCGAAGGCTCGAGGCTGGCGTCTTCCAGGGCCAGCTCCATGGCCCGGCGCATGGTGGCCTGCTCCGGACGGGTGGTGTGCTGGCCATCGGCGTTGCTGCCGAAGCCGACGATCTCGGCATGGATATGCGCGCCACGGGCCAGGGCGTGCTCCAGCTCTTCGAGCACCAGCATGCCGCCGCCCTCGCCGATCACCAAACCGTCGCGGTCGCTGTCGTAGGGCCGCGGGCTGGTGTGCGGGGCATCGTTTTTCAAGCTAGTGGCGTAGAGCGCGTCGAACACCATGGCTTCGGTCGGGCACAGCTCTTCGGCGCCGCCGGCGAGCATCAGCGGCAGGCGGCCGAACTTGATCGCCTCATAGGCGTAGCCGATGCCCTGGCTGCCGCTGGTGCAGGCGCTGGACGTCGGGATCAGCCGGCCGGTGAGGCCGAAGAAGATGCTGATATTGGCCGCGGTGGTGTGCGGCATCATGCGCACGTAGGAGTTGGCGTTGAGGCCTTCGGCCACCGAGTTCAGCAACATGTTGCCGAACGCCTTGATCTCGTCGGTGCTGCCGGTGGACGAGCCACAGGCCACGCCCATGCGCCCATCCTTGATCGACTCGTCGCCCAGCAGGCCGGCATCGGCCAGGGCTTGCTCGGCGGCCCCCACCGCGAGCCGCGACACCCGGCCCATGCTGCGCAGCTGCTTGCGGGTCCAGTGCGCCGGTACCTTGAAGTCGTCCACGGGGCCGGCCAGGCGGGTATTGAGCTCGCTGAAGCGATCCCATTCGTCCATCCGGCGAATGCCGCTGCGGTTGGCGCCGAAGTTGGCGACGATGGTGTCCCAGTCGCTGCCCAGCGAAGTGATGCCGGCCATGCCGGTGACGACCACACGTTTCATCAGACCAGGCCTCCGTTGACCGCCAGCACCTGGCGGGTGATGTAGGCGGCCTCGGCGGACATCAGGAAGTTCACCGCACCGGCGACTTCCTCCGGGGTGCCCATGCGCTGGGCCGGGATCATCTTCAGCAGCTCGTCCACCGGTACGTTCTCGTCGAGCATGGCGGTGTCGATCAAGCCTGGCGCCACGCAGTTGACGGTGATCTTGCGTTTGCCCAGCTCGATGGCCAGGGCCTTGGCGGCGCCGATCAGGCCGGCCTTGGAAGCGCTGTAGTTGACCTGGCCACGGTTGCCGACCTGCCCGGACACCGAGGCGATGCAGACGATGCGCCCGGCCGCGCGGCGCCGGATCATCGGCATGATCAGCGGGTGCAGCACGTTATAGAAACCGTCGAGGTTGGTACGCAGCACGGTGTCCCAGTCGTCTTCGCTCAGGGCCGGGAACGCGCCGTCGCGGGTCAGGCCGGCGTTGAGCACCACGCCGTAGTAGGCGCCATGGGCTTCCACGTCGGCTTCGAGAGCGGCCTTGCAGCTGGCGCGGTCGGTCACATCGAATTGCAGGATGCGCGCCTGGCGCCCCAGGGCCTCGACTTCGGCCTGCACGGCCTCGGCTTCGCCGCGACCACTGCGGCAATGCAGGATCAGGTCATAGCCGGCCTGGGCCAGGCGCAGGGCGATGGCACGGCCGATACCACGGCTGGAGCCGGTGACCAATATGGATTCAGTCATGGCTGGACTCCTGTTGATAAAGCGGGTGATTCGTTCAGGTAGCTGTCCGCCTGGGGCGGACAGAACACGTTGAGGCGGGCGACGGCCTGAATGCCGGGGGCACTCAGGTGGCATTCGAATACGCCCATGCCGTTGTCGTCTTGCAGGGAGCGCAAGGCGTGAATCTGCAGTTCGCTGCCGGCGGGGAAGTGTTCCACATTGCATTCGAACTTGCGCGTGCCGAGCAGGAACCCCAGCTCGACGGCCTGGCCTTTCTGGCGCGCATGGCAACCGGCGTAGGCGGCGACGCTCTGGGCCATCAGCTCGATGCCGACCCAGGCCGGCAGGCTGCCGTCGGCACGGTTGAACAGGCCATCGGGCTTGACGGTGAGGCGGGTGCGGATCTGCTCTTCATCGAACCCCAGGACCTGATCGATCAGGATCATGTCGCCCGCGTGGGGCAGCAGTTCGGCGAGCGGCCAGTCAATCATGGGGCGTCTCCGATAATCAGGCTGACGTTATTGCCGCCGAAGGCAAAGGAGTTGCTCATCAGGCAGCGCGGAGCGTTCTGCTCCAGACGTGTGGTGGCGGTGACCCAATGCAGCGGCGGCAGTTGCGGGTCGGCCTGGGCGTCCCAGACATGGGGCGGCAGGGCGTGCGCGGCGTTGTCGCTGGACAGGCTCAGCCAGCAGAACGCCGCTTCCAGGGCTCCGGCGGCGCCCAGGGTATGGCCACTCATGGGTTTGGTCGACGAGCAAGGCACGCCGGCCGGGAACAACTGGTCGACCGCCAGGCTTTCCATGGCGTCGTTGTGCTGGGTGGCCGTGCCATGCAGGTTCAGATAGCCGATCTGTGCGGCGTGCAGGCCGGCGTTGTGCAAGGCCTTCTGCATCGCTTGCAGGGCGCCGCGGCCACTGGGTTCGGGGGCGGAAATATGGTGCGCGTCGGAGCTGGCGCCGCCGCCGAGCAAGGCGATCGGTTGCGCGCCGAGGGTTTCCTGGCTCATCAGGAACAGCACGGCGGCTTCGCCGATATTGATGCCGTCGCGGTTGACCGAGAACGGATTGCAGCGCTGCGCGGACACCGCTTCCAGGGCCGAGAAACCGTTGAGGGTCAGCTTGCACAGGCTGTCGACACCACCGCACAGCACCGCGTCGCACAGACCCAGGTCGAGCAGGCGGCGGGCGCTCATCAGGGCGCGGGCGCTGGAGGTGCAGGCGGTGGAAATCACATAGGCCGGGCCACTGAGGTCGAGCCAGTCGGCGAGAAAATTCGCCGGCGCGCCGAGTTCCTGCTGCCGGTAGTCGTAATCGGCCGGGAAGTGCCGGTCGCGCAGGTAATGGGCGATGCCGCGGCTGGCTTCGTCGATGCCCGAGGTGCTGGTGCCGAGGACGATGCCGATGCGGCTGTGGCCGTAGCGGGCGATGGCCTGGTCGATGTCGCCACGGATCTGCAGGGCGGCCTCCAGCAGCAGCTGGTTGTTGCGGCTGCCCTGTTGCCTCAGCGGCGGCGGCATGCTCGCCAGCGGCCCCTGGACGGCGGCCACGGGCACGCTGCGCTCCGGCACCCAGCCGGCTTCGGCGCGCATGCCGGAGCAGTCGCCGGCAAACAGGCTGCGGGCCACTTGCTGCTTGTCGCGCCCAAGGGCACAGATCACCCCGAGGGCATTCAGGTAGGCCGTCATGAGGCGTTCTCGGCGGTCAGCGGGCTGATGTGGTAGTGCAAGCCACGAGGCAACTCCAGACGGAAGTCCAGAGCCTGGCGATAGCGGACCTGCCAGTGCGGGGCGAGGTCACGCTGCGCGCCGTGCTGCCGGGCGGCTGGATAATTATCTCGCAGTTCGCCCGCGGGCGTCAGGGCGAACAGCAAGGCGGCGAACAGTTCGCGGGCCTCCGGGTTCGGCGGCAACAGGCCGTCGGCCTGCCAGCGACCGGCGATCAGTTGCTGGCGCGCCAGGGGAATGCCCAGCGGGTCGATCAGCGACCAGCGGATGCCCGGCCCTTCGGCCTGGATCACCAGCAGCCAGTCCTGGCGCTGCCCGGCCTGTTGCCGCTCGACGTGCAGTTGCAGCGGCAGGGCCAGGCTCGGGGTTTTCTCGGGCAGCGGCGGCTGGCTGGCGCAGGCGCTCAGCAACAGCAGGCAGCCGACGAGCAGGGCACGGATCATCCAGCGGCACCTTCGTGCAGGGGTTTGCGGGCAACCACATTGACCAGGGTTTCTTCCCGTTGGCCAAAGGGTTTCGGGCGGCGCAGGCCGAAGCGTTCGAGCAGCCCGAAATCCTTGGCACGGCTCCACCACAGATAGGGATAAGACACATTGCGCGGGGTGAATGCAAAACCCTGTCGACGGATCATTTCCAGGTACTGCGCGGCGCTTTTCTGCACATGCATCGGGTGGCGGAACAGCCAGCGGATCACCCAGGTGTCGATATAGGCCTCGGTGGATTCGGCGAACAGCAGGTAACCGCCCGGCTTGAGCACGCGGTAGAACTCGGCCAGGGCTTTTTCCTGTTCCACCAGGTGGTGAAAGGTCTGGTGGCAGAACAGCAGGTCGACGCTGGCATCGGCCACGTCCAGGGTCGCGCAGTCGCTGCCGATCAGCTCGACCTGCAAGCCCCGGCGCGCCGCTTCCTCACTGCTGAGCCTGAGGCTGTGCGGGTCGGCGTCCAGGCCGATCAAGTGCCGCGGGGCGAACACCTGGCGCAGGTACTGGAACGACTTGCCCTGGCCGCAGCCGGCATCCAGCAGCACCGGGTTGCTCGGCGGCTCGTTGTCGAACAGGCGGCGCAGGTCGTTGATCGCCACCCGTAGCACATGGTGCTGCCAGGTATGGCTGCGCAGGAACCAGAAGCCGAAGCGGGTTTCCTCGACGTAGCTGGCGCTCAGGTACTGCGGCTGGGCGTCGTTCATGGGGCCTCCATGGCGCAGATTTCCGAGAGCATGCGCAGCCGGCGCTTGGGTTCGCTGACGAACGGGTTGCGTTCGTCCCAGGCATACCCGGCGAGGATCGAACTGATCATCCGGCGAATTTCCGGCGAGCTGCCCGGGTGGTAGATCACGTCCTGGAAGGTGCCGGCGTACCAGCCTTCGACGTAGCAGCGGAAGGTGTCGACGCCACGCTTGAGGGGGATGGCGAATTCGCTTTCCCAATCCACGCTTTCGCCCTGCAACTGCCGATGCAGCACGGCGGCGGCCATGCTCGCCGAACGCATGGCGATGGTCACGCCGGAGGAGAACACCGGGTCGAGGAATTCCGCGGCGTTGCCCAGCAGCGCGAAGCCCGGGCCGTGCAGGGTCTTGACGTTGGCCGAGTAGCCGCCGATGGCCCGCGCCGGGGTGTCCCAGACGGCGTTGTGCAGAACCTTGGCCAGGCTTGGGGTTTCCTCGATGAAACCGCGCAGGCACTGGTCCAGGTCGTCGCCACGGCCGTCGAAATGCTCCTTGGCCGCCACCACGCCGACCGAGCAGCGCCCGTTGCTGAACGGGATGGTCCAGAACCACACGTCGCGTTTGCTGGGGTGAGTGGTGATGAGGATCTTTTCCCGCTCAAAGGCCGGGCTGTCGATACGGTCTTCAACATGGGTGAACACCGCCTGGCGGACCGGGAAGTTCGAGGGCGCCTCCAGGTCCAGCAGGCGTGGCAGCACGCGGCCGTAGCCACTGGCGTCGAGGACGAAGTCCGCTTCCACGCGGTACTCGCTGCCGTCTTCGCGCAGCACCTGCAGCTGCGGCCTGGCCAGGTTGAAGTCGGCGCTGACGATGGCCTCGCCATAACGCACTTCAACGCCTTGCAGGGCGGCCTGATCGGCCAGCAGCTTGTCGAAGTCGGCGCGTTGCACCTGAAAGGTGGTGGGCTTGCCTTCGCTGAAGGTGTCGCCGAAATCGAAGGCGCTGTAGCGCTCGCCCCAGGCGAACGCGGCGCCGTTCTTCAGTTGGAAGCCCGCAGCCTTGACCGCCTCGAGCATGCCGGCCTCTTCGACGAAATCCAGGCAGTGGGACAGCAGGCTTTCACCGATCGAAAACCGTGGGAAATGCTGGCGCTCGACGATCAGCACGTCGTGGCCTTTGCCCTTGAGCAGCGCGGCGGCAATGGCGCCCGATGGGCCAGCGCCGATCACCACAATCTGGCGGCGTTCCATTTCAACTGTTGGCACTGGGGCTCCTTGCCGGTTCGGCGATGTTCGGGTTCAAAGGGACCAAAGGTGTTCGGTGCAGCCCGGCCAGGGCCGGCATCAGGGTGGCGATCAGGCCCATGAGCATCAGCGCGAAGTACAGCGCCGGGCTGATCAGCTGTTGTTGCAGCAGCAGGTTGAGAAAGACGATCTCGCTCAGTCCGCGAATGTTCAGCAGCAGGCTTTCCCGCCAGCGGCTGGCGCCCTTGAAGGAGGCGCCGGCCCAGCCCAGGCCGAGCCAGTTGCCGAGCAGCTTGCTGGCAATCGGCAACAGCAGCAAGGCCCCCAGCTGCACCCAGCCGAGGCTGTCCATGGCGCTGTGCACGTTGATCTGCACGATGCCGAACGTAAGGATCAGCGGGATGGCGATAAAGGTCTGCAAACGGCTCATCCAGGCTGCCTTTAACGGCAGCACCAGCGGCACCTTGAGGGCGGCCATGCACAGCAGGTAGCCGATGCCGAAAATCAGCGCGTTGAGCTTGTAGTGCTCGGCCACCACCAGCAGGCCGAAGAAACCCAGGCTGTGCAGCAGCGGCTGGCGCAGGCCGAGGCCGCGCAGGAGCAGCGGCAGGCAGGCTGCGGCCAGTGGTAGCAGCAGGCTGCTCAGGTGCAGGCTGCCCTGGGCGACGCCGAACAGGGTCCAGCAACTGAGGTCGATGAGGATCGCGGTCTGTACCAGGCGCCGCGTGGCCAGCGGTGGGTAGTCGATGTGCCGCAGGTACAGGTACAGCACCGGAATCGCGGTAATGGCGAACAGCAGGCCGACCGCCAGGGAGCTCAGCCAGGGTTGCGCCGGCAACAGCCAGACCGCCGTGGCCAGGCCGCAGGCGAAGGGGATGGCGAAACTCGGCAGGGCGATCTTCAGGCTCTGGCGGTCCAGGCGCAGGTCGATCACGTCGCTGAGGATATGCCCCAGCAGCAGGGCGAAACTCAAGCCGTACAGGTTCTTCAGCCAGGTCGGCGAGACCAGTTGGGCGCCACTTAGCTGCCAGTGCGGTTCGATCCAGAACAGCATCAGCAGCGGCAGGCCGAAGGTCGCCAGCAGCAACTGGCTGACGATCGGGATCAGGCCAAAACGGCTGCCGATACGGGTGGCGAGCGCAAACAGCAGCAGCGCCATGAGCCAGAACAGGGCGGTCATCACAGGGCGGGCTCCGTAACGGGCTGGCGATGGCGCTGGCGACCGGCCCAGGGCGCCAGGATAAAACTGAAGGCCAGGCCCAGGCTCACCGACAGGCCGAAGTTGCTGACCGCCGGGGTGCTGGAAATCGCCAGCAGGCCGAACGACAGCCAGGTGGTCAGCGCTGCAAGTAAGGTGCCGAGCAGGCTCACGGCGGCCCCGCCGACCTGTTCACGCATGAGGATGGCGTAGTCGACGCTGATGGCGGTCACCAGCAACAGGCCGAACAGGCTGAACAGGGTCAGCGGTTGCCCCAGCCAACCCAGGCTGGCGAGGCTGCACAGGGCTGCCAGCAGCGGCAGGGCGACGAGGCGCAGGGCGCCACCGAGGCCGAACGGCAGGATCAGCAGCACAACGATCAGCACGCAGGAAGCGAGCTTGAGCTCGGCGGCGCTGACCTGGGTGGCGGCGAACACTTGGTTCAGGTCGCCCAGGCGGTCCACCAGTTGCACCCCCGGCAGATCCTGCGCCTGTATCCGCAGCAACTGTGGGTTGTTCAGCCCCTGCAGGCTGACCATGGCCGCCACGCCGTGGTCGGTGGGGCCCAGCCACAGGGTGCGGTAAGGCTCGGCCAGCGGGCCTTGCAGGGCCGCGTCGATGTCTTCGTTGGGCAGCGCGCGCAATTGCGCGAGTTCCGCGTTCAGGGCCGCCACCGGTACTCCGAGATCCAACAACGGCTGCCAGTGCCGCGGCAGCTCGTCCAGGGCCTGGCGCAGGCGCTGTTGCTCGCTGGGCAGGCTCACCAGCTGGTTGAGCGACAGGTAGCCCTGGAGTTTCTCCAGGTTGACCAGTTGCTCCAGGCGCTCGCTCAGGGCGCCGAGGCGCTCGAGCAGTTGTTGCTGATCGGCGCCGCGCACCAGGAAGAACTGGCTGGTGGGCTGGTAGCCGGTGATCCGCGCGATGGCCTGGGCTTCGTTGAGCAGTTGTGGCGGCGCGCCGATCCACTGGCGGATATCGTTTTTGCTCTCCAGCTGCCACAGGCCGCCGGCGCAGAAGGCGATCACCAGCGCCAGCAGCCAGGGGCTGGACACGCGCTTGAGCAATTGCGTGCGCAGGTTTAGCAGCCATTCGGCTACGCGCAGCGGCCATTGCGTCGGTTGCAGCTCGACGCCGCGCAGCAGCGCCGGCAACAGGCACACCGCGCTCAGATAAGCACCCAGCAGCCCGGCGGCGGAGAACACGGCGATCTGGGTCAGGGCCGGGAACGGCGTCCAGGCCAATGCCAGGTAGCCGATGCAACTGGTGGCCAGGCTCAGGCTCAGCCCCGGCAGGGTCAGGCGCAGCGCCGGCCAGCTGTGCCAGGGGCGCAGGCTCCAGCTCTTGGACAGGTAGTGCAGTGGGTAGTCGACGGCGACGCCGATCAGGCTCGAACCCAGCACCAGGGTCATCACGTGCATATGGCCGAAGAGGGCGACGCAGGCCACCGCGCCGAACAGCATGCCCACCAGCACCGGCACGAACGCCAGCAACACCCGCCAGCGCCGGAAGGCCAGCAACAGCAGCAGGAGGATGCCGACGGTGGCGCCGCCGCCGACCCAGGTGATCTCGCGGGAGGCCTGTTGCTGGCCGTTGGCGGCGTAGAGCAGGCCGCTGGCGGCCAGCAACTGGACGTCGGCCTCGGCGGCCTGTTCGCGGCTGTGCTGGAGCAGGGCCGCCACCTGCAGCGGCAGCTGCATGTCGAAGGCGTTGCCGGTGGTGCGCGCCCGCAGCAGCACCCAGCTCTTGCCGTCGGCATCGGCGACCAGGGTGCCGCTGCCGATGTCCAGTTGCACCGCGCCACGTTGCGGCTGGCTGTTCTGGATGCGTCCGGTCAGGCCCAGCCAGTCGTCCTGGCTCGGAACCAGGCTGAAACTGCTGAAGGGGTCGAACAGCGCCTGGACGCGCTGCTGGATAAAGGCGTCGGGGTGCTCGATCAACTGCTGGCGGTCGGCGGCGCCAAGCATTGCCAGGCGCCCTTGCAGCAATTGCGTGCGCAGCGCCGGCAGGTCGGCCTGCAGGTTCCACTGGACCTTCTCGAACAGCCCGCTGGCCTGCCATTGCTCACCCAGGCGCTGGGCCATGGCGATGGCCTGCTGGCGCTCGGCGTGGCCCACCAGCACCAGCATTTCGCGGTTCAGCGGCTCCTGCATGCGCTGCTCGGCCTTGAGCTCCAGGGCATCGGGGTCGGTGCCCGGCACCAACTCCATGAGGTTGGCCGACAGCGGCGCGCCATGACGCCATTGCCAGCCGGCCAGGGCCAGCACGGCCACCAGCAGGAGCAGGAACAGCCGCGGCCACCAGCGTTCACTCGGCAAAGTCATGTTGCTCCGCGTCGCTCAAGGGCTGGTTGCTGATGCTGTCGTGCATCTTCAGCACAGTGCTGTCGCCCTGGGTTTCCAGCAGCTCGATGCGCTGCACCAGTTCGCCACCGTCGATGTTGATCTGGTTGAACACCTGCTTGAGCAGCAGCGAACGTGGGGTCAGGGTCAGTTTCCAGGCCTTGGCGTCGCCGGCCAGGGCCAGCTCGAAGTCCCGTTGCAGGCCGCTGCTGTCGCCTTGCAGCACGGCGAGGAACAGGCGGTTCTGTTCGGCCCCGGCGCTCTTGTTCGGCAGCATTTGCCAGCCGCTGCCGTCCCGGCGGGCGATGCCTTGGCCGGTGATGCGGTAGTCCTGTTGCAGCGGTGTTTTCAGCAGCCACAGCAGGCCATGGCTTTTTGCCAGGACGAAGCTGCCCTTGCTGGTCAGCGGCTGGGGCAGGGCGCGCAGGTGTTTCTCCTGGACGAAGCTGCCGTGGATCACCTCGGGCTTGGCCAGCTGGTCGCTGAGCTGTTGCAGATCGAAAGCATTGGCCAGGCCCGGCATCCCCAACAGCACGAACACTGTAGGAGCGAGCTTGCTCGCGAAAGAACGCAGGGCGCCGCGGGGTGTCAGGTAACGTGCGTAAGGATTGACGATTTTCGCGAGCAAGCTCGCTCCTACAGGAAGCGGACGCGTCATGGCAGCGATCTCTCGACGGCATCGGTGAACACCTTGGGCGAGGCCAGCTGCATCTCGCGGCTGGCGATCTCCACCGCCACCTGCACCGAGCTGGCGCGGGTCAGGCGTTCGCCGGTTTCCAGGTCGCTGATCAGGTAGTTGATCTTCAGGCGGTTTTCCCACTCCACCAGGCTGGCGCGGACATTGAGCTTCTGGCCGAATACCGCACCGCGCACATAACGCAGCTGCAGGTCGATCACCGGCCAGGCGTAGCCGGATTCGAGCATCTGGTTGTAGTTGTGGCCGAGCTTGTCGAGTAGGGCGCAGCGGGCCACTTCCAGGTACTTCACGTAATGCCCGTGCCAGACCACATGCATGGTGTCGACGTCGAAAAACGGCACCTGGATCTCGGTGTCCGCGTGCAGCACGCCCCGACTACGCATGCAGCCTCCAGTGTTGCTCGGCAATGCGTTGCAGGCACAGGCGCAGTTCGCCTTCCAGGGCGCGGTCCTCGATCACTGGCGGGAAGTCCTTGGCCAGCTCTTGGTGCATGGCCGCCAGGGCCGGCGGCAACGGCCGCGCGTCCTCGGCTCGGCCACGCAGCCAGACGCCTTGGTTGGCGGCCAGCAAGGTAGCGGCGGCGACCTGTTCGGTCAGCTCCAGCACGCGGATCGCATCGCGGGCGGCGATGGTGCCCATGCTCACCTTGTCCTGGTTGTGGCATTCGGTGGAGCGCGAGAACACGCTGGCCGGCATAGTGTTTTTCAGCGCTTCGGCGGTCCAGGCGC
>Ga0213823_1001232_pt1 | contig 16521 bp, 13 predicted proteins | sample MC6MC0907MG_FD_179887 | JGI IMG/M metagenome (GOLD analysis project Ga0213823, IMG submission 179887) | Enriched soil aggregate microbial communities from Iowa State University, Ames, United States - MC6-MC0907-MG | ecosystem: Environmental > Terrestrial > Soil > Unclassified | place: USA: Iowa...
GACGGTGATGAGCAGGCCCTCTTCGGTCCAGACGGCGCTGACGCTGACGCTGCGGGCGCAGGCGTGGCGTTGGACGTTGGTGAGCAGTTCCTGGACGATGCGGTAGACGGCGATTTCGGCGTTGCGGTCCAGGCGCCGGCGTTCGGTGTCAGGTGGGCACAGGTAGCGGCATTGCAGGCCGGTGCGGGTTTGCAGGTCTTGCAGCAGGGTTTCCAGGGCGGCCCACAGGCCCAGGTGGTCAAGCACGACGGGGCGCAGGTCGCTGAGGATGCGGCGCGTGGCGCCCATGGCGGTCTGCGTGACGTCGAGCATGCGGTCGACGTGGGTTTGCAGTTCGGGGGTGGCGCCCAGTTGGCGGCGCAGCCAGTTCAGGTCCAGCTGCAAGGCGGTGAACGAGGCGCCAAGATCATCGTGGATGTTGCGGGCGATGTGGGCGCGTTCTTCTTCGCGCAGGGTGGACAGGTGGGATGACAGGCGGCGCAGTGAGTCGTGGGCGCTGGTGAGTTCGGCGGTGCGTTCGCCGACGCGGCGTTCGAGCTGGGCTTGGGTGCTGTGCAGTTCGCGTTCGATGCGTTTGCGGTCGGTGATGTCTGAAAACGTGACGACGGCGCCGACGACTTCCTGCTCGTTACGGATGGGGTAGGAGGCGTATTGGGCGTCGAAGCAGGAGCCGTCGCGGCGCCAGAGCACTTCGTCGTCAACGCGCACGCCACGGCCTTCGCGGAAGGCCTGGAAGATGCGGCAGTCGTGGACGGGCATCAGGTCGCGGTTGGCGTGCGAGTGATGGATCAGGTAGTGCATGTTGCGGCCAACGACTTCATCGGGGGAGTAGCCGAGCAGGGTGGCGCCGGCGCCGTTGATGAAGATGCAGCGGCCGCGCAGGTCGATGCCGTAGATGCCTTCGCCGGCGGACTCCAGAAGCATTTCCAACTGCCGGCGCCAGGCGGCGTGGTGCGAGAGATGGTTTAAGTCGGCGAACATGGTGTCTTGCTTTCCCCAGGGGCTTTTTTTGGGGGGAGTTTACGGGAGGGGTGTTTGCTGTGCGTGATGGGGGAGGGAAATCCCTTTGTTGTTGAACGAGTATTTTCTTTTGACGCCCGGGGTGGCGGGTGGTGTGCATCGGTGCAATGTGGTTTGTGGGATGGGTGAAGCGACGCATTGCTTCACGCGATCCATTGCGGATCGCGCGGAACCCATCACACGGCTGGGTATTACGGCACCAACGACAGGCCTACGCGGAACTGCGATTCGTTGCGTTGGTTGTAGCCCAACAGGGTTTCGCCGTAGCCGTTGAAGTACTGCAAATGCAGATATCCGTTCATGTTCAAGAACGTGCGCTGCAAGGGCCAGGCGAAGTCCAGCTGCGTCGTGCGGCGCTTTTGGTCGCCTTGGCGATACATCGCCGATACCACGGCGCCGTTGTCTTGCGCCCAGCGCAACTGCCAATCGACGCGGCCGGCGTAGTCGGCGTAGTCGCGGTTTTCGTCGGCCACGGCGAAGTAGGCTTTGACCTTGGGGGCGAAAGTCAGCGTGCTGCCGCCGTCGAAGCGGTAGTGGAAGCGCGGTTCGATATAGCCGTCGTTGAGCGAGCGGGAATCTTCGCCGTCCTTGCCGTTGGAGCTGTGCTCCACGCCGGTGTTCATGCCGAAGCGCCAGTTCTGGTTGGCCGACTGCCAGATGTTGTCCGACAGCCAGAATGCGCTGGGGTTGAACGTGGTGTCGATGAAGGGCATGGAGTCGCCCTGCAAGTCCCACAGCGAGGTCTGGGTGTAGGCCAGGTAGAAGTTCTCGCCCCAGGTGGCCGGGCGGTCGCCGCTGGGGCTGAACAGGCGGTACTTGGCGCTGATCTGGAAGCGGGCGGTGGTTTGGCCGCGCGTGCCGATGTCGAAGTAGACGGGTTTGTATTCCGAGATCGAGCTGCGGAAGCGGTCGAACGCTGTTTGCGGTTGCACGGTGGGGACGACGGCGGCGTCCGGGGCGGGGCCGCCTTCGGGCGATGCGCCGACGGCGGTGACGGCGGCCACGGGTACAGGCTGGCCGCTGCGCGCGTCAACGACGGGGCCTTGGGCGGGCGTGCTGGCGACGGTGCCGCTTTCGCGGCCGGTGGCGTCCAGCGCCATCATGGACGGTTGGCCTTCGATGGAGACGGCTTGCAGGCCGCGTGCGGTGGTGGGGACGACGGCGGTCCACGCCATGCGCGCGAAGTTGTTGACGGGCACGCTGTAGCTGGCGCGGTCGCCGGCCAGCTTGGCCAGGCTGCGCACGATCTGGCCGTCTTGGCTGCGCCATTGCAGGACGAGTTCTGGCGGTGCTTCCCAATTGGCGCGCGCGCTGCCTTCGTTGAAGTACACGGCTTCGATGGTGACGGTTTCGCCGGGGGCGGCGGACGGGCGGTCCAGGCGGTACGACACGCCTGCGGTGGCGGCGCTTGCGGCGCTAAGGGCGACGGCGGCGGTCAAGGCGTGCAGGGCGAAGTGAGGGTGTGCAAGACGGCGTAGGGACATGGGCGCGGTGTGTTGTTCTTGTGACGAGGCAATGTAGCATCGCGCGCGGCAACTGTTTGTAAGGCAGGCTTATCGGATGTAGGGCTTGTAATAAACAGGTGTTACTCAGGATGTCGGCGTGGCATTGCTAGCGCTGCATACGGCAAGGCCCCGCGCATTGATGACAATGCGCGGGGCCTTGTGTGTCGTGGCTACGCCGCAGAGCGGCTATGCATGCGGCTTATTCGCCGAACTTGATGCCTTGCGCCAGGGGCAGGTTGCGCGAGTAGTTGATGGTGTTGGTCGCGCGGCGCATGTAGTTGCGCCAGGCGTCGGAACCCGATTCGCGGCCGCCGCCGGTTTCTTTTTCGCCACCGAAGGCGCCGCCGATTTCCGCGCCGGATGTGCCGATGTTGACGTTGGCGATGCCGCAGTCTGAACCCGATGCCGACAGGAAGGTTTCGGCTTCGCGCAGGTCGTTGGTGAAGATGGCGGACGACAGGCCTTGCGGCACGCCGTTTTGCAACGCCAGCGCGTCGGCGAATTCCTTGTAGCGCATCACGTACAGGATGGGCGCGAAGGTTTCGTGGCAGACGACATCGGTTTGGCCGGGCATTTCGGCGATGGCGGGGCGCACGTACCAGGCGTTGGGGTATTCATCGGCCAGCACGCGTTCGCCGCCGGTGACCTTGCCGCCTTGTTCGCGCGCGGCTTTCAGGGCGTCTTGCATGGCGTCAAACGAGCCGCGGTCAATCAGCGGGCCAACCAGGTTGCCGCTGTCCAGCGGGTTGCCGATGGGGGCGCTGGCGTAGGCTTTGTGCAGGCGTTGGATCAGGGCGTCGGCCACGCTTTCGTGCACGATCAGGCGGCGCGTGGTGGTGCAGCGCTGGCCGGCGGTGCCGATGGCGCCGAAGACGATGCCGCGTGCGGCCATGTCCAGGTCGGCGGTGGGGCCGACGATGATGGCGTTGTTGCCGCCCAGTTCGAGCAGCACGCGGCCAAAGCGTTGTGCCACTCGCGGGCCTACCTGGCGGCCCATGCGGGTGGAGCCGGTGGCGGACACGAGCGCCACGGTGTGCGAGTCAACCAGCGCTTCGCCCACTTCGCGGCCGCCGATCAGCACTTCGGACAGGCCGGCGGGCGCGTCGCCAAAGCGTTGCATGGCTTGGGCGAACAGGGCTTGGCAGGCGAGCGCCGTCAGCGGCGTTTTTTCAGACGGCTTCCACACCACGGCGTTGCCGCAGACGATGGCCAGCGCGGCGTTCCATGACCACACGGCCACCGGGAAGTTGAAGGCGCTGATGATGCCGATCACGCCCAGCGGATGCCAGGTTTCCATCATGCGGTGGCCGGGGCGTTCGGATGCGATGGTCAGGCCGTACAACTGGCGCGACAGGCCGACGGCGAAGTCGCAGATGTCGATCATTTCCTGCACTTCGCCTTCGCCTTCGGCCACGATCTTGCCGGCTTCCAGGCTGACGAGACGGCCCAGCGCGGTCTTGTTTTCGCGCAGCGTTTCGCCCAGCAGGCGGATCAATTCCCCCCGGCGCGGGGCCGGCACGTCGCGCCAGGCCAGGCTGGCCTGACGGGCGCGGGTGATCGCCGAATGGGCCTGCGCCACCGTGTGTTCGTGCACCTGGGCCAGTTCAGCGCCGTCGATCGGGCTGCGTGCGGTCAGCGTGCCGCCGGTAAGCACGTCGGCATTCAGGCCGAGCGCGCGCAGGATGTCTTGGGGGGTGTCCATGCCGGTTCCTTGGATTGCCAGCGAAGTCGATGTTTTGAAACTCATGGCTTCGCTTAAGGGTTATGCCTAAGTGGCGATTCTGGAAAAAAATTTACTATACGAAACTCTGGCGTGAATTGCGAAACTTTTTTTTAGAGCCGGCCCAACGTGATGGGGTGCCTACGTGGCAGACGCTTTACTTGATGTTCAAGCAGTCACCAAGACCTTCCAACGCGACGGCCAGCCGCCGCATATCGCGTTGGACGCCGTCGATTGCCAACTGAACCGGGGCGAAGTGATGGTGGTCGTCGGGCCGTCCGGCTCTGGCAAGAGCACCTTGCTGCGCACCTTGAATGGGCTGGAAAGCATCGACAGCGGCACGATCCGCGTGGATGGCGTGTCGCTCACTGACCCAGCCACCGACATCAACCTCTGGCGCACCGAAGTGGGCATGGTGTTCCAGCACTTCAACCTGTTCCAACACCGTACTGCGCTGGACAACGTTGCGCTACCCCAGCGCGTGGTGCGCGGCCGCAGCCGTGCGGATGCCGAACGTTATGCCCGCGAACTGCTGGGCCGTGTCGGCATGGGCGATTACGGCGAGCGCTATCCCAGCCAGTTATCCGGTGGCCAGCAGCAGCGCGTAGCCATTGCCCGCGCGCTGGCCATGGACCCCAAGCTGATGCTGTTTGACGAGGCGACTTCCGCGCTCGACCCCGAAACGGTCGGCGGCATTCTGGAGCTGATGCGCCAGTTGGCCCACGACGGCATGACGATGGCGGTGGTGACCCACGAAATGGGATTCGCCCGCGACGTCGGTGACCGCGCGCTGTTCATGGACGCCGGCCGCATCGTTGAAATCGGCACGCCCGACGAGGTGTTCTGTCATCCGAAAGAGGCGCGCACGCGCGCCTTTCTGGAAAAGATTTTGTAGTCCAAGCAGGCCGGTCCGGCTAATCCGGGCGCTGCCGGCCCTGCGGCAACACGACTCGCTTCGCCCGGAACGACAAGGCTTCATCCACCTCTAGGGGATATTGAAATGCTGAAAATCAAACAATGGCTGGGCGTGGCCAGCGTCGCATTCGCGGCCGCCACGGTTGCGCAGCCGGCGCAAGCCGACGAGCTGGGCGACATCATCAAGCGTGGTGAATTGCGGGTGGCGGTGCAGACCTCTGGCCCGCTGATGAGCTTCATGGACAAGTCCGGCAACCGCACGGGCCTGGCCGTGGAAGTGGCCAAGCGCATGGCCGACGACCTGGGCGTGAAGCTCGTTTTGCAGGACTACGAGTGGAAGGGCCTGTTGCCGGCGCTGCTGTCCGGCAAGGCCGACATGGTGGCCGCCGACATGACGCCTACCCCGCAACGCGCGGCGCAGGTGCTGTTCTCGGCGCCGATGTTCTATGCCGAAACCGTCGCCGTCGTGCCTAAGGATTCCCCGTACAAGTCGTACGAGGAACTGGACAAGGCCGGGGTCAACGTCGGCGTCCTGGGCGCCAGCACCTATGCCGAAGTGGGCAAGAAAATGCTGCCCAAGGCCACGATGAAAGAGTTCTCGGGCGGCAGCGCCCCCGTCGGGCAGGCTTTGTCCAGCGGCCGTCTGGACGCCGGCATCATGTCCATGTCCACCGCGAACCAGTTCCTGGTGGACTTCGGCAACCTGCGCGTGCTGGACGGCGTGATGGTGCGCGAGCCGCTGGCGTTCGCCGTCGGCCCCAATGCATTCCGCCTGAAGTTCTGGCTGGACAACTGGCAGACGCTGAAGACCGCCGACAACACGCTGCCCGAGCAGGTCAAGTACTGGTACTCCACGGATTGGAAGAAAGACCACTGATCCATCGATTGCGATCACGCAACACCACACGGAGACCTGAGCGCCCATGGACTGGCTGATCGATTACTACAACTGGCGCATCGTCAGCCAGTACACGGGCCAATTCGCCACCGGCCTGGCCAACACGCTGATCGCGGCAGGCGCAAGCCTGGTGTTGTCGGTGTTGGCCGGCGTGCCGCTGGCCTTGCTGCACATGTCGCGCCGCGCCGTCATCTGGCGCCCCGTGGCCGCCTATGTGCAGTTCATCCGTTCCACCCCCTTGCTGGTGCAGATCTATCTGGTCTATTACGCGGTGCCCATGCTGATTCCGGGCGCCGGGCGCTGGAGCGAAATGATCCTGGGCATCATGGCCATGACGCTGCACCACGCCGCCTACATGAGCGAGATCATCCGCGTGGGCATCGAGTCCGTGCCGCGCGGCCAGATCGAAGGCGCTAAAGCTTGCGGCATGAACTATCAACAGCGGCTGCGCTACGTCGTGCTGCCGCAAGCCTTCGTCAATACGCTGCCGCCGCTCTTGGGACAAACCGCTGTGTTGATCAAGGACACGTCGCTGCTGTCGCTGATTACCGTGTTTGAACTGGTGGCCGCAGGCGTGCAGATGAACAGTGACCGCATCGTGCCCAGCGAAAGCTTCCTGACGATTGCCGCCGGCTATCTGCTGATCTACGGCGTCATGCTGTTGTTGTCACGGGGCGTCAGCCTGTGGCTGGCCGGCCCGGCCTGGAACGCGAGGTAAACATGCTGGATTCCTATCTTTCCACCGCTGGCGTCGTGCTGCCCTTTCTGCTGAAGGGCTTCTGGGAAACGCTGAAGATTTCGTTCGTGGCCATCATCGCCGGTTCGTTGCTGGGGTTTGTGATTGGTGTGATACGCAGCTATCACATTCGGGGTATTCACCAGCTGCTGGGGCTGTATATCCACGTTCTGCGCGGCACGCCGTTCCTGGTGCAGCTCTACATCTTCTACTTCGTGCTGCCCAGCACCGGCATCGCGCTGCTGCATTGGGATTCCGGCACGGCGGCGTTTGTGTCGCTGTCCGTCTATACGTCGTGCTATGTGGCCGAAATCGTCATGGGCGCCATTCAGTCGGTGCCGCGCGGCCAGACCGAAGGGGCCATGACGCTAGGCCTGCGGCCCTTGCAGATCCTGCGTCTGGTGGTGTTGCCGCAAGCCATGCGCTTGATCGTGCAGCCCATGAGCGGCGTCTACGTCATGCTGATCAAAAGCACCGCCATCCTGTCGGTGGTCGGCATCACCGAACTGACGCGCCAAGGCGAGGTGTTCATCATTACCTTCCCGGCGAAATCGCTGTTCATCTACGGCATGATCGCCGCCATCTATTTCATCTACTGCTACCCGCTGCTGCGCCTGGCCAACTGGCTGGAAAAGCGCTTGACGGGCGGCTTGCAGGGCGCAAGCCTGCACTGACACGGACCGCATCGGCATGGCCTCCGAGTACATCGACACCTATTACAAACGCACGCTGTCCGACACCGAGACCACTTATCCGGCGCTGGCGGGCGTGTCCAGCACCGACGTCTGCGTGGTCGGCGCGGGGCTGGCGGGCTTGTCCACCGCGCTGGAACTGGCGCGCCGCGGCCGCAATGTCACCGTGCTGGAAGCACAACGCGTGGCCTGGGGCGCGTCGGGCCGCAACGGCGGCTCGGTCTCGCCGGCGTTCTCGGCCGGCGCCGACGCCATCAGAAAGCATGTGGACGAAGACCACTACCGCCAGTTGTACCGGCTGTCGATGGAAGGCGTGGAGATCATCCGCGACAACATCCGCACGCTCGCCATCGCCGACGCGCACAAGGTCGACGGCCGGCTGCGCGTGGTGCGCTACGAAGCCACCGATGCGCTGAACCAGTGGTGCGACGCCCAGCGCCGCGACTTCGGCCGCGACGTGCGCTTTCTGACGCGCAACCAGGTGCGCGAACGCCTGGTGTCCGACGTCTACCACCAGGGCGTGGAAGACCCGAGCTCGTTTCACTTTCATCCGCTGAACTACGCCCGCGCGCTGGCCCGCGAATGTGTCCGGCTGGGCGTGCGCATCCATGAAGATTCCCCGGTCACCGGCGTCACCTTGGAAGGCGCCATCAAGCATCTGAAAACGGCGCAGGGCCAGATCGACGCCCGCACCGTGGTGCTGGCCACCGGCGGCTACACGGGCGACGTCGTGCCCGCGCTGCGCCGCGCGATGCTGCCGATTGCCACCTACATCATGCTGACCGAACCGCTGGGCGACCGCGTGCAGGAAGCCATCCGCAGCACCGCCGCCATTGGCGACGACCGCCGCGCCGGCAACTACTATCGCGTGCTGGATGGCGGCCGCATCGGCTGGGGCAGTAGAATCACCACCCGTGTCGATGACCCGCCCGATCTGGCCGAGTCCCTGCGCCGCGAATTGCTGTCCGTCTACCCCCAATTGCAGGGGCTGCGCGTCGAGACCGCATGGTCGGGGCGCATGGCCTACGCCCGGCATCTGATGCCGCAGATCGGCCGGCTGGCGCCGGACGTCTGGTATTGCACGGCGTTCGGCGGGCACGGCATGAACACCACCTCAATCGGCGGACGCGTCGTGGCCGAAGGAATCACCGGCGACACGCAGCGCTACAAGCTGTTCGAACCCTTCGGGCTGGCGTGGAACGGCGGCGGGCTGGGGACAGCGGCGGTTCAACTGACTTATTGGTCTTACCAGGCGCGCGACTGGTGGCGGGAGCGCTCATCGCGGGCATGACAAGGTACACAGGATGCAAGGCAACAAACAGAGCGCATTGGCACAACGGCTGCGAGCCCTGCGCCAAGAGCGCGATTGGACTCTGAAGCAGTTGGCGGCGGCCACCGGCGTGGCCGCGTCCACGCTGTCCAAAATCGAGAACAGCCTGCTGTCGCCCACCTATGACAACCTGATCAAGATCGCCGCCGGCCTGGACCTGGACGTGGCCGAACTCTTCACCGCGTCCGACGCCCACATGGGCACCGGCCGCCGCAGCCTCAGCCGCCAGGGCGAAGGCCGCCAATACGACACCCCGTACTACGACCACCGCCTGCTGTGCACCGCGCTGTCACACAAGCGCATGATGCCGTTCCACACGCGGGTCAAAGCCCGCTCGTTCGACGAATTCCAAGACTGGAGCCGCCACGGCGGCGAAGAATTCGTCTATGTGCTGGAAGGCGAAGTGCTGCTGTACACGGAGTTCTACGAACCGGCCCGCCTGAAAGCCGGCGAGAGTTTCTATATAGACAGCCGCATGGGACACCGGGTCATCAGCCTGAGCCCGGAAGACGCGATCGTGCTGTGGGTGTCCACGCACGCGGATATTGAAGAAGAGTAGGGCGCGGCAGGGGCGGGAATCTGGGCGACATCAGGCGCCCGGAGCAGGGACCGCCCACCTTTTTCCGCAACAAGGTAAAATTCGGCGCCCGGACATGTTCCGGGTCGTCAAAAGACTGCGCGGCAGTAGCTCAGCTGGATAGAGCACGGGCCTTCTAAGCCCGGGGTCGGGGGTTCGAGCCCCTCCTGCCGCGCCAGAATATAAAGTAAATACAAGGCCTTACGAGGTTTTCAAATTCGCTGGCAGGTTAATCATTAGAAAAAAATGCCTGCGTTAGAGTTTGACTCAGTTGCCGTAGCCCGTTTCACCAGCCGCCTATCATGGTGTTTGTGGGTTGTTGACGGGTCAGCATGGCGACGACAACACGAAGCCGCGTTGACCATTCCCGGATCTTCAGTACTTCCACCTGCCCCTTTTGGTGGAGTTACGTAAACCGCTTCCGCGACTACCCTGTTTGTTCGCAAAAAGAACAAGGGGATCGTCATGAAGAGATGGCTATGCGGTGCGGGCATTGTGGGGATGCTGTTGACTGGCCCGGTGGCAGCGCAATACATCGCCACCTGGCAGGACCCTGCGGGAGTGTGGAAAGGCCCTGCGGAGAGTCAGCCGGGGACGGACCTTGAGCTTGCAGCCGGAGCCGCGCACCGAGCTTGCTTAGACCGAGGTAATCCCAAGCTTTGGAACCGTGCAGCTAAAGTGACGGAGAAGGCGACAGGAAAGGTGTTCGTAGAGCTAGATTGCAACGCGGAGCGCACCAAGACAAAGAAGGGTCAACCTGGGGCAGTCCCGTCTTCAAGTGCTACGACTTACCAAGTTTCCCGGCAAGATACGTTCGGTAGATGGACGCACGGATTTGGTTCCGATCCTGGGGGAAATCTCGCTTTGGCCGAGGGTTATGCATACGAAACTTGCAAAGATCGGGGTAACCCCAAAGACCTGAACTTGGCGTCCAAGGTGACAGAAAAAGGCACTGGAAAAGTGGTGCTGGAAGTCGATTGCAAGGCGGAGCGCGCAAAGATGAAATAACGCGGGGAATTCCAGTTCCAGGGCGGCATCGCCTGCCGATACCCCGCACGCGGGGCATAGGTAGAGGCTGGGGATAGACATTCGCGTTGGGGTGACAGGTTGATTCCAGCAGGCCTACGATGATCTGGAACGAAGAGCGGCCGAGCCGGCCTTCGCTCGACTTATGCGACATCTAGCCGGAGATGCTTATGAGCAAATGTGCCCGAACCAGCATCATTGTTCTGTCTGCAGCGTTCTCCATGGCGGCCGTCGGGGCACCTCCTCACGTGCCTGTGTTTGACGAGTACGGGCTTGAAAAGAACCCGATCTGCAGCTATGCCCTGCCTGAAGCGCTAAAGGCGATGCATAAGCAAGAGCCTTCTACCGAGCGCGCGCAGACCCCCGAATGGAAAATCCAGATATACGTCAATCCGTATCGAACGTCATGGACGCTGGTCGGAACGCAACTGGCTCCAGACTGGGACGAAGACGAGATGTGCCCCCTCGCACGCGGCTTGGGTGACTACACCACGCAGAAGTGGTATCGGGCTTTCTTTCAGTCCAAGTAGGTTCGGTGTTTCGCCTTGACGGAGGTGGGACCGTTTCGGCAAGCGCTGACTCGCAGCGCTGGCTGGCGCCTCTTCAACCGAGCCGCGTTCTATAGCGCCACTCCCGGAGCCAGGCGCGACCTGGTAGCCGTCGATCTTCTTCAGGGGTAACGGGTTGAGCCCTGGGCCTATCCGCGCCTGCGCGCCGAATGCCAGAAATCATTTGGGCGCTGTGTCTATAATGCGAATCGTTATTGTTCCATTTTGGTGCGGGCGCAGCCGTGTCTTCCTCATCCGATGTTATGAAAGGCCAGGTGGTCGAGGACCTTTATCGCGTCCATCACCGCTGGCTGGTGACACTGCTGCGGCGCAAGACGGGTAACGTCGACCAGGCGGCCGACTTGGCGCACGACACCTTCGAACGGGTGTTGCGTGACGATATCCGCGCCATCATCGCGGCGCCGCGCGCCTGCCTGACCAACATCGCTCGCACGCTGACTATCGGCCATTTCCGCCGGGCGGCCGTCGAGGCGGCCTATTGCGAGGTGCTGGCGCGCCAGCCCGTCGACGTGGCCCCTTCGCCGGAAGAGCAGGCGCTGGTGGTCGAGGCGGTGACGGCGGTGTGCGCCGTGTTGGATGGCCTGTCGGTGCACGTGCACCGGGTGTTCATGCTGGCGCAGGTGCAAGGCCTGTCGCAGCCCGACATCGCCCGCGAACTGGGCATTTCCACCAACGCCGTACAGAAAGCCTTGTCCAAGGCCTTGCAGCATTGCTATCTGGCGATCTATGGCTGACGCCGCGATGCTGAGCAAGCGTGCCCCGGACGGCCTGCCGGTCGATCGCAAGCGCTTGGCGCAGGCGGCCGACTGGATGGCCCGGCTGCAAGGCGAGCCCAGCGACGCGACGGCGGCCGCCTGCCTGCGCTGGCGTCAGGCGCATCCCGACAACGAAACCATCTGGCAGCGGATGTGCGCCATGCGCGGCGATCTTGCGGCGCGCTGTGCCGTGGCGACGCCGGCGGTCGCGGTTGAATTGATCGAGCGGGCCGCGATGCGCCGCGCGCGCCGCGACGCGCTCAAGTGGATGGTGACGGGCGGCGCCGTGGCCGGGCTGGCATGGGCCGCCGAACCGTGGGAGCGCTTGCCCGTCCTGCTGGCGGATCAGCGCACGGGCACGGGCGAGCTGCGCACCCTGACGTTGGATGACGGCACGCGCATCGTCATGGGGCCGGGCACCGCGCTGGACCTGCGCCTGGACCAGCGGCCTCGCTCCCTGGCGCTGCGTTCGGGTGAAATCTTGATCACTAGCGCCAGTTCCAGCGACTTGGGCCCGCTGTCGGTGATGACGCGCGACGGCGTGCTGACGCCGGTGGGCACGCGCTATTCCGTGCGCGACAACGGGGGTGACCTGGGCTACGAGATTGCCGTTTTCGAAGGGGCGGTGGATATCGTTGCGCGCGCCGACGGGCGGGTGACGCGGGTGCTGGCAGGCCAGCATACGGCGCTGCAAGCGTTGGGCGCGGGTCCGGTGCTGCCAGTGGCGCCGGGCGCGGACGCCTGGACGCATGGCATGTTGTTGGCCGACCGGATGCCGTTGGGCGACTTCGTGGCGCAACTGGCCCGCTACCGGACGGGCGTGCTGCGTTGTGATCCTGCAATCGCGCGGCTGGAAGTGGTGGGCACGTATCCGTTGACGGACACCGACAGCATCCTGACGATGCTGCCGCGGGTGTTGCCCGTGCGGGTGCATTACCGCACGCGGTACTGGGTGTCCCTGAGCGCCGCCCACTGATGGCGCGGTGAAGTTGTTACAGGAAAGGCGGAAATTCAGCGTTCGAGCGAAAGAGATAGAGAACGGCGCCAACACACCGGCGTATCTGTTTTTCATCCCAGTCTAGGAACTCTGAGTCATGGCCTTCCCCCGAGCCGCCCGCCACACCCTTCTTGCGTCGGTATTGCTTGGCGCAATCCTTCCCCATCTGCCGTCTTCTGCTTGGGCGCAGGCCGCAGAGAACGATCAACGTCGCGCCTATCGTATTGACGCGGGCGGCTTGAATGCCGCTTTGTTGAGCTTCGGCGCTCAGGCCGGGGTGTTGATCGCAAGCGATCCCGCCGTCACGTCGGGTTTGCAGAGTCCGGGCGTGGACGGGGTGATGAGCGTCAGGGAAGGGCTGTCGGCGTTGCTGCGCGGCACGGGTCTGGAGGCGCTGCCCGAGCGCGACGGGTATCGCCTGGTTCGCGTGCCGCCGCCCGGCGTCACTCAGTTGGAACCCGTCACCGTGCTGGGCCGCGTGGGCGTGACCGAAAACACGGGTTCTTTCACCGCCAGTTCGGCCACGGTGGGGGGCAAGACGGCGCAAGCGCTGCGCGAGGTGCCGCAAAGCGTGTCGGTGATCACCCGGCAAGAGATCGAAGACCGGCGTCTGGTCAGCCTGAACGACGTGATGAGCGCCACGCCAGGCATCGCGATGTTCCAGGGGGCGATGCTCAGCAGCAACTACCTGTCGCGCGGATTCGCAATCGGCAATATGCGCGTGGATGGTGGGGCGTCGATGTACCGCTCGTTCGGTGCGGACGATGACATGGCGTTCTATGACCACGTCGAAGTGCTGCGCGGGGCTGACGGCCTGTTTGGCGGCGCCAACGAAGCGGGCGGCACGATCAACCTGGTACGCAAGAAACCCACCCCGGAATTGCAGATCATCGCGCAGGCCGAGGTAGGCAGTTGGGCGTATAAGCGTACGGATCTGGACGTGAGTGGCCCGCTGACGGAAAACGGCAAGTTGCGTGGGCGCGGCGTGCTGGCCTATGAAGACAAGAACTTCTTCTACGATGTGGCGCACAGCCGCCGCACGCTGGGCTACGGGATTCTTGAAGCGGATCTGACCAGCACCACCACGGCCTTTGTCGGGGCGTCTTATCAAAAGCGGGATTCGTCCTATCAGGGCTACGGGTTGCCGCGCTATGCCACCGGCGAGGACCTGAAGCTTCCCCGCAGTACCTACCTGAGCGGCGCCGACGATCAGGCGACCCGGACCATCGTCAATCTCTTCGGGCATGTGACGCAGCAGCTTGGAGGCGATTGGAGCGCCAACCTGGACATCAACCATGAAAACTCGCACCAGGACCGCTTCGATCACTATTTCTCCGGCGCGATCGACCCCTTGACTGGCGGCGGGCTGTTCGACACCGCCAGCAACCAGAACGAGCACTTCAAGAACACGTCCATCGACTTGTCCGCCAATGGTTCGTTTGGCCTGTGGGGCCGCCGCCACCAGGTGGTGGTGGGCGCCAGTTGGGAACGTTTCCGGCCCAGCACTTATGGTTCCAAACCGTCCAACCGCGGCCAGGCGGTGCCTGACATCTTCGCGTTCAATCCTTACGATTACCCGCGCGATACGGACTTCACGCCGATGTGGAATCAGACCACCGACACGCGGCAGGCCGGCGTGTACGGGTCGCTGAACATGCATCTGGCGGAACCGCTGCATGTCATTGTGGGCGGCCGTCTGAGCCGGTACGACTACACATTTACGAACCAGACCTTGAATGCGGCAAGGGAGGTCCTGGCAACGTCGGTGACCCAGTACCAGGACGACAATGTCTTTACGCCCTATGTGGCCGCGACGGTTGACCTGAACGACACCTGGACCACCTACGCCAGCGTGGCCGAAACCTTCAAATCGCAAGCCAACAGCCTGCAAGGCCCGGCGCCCGGCAACCCGCTGGACCCGGTAACTGGCCGCAACTACGAGATCGGCCTGAAGGGCGAGCACCTGGGCGGCAAGCTGCATAGCGCGTTCGCCATTTATCAGATCGAGCGCAAGAATGCCGCCGTGCGCGATACGGCCTATCCGTCCAGCAGGGCGGGCAACGGCGCGACTTGCTGCTTCCTGCCCAACGGGAACATCGTCAGCAAGGGCTTTGACGCGGAACTGAGCGGGGAAGTGGCGCCGGGCGTCCAACTGACAGCCAGCTACAACTACAACCAGAATCGCGACCGCAATGCGTCGGGGGGCAGCTATCAGCCCCTGACGCCCAAGCACATGGCCAAGATCTTTGCGACCTACCAGTTGCCGGGCGAACTGCATCGCTGGAAAGTGGGCGGCGGCGTCAACATTCAAAGCACTACCTATGTCAGCGGCAGCGCGTACTTGCGTAATGCCGACGGCAGCCTCAGCAAGCAAAGCACGCCGTACAAGTTCACGCAGCCTGGCTACGCGATCTGGAATGCGTTTGCCCAATACCAGATCAACGACAACTGGTCGGCGCAGGTCAACGTGAACAATCTGTTCGACAAGACCTACTACAGCACGGTTGGTTACCTGGACTACGGCAACTTCTACGGGACGCCGCGCAGCGCCGCCTTGACCTTGCGCGGCCGCTTCTAAGCCGTTGTCCGATCGCTAAAAAAGGCCGACCCGCTCACCCGCTACGAGTCCTTGCGCGCCAAGGCGCCATCGAAAGCGCGTCGAGAGGGGAATGCCGGTGCCGTGCTCGCATCGGCAAACACCCTCCAATCAAATATCAAAAAACACCGTCTCTCCCTTTCCCTGAAGCACAACCTCCCACCTCAGCCCGCCGTTATCCGTCTGCTGCGCGACCAACGTCGCACGCCGGGCCGCAGGCACCTGTTGCAGTATCCAGTCGTTCTCATTCGCCTGCGCCTCGTCCGGAAAATACATCCGCGTCGACAAATGCTTCAGCAGCCCGCGCATGAATAACGACACGACCAGATGCGGCGCTTGCCACGTGCCATCAGGACCCGCCACGCGACCCGGTTTGATCGTGGTGAAGCGAAACGAGCCGTCGGGTTCCGTTGGCACCCGTCCAAAGCCCGTAAAGGCCGAACGCGCATCATCCTTACCCGCATAGCCCGGATCATCGGGATGCCGGTACACGCCCTGCGCATCGGCCTGCCAGATTTCGATCATGCCGTCGGGTACCGGGTTGCCCTGCCCATCGATGACGCGGCCTTCAATCACGACCTTGGGGGCGCCCGGGTCGGGCAGGCCGGCAGTCAGGTCCGCACAGTTCAGGCCGGACAGGCCGATATGCAGGTACGGCCCAACGGTTTGCGAGGTGGTGGGGTAGAGCATGCGTTACTCCATGGGGGTGGCGTTGCGGCCGCGCAGCACGATGTCGAAGCGGTAGCCCAGCGCGTATTCGGGCACGGTGGTTTCCCAGTCGAGCGTGGCGACGAGGCGGTTGCGCGCCTTGACGTCCGGGACGCATTGGAAGATGGGGTCGAACTCCAGCAGCGGGTCACCCGGGAAGTACATCTGCGTGACGAGACGCGTGGCGTAAGCGCGGCCGAACAAGGAAAAATGGATGTGTTGCGGACGCCATCCGTTGTAGTGGTTGCCCCAGGGATACGCGCCCGGCTTGATCGTTTTGAATTGATAGCGGCCGTGCGCGTCGGTGACGGTGCGGCCTTCGCCGCTGAAGTTCGGGTCTAGCGGCGCGTCGTGCTGGTCGCGTTTATGCAGGTAGCGTCCGGCGGCGTTGGCCTGCCAGATTTCGATCAGCGCATCGGGCACGGGCCGGCCGTTCTCGTCCAGCACGCGGCCAGACACAATGATGCGTTCACCGAT
>Ga0213823_1001233_pt1 | contig 16519 bp, 15 predicted proteins | sample MC6MC0907MG_FD_179887 | JGI IMG/M metagenome (GOLD analysis project Ga0213823, IMG submission 179887) | Enriched soil aggregate microbial communities from Iowa State University, Ames, United States - MC6-MC0907-MG | ecosystem: Environmental > Terrestrial > Soil > Unclassified | place: USA: Iowa...
GCCACAACCCGAAAGACACCGAGCGCATGCGCCGCGAAGGCCTGATCGCCTTGCCCGAAGACCTCGGCATCCGCCGCACCGACGCCACCCGCGAACTGCTCGCGGCGAAAAGTGTGGCCGATCTGGTCGAGTGGTCCGGCGGTTTGTACAACCCGCCCGCCAAATTCAGGAGCTGGTAATGCACGCACTTAACTTGCAAGCGAAACCGCTGTCCCTGGCTGATCGATTGGCCGATCTGGCGGTGGACGCCTTGATCGACGAAGCCGATCTGTCGCCGAAACCGGCACTGGTCGACCGTCGCGGCAATGGCGCGCACACCGATTTGCACCTGGGCCTGATGCACGCTTCGGCGCTGTCGTTGTGGCCCGCGTTCAAGGAAATGGCTGGAGCGGCGGTTGCAATCGGCGAAGTCGGTTCAACGTTGCGCGAAGCGATTGGCCGCATCGGTCGCGAAGGCGAGCAAGCCATGCTCACGACCACCAACGGCGTGAACACGCATCGTGGTGCAATTTGGGCGTTGGGATTGTTGGTGACGGCCGCTGCACTGGAACCGCAATCCTCCAGCGCCAATGCCGTCACCTTGCGCGCCGCACGTCTGGCGTTGCTGGATGACCGCTACGCACCCAAACCGTTGAGCCACGGCGCCCAAGTCGCCCTGCGTTACGGCGCCCGTGGTGCGCGTGAAGAAGCACAACTCGGCTTTCCTTCGGTGCTGCAACGCGGCCTGCCACAACTCAAACGCAGCCGCGCCAACGGCCACGGTGAACAGAACGCCCGGCTCGACGCCTTGCTCGCAATCATGACTGACCTGGCCGACACCTGCGTGCTCTACCGCGCCGGCGAAGAGGGCTTGCAAGCCATGCAACACGGCGCGCAAGCGGTGCTCGACGCCGGTGGCAGCGCCAGCCTCAGCGGTCGACGCCGCTTGCACGAACTCGATCAACAACTCATCGCATTGAATGCCTCGCCCGGTGGCGCCGCCGACTTGCTCGCCGCCACGCTGCTGCTCGATCGTATCGAGCGCGACGGCATCCTTCAGGGAGCGTTTTGATGGAAACCCTATCGTTTGAATTCCCCGCCGGGCAGCCGCCACGCGGTCGTGCGCTGGTCGGTTGTGTCGGTTCGGGTGATCTGGAAGTGCTGATCGAACCGGGCCTGGCCGGCAAGCTGACCATCAATGTGCAGACCTCGGTCAATGGTGCGCAGCTGCGCTGGCAGCACCTGTTTGCGCGGATGTTCGACGGCACCACGCCGCCGGCGATGGCCATCGATATCCACGATTTCGGTGCGACGCCGGGGGTGGTGCGTTTGCGTCTGGAACAAGGTTTCGAGGAGATCGGCCATGACTGACAGCGCAGCGTTGCTCAACAAACACAGCTTCGTCGAACTCGGCGCGCGACAACGGGCGCAAGCCTTGCTCGATGCCGGGACCTTTCGTGAATTGCTCGATCCTTTTCAGCGGGTGATGTCGCCATGGCTCGAACGTCAGGGCGTAGTGCCGCAGGCCGATGACGGCGTGGTGATCGCCAAAGGCAGCCTTGATGGTTTGCCGGTAGTCATTGCCGCGATTGAAGGCGCGTTTCAGGGCGGGAGCCTTGGCGAAGTCGGCGGGGCGAAGATTGCCGGCGCGCTGGAACTGGCGGCTGAAGACAATCGCAACGGCATTCCGACACGCGCGGTGTTGCTGCTGGAAACCGGTGGCGTGCGCTTGCAGGAAGCCAATCTCGGGCTGGCGGCGATTGCTGATATTCATGCGGCGATTGTCGATTTGCAGCAGTACCAACCGGTGGTTGGCGTGGTCGCGGGTAGCGTTGGATGCTTTGGTGGCATGTCGATTGCGGCGGCGCTTTGCAGCTATTTGCTGGTGACTCAGGAAGCACGCCTTGGTTTGAACGGCCCGCAGGTGATCGAGCAAGAAGCCGGGATCGAAGAATACGACTCCCGCGATCGGCCGTTCATCTGGAGTCTGACCGGTGGCGAGCAGCGGTTCGCCAGTGGTCTGGTGGATCGTTATGTCGCCGATGACGTGGCGAAGATTCGTCAGCAGGTCGGTGAATTGCTCCAGCAAGGTTTGCCAAAGCAACCGCGCAGTCAACGTGCCGAATGGTTTCTGCAGAAGTTGAGCAGTCTGAACACTGACCCGCAAATCGAACCGTCGGTGGTTCGCGATCTGTATCAAGGAGAGCGCTCATGAGCGGTTATTCACTGCGCGGTTTGCACTGGTTCGACGCGTTGAGTGCGGGCGCTAAAAGTGTCGAAGGGCTGCCGCCCTCGTTGAAAGTTGCCGACGGTGAGCTAGGGCGTTTTATCGCTGTGGTCGCTGATCCGGACAATCGTTTTCCTCGCGCTCGCAATGGCGAAGTCGGGTTGCTTGAGGGCTGGGGTCTGGCCAAGGCTGTGGATGATGCGATCAGCGCTGACCGCGATAAAGCGCAGAAGCGCCCGATCATCGCCATCGTCGATGTGCCGAGCCAGGCTTACGGTCGGCGCGAAGAAGCGCTTGGCATTCATCAGGCGCTGGCCGGTGCAGCGGACAGTTATGCCCGCGCACGTTTGGCCGGGCATCCGGTGATTGCGTTGCTGGTGGGCAAGGCGATGTCCGGGGCGTTTCTCGCTCATGGTTATCAGGCCAATCGTTTGATCGCGCTGCGTGATCCGGGCGTGATGGTGCATGCGATGGGCAAGGCTTCGGCGGCGCGAGTAACGTTGCGCAGTGTTGAAGAGCTGGAAGCGTTGGCCGCCAGTGTGCCGCCGATGGCTTATGACATCGACAGCTACGCGAGTCTCGGTTTGCTCTGGGAAACCTTGTCGGTGGAGCAGATTGAGCAGCCGACCGCAGAAGATCTGGCACGGGTGAAGGAATGTCTCAAACAAGCCATCGGCGATATCTCCAGCACTGACTTGAGCAATCGTCTCGGTGCGAAGAATCGTGCGGCCTCCAGCCATGTGCGCGAATTGCTGAGGGCGCAGTGGTGAGCACGCCTCTGGCCCACGATCTGCTCTGGGGCATGACCCCGGCGCAGTTGCCGGCGGATGTGCCGCTGTGGGCAGTCGAGTCATTGGCCGCCGGGCAACCGGTGGTGGTGCGGCGGGCGTTGAGCGCTGAAGGTTACGTCGCGGTCGGCGTGCGCGGTGTGTTGCGCGAGCAGCGGTTGGCGGCGTTTATGGCGGTCGATTCGATGGCCTGTCGGGTCAGCCCCGAAGCGCTTTGTCATGTTGCGTGCGAGCGCGATCTGCCGGTCATGCAGGCGCTCAAACAACTGCGGCCAATGCTCGACGATTGCGGTTGGGTCTGGGGTGTCAGCGGCAGTGTCGGGTTTGAACTGGCCAGTGGTTTTACCGCGATGCACGCGGCCAGCGACCTCGATCTGATTCTGCGCACACCGCAACTGATTATCCGCAATCAGGCACGCAAACTGGTCGCGCTTATTGATCAGGCCGTGTGCCGGGTCGATATGCAATTGCAGACGCCGTTCGGTGCTGTGGCATTGCGTGAATGGGCAAGCGGATCTGCGCGAGTGCTGCTGAAAAATGCTCATCAGGCTTGCCTGGTGATTGATCCGTGGAACCCGCAGGAGCAGGCAGCGTGAGCAGTCTGCTGGTGTTCCCCGGCCAGGGCGCGCAGCAAGCGGGCATGCTTCAGCGCTTGCCTCGCGAGACCCTCGTCGAGGCCAGCGATGTGCTTGGTGAGGATGTTTTGCTGCTCGATTCCAGCGAAGCATTGCGCACGACAAGGGCGGTTCAGCTCTGCCTGCTGATCGTTGGCGTCGCAGCTTCACGGCAATTGTTGCAGGACGGACTCACGGCGGATTACGTCGCCGGTCTGTCCATCGGCGCTTACCCGGCAGCGGTGGTTGCGGGCGCATTGAGCTTCAGCGATGCGTTGCATCTGGTCAGCCTGCGCGGTGAGTTGATGCAACAGGCTTATCCACAGGGCTACGGCATGACCGCGATCATCGGCCTGCAATTATCCACAGTTGAAACGTTGCTGGCGCAGGTGCACAGCGAAGATTCGCCGGTGTATCTGGCCAACATCAACGCCGACAATCAGGTGGTGATTGCCGGCAGTGACAAGGCCATGCAAGCGGTAGCCGAACTGGCGCGCAGTCGTGGCGCCGGTCTGGCAAAACGTCTGGCGGTAAGCGTGCCGTCGCACTGCCCGCTGCTGGAAAAACCGGCGCAAACCCTCGCCGAAGCCTTCGCCAAGGTCGAACTGAAAACCGCGAAAATCGCTTACCTGAGCGGCAGCCGCGCACGTCCTGTGAGCAAAGTAGAAGCCCTGCGCGACGACCTCGCCTTCAACATGTGCCGCGTGGTGGACTGGCGCGGCACCGTGCAAAGCGCCTACGAGCGCGGCGTGCGTTTACAGATCGAACTGCCGCCCGGTGCGGTGCTGACCGGGCTGGCGCGCCGGGTGTTCGAACAAGGCACCGTCACTGCCTTCGACAGTGCGCGTCTCGACACCCTGCAAGCGCTATTGCGTGAGGAGGGTAGCCGCCAACTCTAAACCGCCGCGACTCAAGCTTCGAACAACAAAAACAACATTCGACGATGCACTTTGAGGACTACAACAATGATTATTTACGGTGTGGCGCTGCTCGCGATCTGTACGCTGGCAGGGGTGATCATGGGTGACATGCTCGGCGTGTTGTTGGGCGTCAAATCCAATGTCGGCGGGGTCGGCATCGCCATGATCCTGCTGATCTGCGCGCGGTTGTGGATGCAGAAGCGCGGCGGCATGACCAAGGAATGCGAGATGGGCGTCGGCTTCTGGGGCGCGATGTACATTCCAGTGGTGGTGGCGATGGCGGCGCAACAGAACGTCGTCACCGCGCTGCACGGTGGGCCGGTGGCGGTGTTGGCGGCGATTGGTTCGGTGGTGGTCTGTGGCTGCACGATTGCCTTGATCAGCCGCACGCATAAAGGCGAGCCATTGCCTGACGAGCCGGCGGAAATCTCCCCGGTCGGCACGCCAGTAGGAGGTCGCTGATATGTGGGATCTCATCGAGAAAGGTCTGGAACACAACGGGCTGGTTACTGCATTCGCCTTTGTCGGCGTGATCATGTGGGTGTCGGTGGTGCTCTCTAAGCGCCTGACGTTCGGGCGTATTCACGGCTCGGCGATTGCCATCGTTATTGGTCTGGTACTGGCCTGGGTCGGCGGCACCATGACCGGCGGGCAGAAGGGCCTGGCGGACCTGACGTTATTCTCCGGCATCGGCCTGATGGGCGGGGCGATGCTGCGTGACTTTGCGATTGTGGCCACGGCGTTTGAAGTGCAGGCGACCGAGGCGAAGAAGGCCGGAATGATTGGTGTGGTCGCGCTGCTGCTGGGCACGATTCTGCCGTTTATTGTTGGCGCGTGTATGGCCTGGGTGTTCGGTTATCGCGATGCGGTGAGCATGACCACCATTGGCGCGGGTGCGGTGACTTACATCGTTGGGCCAGTGACCGGCGCGGCGATTGGTGCGACCTCGGATGTGATGGCGCTGTCGATTGCCACCGGGTTGATCAAGGCGATTCTGGTGATGGTCGGCACGCCGGTGGCGGCGCGCTGGATGGGCCTGGATAACCCGCGTTCGGCGATGGTGTTTGGTGGCTTGGCCGGGACTGTCAGCGGCGTGACTGCTGGGTTGGCGGCGACGGATCGGCGGTTGGTGCCTTATGGGGCGTTGACGGCTACGTTCCACACCGGGCTTGGGTGCTTGCTGGGGCCGTCGCTGTTGTTTTTCATTGTTCGCGGGATTGTGGGTTGAAAATCAAAAGCCCCTCACCCTAGCCCTCTCCCGGAGGGAGAGGGGACTGACCGAGGTGTTTAGGCGTTATACATCGACCTGAAATTTCTGAGTGGAACTCAGGCCTTGAAACCCATGGAGATCTGCTCCTTCTACCCTTTGGCGGAGAGGGGATTGACCGCGGTGGATGTTGGAGGTACGCCGACCTGAAAGTCCTGAGTCGAGCTCAGGTCTTGAAACCCATGAAGATCTGCTCCCTTTCCCCCTCGTCCCCTTGGGGGAGAGGGCTGGGGTGAGGGGGTAGCTGTTGATCTTGATCTTGATCTAAACCCCAGCCTGCCGATTCGCATACATCCGACACTCCGCCAGCAACGCCAGCAAATTCGGATCCCTCTCCTTGGCCTTTAAAAACACCACGCCAATGTGCTGCTGCAACCGGTACTTCTCCTGCAGCGGAATCAGCTTCACCCGATTCTCATACACCGCCGCAATCCGCCCCGGCAGCAACGCATAACCCACCCCCGAACTGACCATGCTCAGCAGCGTGAAGATGTCATTCACCTGCATCGCCACCTTCGGCTCGAACCCCGCCTGCTTGAACACCCGCACACCGTCCTGATGGGTCGCAAAACCTTGGGTCAGGGTAATGAAGGTTTCATCGCGCACTTCAGCCAGATCCACTTCACTGCGTTGCGCGAACTTTGAATCCGCCGGGGTGGCGAGGAAGATGTCGTCGGAAAACAGCGCAATCTGCTCGCAATCCGGGTCGTTGATACTGTCGTCCAGCGACACCAGAATCGCGTCGACTTCCATGTTTTTCAGCTTGTAGAGCAGGTCGATGTTCGAGCCGAGGATCAGGTCGATGTTGAGTTCGCTGCGGCGAATCTTCAGGCCCATGATCAGTTGCGGTACGGTTTTCACTGTCAGCGAATACAGCGAGCCGAGTTTGAAGCGTTCAGCGGAGAAACCCGCGGCTTCGCGGGTCAGGCGCACGCTTTCGACCACGTCGTTGATCAGCTTCTGCGCGCGTTCTTCCAGCACGTAAGCACTTTCCAGCGGCGTCAGGTTGCGGCCTTCGTGTTTGAACAGCGGGCAGCGCAGGGCGCTTTCCAGCGAGTGAATGGCGCGGTGCACGCTGACGTTGCTGGTCTGCAACTCGGCCGCGGCGCGGGCGAGGTTGCCGGTGCGCATGAAAGCGAGGAACACCTCGAGTTTTTTCAGGGTCAATTCTTCGTCGATCAGCATGGCGCGGACTCTTTTTGGTATCGGCCGATTGTGCACGGAAGATCAAAAGATCGCAGCCTTCGGCAGCTCCTGCATTGGAATGCGTTCGAAGGTAGGAGCTGCCGAAGGCTGCGATCTTTTGATTGCGCTTTTACGCGCAAGGCCGGAGCCTTGCGCGCTGCGGTAATGAATATGAGGTAAGCAATACATGTATCACGGAGAACGATTGAACGCCTGGACCCATCTGGTCGGGGCAGTGGCGGCTTTTGTCGGCGGCGTGTGGATGTTGGTGATCGCCTGTCTGGACGGCAGCCCGTGGAAGATTGTCAGTGTGGCGATTTACGCGTTTACCCTGATAGTGCTGTACAGCGCTTCAACCGTGTACCACAGCGTGCGCGGGCGCAAGAAAGCGATCATGAAGAAGGTCGATCACTTTTCGATCTACCTGTTGATCGCCGGCAGTTACACGCCATTCTGCCTGGTGACCCTGCGCGGGCCGTGGGGCTGGACGTTGTTCGGGATTGTCTGGGGGCTGGCGTTGATCGGCATTCTTCAGGAGATCAAACCGCGTTCGGAGGCGCGGATTCTGTCGATCGTGATTTATGCGGTGATGGGCTGGATTGTGTTGGTGGCGGTCAAGCCGTTGATTGCTGCGCTGGGTACGACAGGTTTTGCCTGGCTGGCGTCGGGCGGGGTTTTGTATACGGTGGGGATTATCTTTTTTGCCCTGGATCATAGGCTGCGGCATGCGCATGGGATCTGGCATTTGTTTGTGATCGCGGGGAGCTTGCTGCACTTTGTCGCGATTCTGTTTTATGTCCTGTAGACCGGCTGACTGATCGTTCCCACGCTCTGCGTGGTAACGCCTCCTGTGACGCTCTGCGTCACGCTGTTTGGGACGCGGAGCGTCCCGGGCTGCATTCCCACGCAGAGCGTGGGAACGATCAGTCCGGCAAAAAGGTTTAGAAATCACCCCAAAGCTGTTGGGCCACAGCCAGAGCAACCACTGGCGCCGTTTCGGTACGCAACACCCGCGGGCCGAGGCGAGCGGCGTGGAAACCGTTGCCTTTGGCCTGCTCGACTTCGGCGTCCGTTAAACCGCCTTCAGGCCCGATCAAGAACGCCAGCGTCGCCGGTTTGGCATGACTCACCAACGGCTCAGCCACCGGATGCAACACCAGTTTCAACTCGGCTTCAGTCTGCTTGATCCAGTCTGCCAACAACACCGGCGGATGAATCACAGGCACCCGCGAACGCCCACATTGCTCGCAAGCGCTGATCGCCACCTGACGCCAGTGCAGCAGGCGCTTGTCGGCGCGTTCGTCCTTGAGGCGGACTTCACAGCGATCACTGAAGATCGGGGTGATTTCATTCACGCCCAGTTCGGTGGCTTTCTGAATCGCCCAGTCCATCCGCTCGCCACGGGACAAGCCTTGGCCGAGGTGGATGTGCAGCGGTGATTCGACCTGGCCGGCGAATTGCTCGTTGATCTGCACGGTCACGCGCTTCTTGCCGACTTCCAGCAGGGCGCCGCGAAACTCATGGCCGGAACCGTCGAACAGCTGCACCGCATCGCCCTCGGCCATGCGCAGCACGCGGCTGATGTAATGCGCCTGGGCCTCCGGCAATTCGTGTTCGCCGGTGCTCAGGGGGGCGTCGATAAAGAAGCGGGACAGTCTCATTTCGGGTCTCTCAGATTAGATCGTTCCCACGCTCTGCGTGGGAATGCCTCAATGGACGCTCTGCGTCCGCTTTGGGACGCGGAGCGTCCCGGGCTGCATTCCCACGCGGAGCGTGGGAACGAGAAGTTACGGTTAGCCCGGATCGCGGAACCCCGGGTGGAAGTCTTTTGGCACGGCGACGCTGACGCTGTCACGCGTAGCAATGTCGATGCCTTCGCTGGCGACTTCGGCGAGGTAGTCGATCTGCTCCGGGGTGATCACGTACGGCGGCAGGAAATACACCACGCTGCCCAGCGGGCGCAGCAGTGCGCCACGCTCCAGCGCATGCTGGAACACCTTCAAGCCGCGACGCTCTTGCCAAGGGTAGGCCTCTTTGGTGGCTTTATCCTTGACCATCTCAATGGCCAGGACCATGCCGGTCTGGCGCACTTCGGAGACGTTCGGGTGATCGACCAGATGCGCCGTCGCCGAGGCCATGCGCTGGGCCAGGGCCTTGTTGTTCTCGATGACGTTGTCCTGCTCGAAGATATCCAGCGTTGCCAGTGCCGCCGCGCACGCCAGCGGGTTGCCGGTGTAGCTGTGCGAATGGAGGAAGGCGCGCAGGGTTGGATAGTCGTCGTAGAACGCGCTGTAGACCTCGTCGGTGGTCAGGCACGCGGCCAGCGGCAGATAGCCGCCGGTCAGGGCTTTCGACAGGCAGAGGAAGTCCGGGCGAATGCCAGCCTGTTCACAGGCAAACATGGTTCCGGTGCGGCCAAAGCCGACGGCGATTTCATCGAGGATCAGGTGCACGCCGTAACGGTCGCAGGCCTCGCGCAGCAATTTCAGATACACCGGGTGATACATGCGCATGCCACCGGCGCCCTGAATCAACGGCTCGACGATCACTGCCGCGACGCTGTCATGATGCTCGGCCAACGTCTGTTCCATGGCCGCGAACATATTGCGCGAATGTTCTTCCCAGCTCATCCCCTCGGGGCGCCCGTAGCAATCCGGGCTCGGCACTTTGATGGTGTCCATCAGCAGCGCTTTGTAGGTCTCGGTGAACAGCGGCACATCACCGACCGCCATCGCCGCCATGGTTTCACCATGGTAGCTGTTGGTCAGGGTGACAAAGCGCTTCTTGTTCGGTTGACCGCGATTGAGCCAGTAGTGAAAGCTCATTTTCAGTGCGACTTCGATGCAGGACGAGCCGTTATCGGCGTAGAAGCACCGGGTCAGGCCTTCCGGCGTCATTTTCACCAGGCGTTCGGACAACTCGATCACCGGTTGATGGCTGAAGCCGGCCAGAATTACGTGCTCCAGTTGATCGACCTGATCCTTGATGCGCTGGTTGATGCGCGGGTTGGCGTGGCCGAACACGTTGACCCACCACGAGCTGACGGCGTCGAGGTAGCGCTTGCCTTCGAAGTCTTCGAGCCAGACGCCTTCGCCGCGCTTGATCGGGATCAGCGGCAGCTGTTCGTGGTCTTTCATCTGGGTGCAGGGATGCCACAACACCGCGAGGTCGCGTTGCATCCACTGGTTATTCAGGCCCATTTACAGTCTCCTCGAGGCGGCTCGCGACAGGCGCGGGCAAACAATCGCGCAAGCCTATGCAATGCATCGCGTGGGGACAACCCATTGTGTCGATTGAGCTACTTTGTATGAGCCGATAGACGTCGCTGGCGGCGTTTTGATGGCTAACGTATTCTTCGCGGTTCTTTGGGTCGTCTGACCCGCACAACTGCTTTTTCCTACGTGTATTTCCGGAGTTCGCTGAATGTCTGTCGGTTGGCTGCGCGCCTGTGCGCTGGTGATGTTGGGGCTGTTCAGCGTTACAGCGCTGGCCAAGGATAAAACTGCAATCGTGATCGGCGGTGGCCTGTCGGGCCTGACTGCCGCTTATGAACTGCAAAACAAGGGCTGGCAGGTCACGCTGCTGGAAGCCAAGCCGAGCCTGGGCGGTCGCTCCGGTATGGCCACCAGCGAGTGGATCGGCAACGACAAGACGCAGCCAGTGCTGAACAAGTACGTCTCGACATTCAAGCTCGGCACCACGCCAGCGCCAGAGTTCGTGCGGACCCCGGGCTACCTGATCGACGGCGAGTATTTCTCTGCCGCCGATCTGGCGACCAAGCAACCGGCCACCGCCGATGCCCTGAAGCGCTATCAGAAAACCCTCGACGATCTGGCACGCTCGATCGACGACCCGCAGAATCCGGCGGCGACCAGCACGCTGCACGCGCTGGATCAGATCACCGTGTCGAGCTGGCTCGACAAGCAGAACCTGCCGGCCACTGCGCGTCAGTTGATCAACCAGGACATCCGCACGCATTACGACGAGCCTTCGCGTCTGTCGCTGCTGTACTTCGCGCAGCAGAACCGCGTCTATCGCGGCATCTCCGACCGTGATCTGCGTGCTTCGCGTCTGGTCGGCGGCAGCCAGGTGCTGGCGCAGGCGTTCGTCAAGCAGATCAAGACCATCAAGACCAACTCGCCGGTGTCCGCGATCAATCAGGACAAGGACGGCGTGACCGTCAAGGTCGGCAGTGTTGGCTACCAGGCTGATTACGTCGTACTGGCCGTGCCATTGCGTGCGCTGAACAAGATTGCTTTGACGCCGGCGCTGGACGCTCAGCACCTGGCGGCGATCAAGGGCACCAACTACGGTTGGCGCGACCAGATCATGCTGAAGTTCAAGACGCCGGTGTGGGAAAGCAAGGCGCGCATGTCCGGCGAGATCTACAGCAACACCGGCCTCGGCATGCTCTGGATCGAACCTGCGCTGAAGGGCGGCGCCAACGTGGTGATCAACCTGTCCGGCGACAATGCCCGCGTGATGCAGGCGTTCGGCGACAAGCAGATGGTCGATCAGGTGCTGATTCGTCTGCACGCGTTTTATCCACAGGCCCGTGGCTCGTTCACCGGTTATGAAATCCGTCGCTACAGCACCGACCCGTCGATGGGCGGCGCTTACCTGGCTTACGGCCCGGGCCAGATCAGCAAGTTCTGGCGCCTGTGGGAACGTCCGCTGCAACGCGTGACGTTCGCCGGCGAACACACCGACACCTTGTACCCGGGCACGCTGGAGGGCGCACTGCGCACCGGTCAGCGTGCAGCCAGTCAGGTTGAAGATTTGGCGGCGGGCAAATCGTTTGAACCGGCGAAAGTGGTTCCGGCTGCAGCAGCGGCAGGCGCGGCGGGTGCCGTGGCGGCGAAGAAGGGCAACTTCTTCAGCAACCTGTTCGGCGGTTCGGATGAAGAGAAGAAGCCTGAGCCAGTGAAGGCTCCAGAGCCGACTCCAGCGCCGGTTGCTCCAGCACCTGCGCCGACCCCGGCACCTGCGCCAGCTCCGGTGGAAGCACCGAAGCCTGCTGCGCCGGTTAAGGCTGAACCGGCGAAGAAAGCAGCGGCCAAGCCAGCGGTGAAGAAGCCTGCGGCTAAAACCGAGGCGAAAAAGCCTGCAGCGAAACCGGCAGCGAAGAAGGCTGAGCCGGCGAAGAAGCCAGCTGCCAAGCCTGCTGCAACGACCGAGACCAAGGCGCAATAAGCCTTTGTTCCAATAAAAACGCGGCCATGAGGGCCGCGTTTTTTTTGCCATGAAGCATGCACTTAAGTCCTTCTCTAAGCAGTCTCAGGGCTTACCGCTGCGCAGGACAGTTCCCACAAAATAATCAGAACGAAATGATAGCGGCTGCCTGATCTCCAAATTTATGCTTGAAAAAATTGGAGGCGCTCGATGAAAAGACTTACGGCAATACTTCTGTTAATGACACTTTCCGGCTGTGCTAATGGGCATTTCTTTCCTGGTGGATATAGCGCTGAACTTGCCCATCAATGCAAGATAGATCCATATAGCGCGGATTGCTTGCAGCCGCCGCCGGTTTTCACGAACTGATCAATCATAAAACTCGGGCCTGTTAAAACTCCCATTTAAAAAACTCGGTGCCGCTCGGTAACTTTCTGAGCCAGCGCTGCTTGGGTTTTCGAATCCGCCCGGGGACAAAACCGAAGCGAGCCCAACGCAGGTTGCCGTTACGCTGGTCGTAGATGACCAGATTACCGTCGTCCTGGATGGACATGTACGTGTTGTACCACAGGGACTTTTCGAGGCTATGAGTGCTTTCCGCAATCCATAGCCGCCGTCGGGAAGGGTCGAAGAGGAAACCGTTATTACTGACAACAAATTGCAGTGGCTCACGCATCTTCTTTGGATGCAAAGTTGCACTGTAAGGCTGCTTGTTATCGGCGATCCAGACTACGGCTTCACCTTCTTTCATCACCAGGTTGCCATCGCTCTGCAATAACAAACGGTATCGACCGTTTTCGGACTGCAAGTATTGGCCCGGAGACATTGTCTGGTTTGGTGGTAGCTCGGAAGTGCCACTTGCTTGAAAGGCGGTGTAACGAAGCGCCATGTTGTTCACCTATTCAATGAATGATTGAGTTTTCATTTGATCAGGTGCAGGGGAGCAATTAGCGATACATAGTTATTGAGTGGAAACTATCGGTCTGCGGCATTTTCCTGAGCGGCGTCTGCTCCGGGGAGCGGTGAGCGAGCAGCGAGAATCGGCCGCCCTGAGCTGAGTATTGCGCGACAAAATCGCCTTTAATCTTTCCTTAACACGTCACTTCCAGACTCTTGATCGTATTTCTCGATATTTCAAAGCGAAATTTTCCGCTTTAATTCGATAGATAACTCGCTAGTCTTGGTTCGCAGTTCTCACAGGATTTGGGCAATGCAGCTACGTAACTCTTCTTCGCGCTATGGTTGGGTCAGCATCTTCATGCACTGGGGCGTGGCGCTGGTGGTCTTCGGGCTGTTCGCGCTGGGCTTGTGGATGGTCGGGCTGGATTACTACAGCAGCTGGCGCAAAGAGGCGCCGGATCTGCACAAGAGCATCGGTCTGGTGCTGTTGGGTCTGATGGTGTTGCGGGTGCTGTGGCGCTTTATCAGCCCACCGCCGCCGACGCTGCAAAGCTACAGCCGCATGACCCGTATCGGCGCCAAATTCGGCCACGGGTTTCTGTACGTTGCGCTGTTCGCTGTGATGCTTGCCGGTTACCTGATTTCCACCGCAGACGGTGTCGGGATCCCGGTGTTTGGCCTGTTTGAAGTTCCTGCACTGGTTTCCGGGCTACCGGATCAGGCAGATACCGCTGGGGTGATTCATCTGTGGCTGGCGTGGGCACTGGTAATTTTTTCCGGTCTCCATGCGTTGGCAGCATTGAAGCACCACTTTATCGATCGTGATGCGACCCTGACGCGAATGCTCGGTCGCAAAGCCTGAAATTCAACCTCGACTCAAAGGAAAAGAAAGCATGTTGAAAAAGACTCTGGCCGCTCTGGCAATCGGTTCTGCACTGCTCTCGGCCCAGGCCATGGCAGCGGACTACAAAATCGACAAGGAAGGTCAGCACGCCTTCGTTGACTGGAAAATCAGCCACCTGGGTTACAGCTTCATCCACGGTACTTTCAAAGATTTCGACGGTACGTTCTCGTGGGATTCGGCCAAGCCTGAAGCCAGCAAGATCTCGGTTGATGTGAAAACCGCCAGCCTGTGGTCGAACCACGCTGAGCGTGACAAGCATATCGCCAGCAAAGACTTCCTCGACGTTGGCAAGTTTGCTGATGCCAAGTTCGTCTCCACCGCCGTTAAACCGACCGGTGAAAAGACTGCTGACGTGACCGGCGACCTGACCCTGCACGGCGTGACCAAGCCTGTGACCTTCAAAGCCACATTCAACGGCGAAGGCAAGGATCCATGGGGCGGCGAGCGTGCTGGCTTCAACGCCAAGACCACCCTCAACCTGAACGATTTCGGGATCAAGGGCCCAGGTCCTACCTCGCAGACTGCGGATCTGGACATCTCGCTGGAAGGCGTGAAAGTTAAATAACTTTCGCCCCGCCACATAAAAACGCCCCCGGTTGAAAGGCCGGGGGCGTTTTTTATTGTCCGTCACAATCCTGATCCCCTGTAGGAGCTGCCGAAGGCTGCGATCTTTTGATGTTGGCTTTTCTAAGATCAAAAGATCGTCCGATTGCGGCCCGAGCCTTCGGCAGCTCCTACAAAAAGCGGGTTTGGGTCGTCCATAAAAAATGCCCCGGCTCTTGCGAGGCGGGGCATTTTTCATTGCAGCGTCAAATCAGCGATTGCGGGTCAGCAAGGCTGGTTTCTCGCCACGCGGGCGGCTTGGCAGTTGATCGAGCTGCTCAGGTGTCGGGAAGCGGTCGGCTTTCGATTCCTTGTGCATGATCTTCGGGCCGTTGCTGCGCGGGTTCTGCACGGCTGGCTCGCTGCGTGGCTGATCGTCACGGGCTGGGCGGCGGTTGCGCGAGGACGAGGCGGAATCGTCGCGACGACCCGACTGACCATCACGCGGTGCGCCGTTGCGCGGGCCGCTGCGTTTGGCTGGCGGGGTGCCGGTGCTCGAGCCGTTGCTGTTGCGCGGACCGTTCTGACGACCCTGCGACTGACCGCCGCGTGGTGCGCCGGAACCTGTGCCTGCACCTTGAGCCGGTGCGCCTGGACGACGACCACGACCGCCAGCAGGGGCTGGTTTTGGTACGTAATCAACGCGGTTACCGAAGTTATCGATATCGTCGTCGAGGAACTCGTCCGGTGCACGATCAGCCGCTGCACGTGGCGGCTGGCTCGGACGCTGTTCACGGCTCGGAGTGCCTTCGCGCGGCTTCTGCTGACGGGCAGGGCGCTCGCCACGTTCACCGGCCGGTTTTTCCTTGCCCTTGTCTTTGCCTTTGTCTTTGCGACCGCCACCACCGCCGCCGCCATTCGGGCCGTCGCCGCGTGGGCCACGTGGATTGCGCGGGTTGCGCACGTCCGGACGCTCACGCACTTCCGGCTTCTCGGCTTCAATGGTGCTCGAATCGAAGCCCATCAAGTCGCCGTCGGCGATTTTCTGCTTGGTCATGCGTTCGATGCTTTTCAGCAGTTTTTCTTCGTCCGGCGCGACCAGCGAGATCGCCTCGCCCGAACGACCGGCACGGCCAGTACGGCCGATACGGTGCACGTAGTCTTCATCGACGTTCGGCAGCTCGAAGTTGACCACGTGTGGCAACTGATCGATGTCCAGACCGCGAGCAGCGATGTCGGTCGCAACCAGGATGCGCACCTGGTTGGCCTTGAAGTCGGCCAGCGCTTTGGTGCGCGCGTTCTGGCTCTTGTTACCGTGGATCGCCACAGCCGGCAGGCCGTGCTTGTCCAGGTACTCGGCCAGACGGTTGGCGCCGTGCTTGGTGCGGGTGAAAACCAGTACCTGTTCCCACGCGCCTGCGGTGATCAGGTGCGCCAGCAGCGCACGCTTGTGGCTGGCCGGCAGACGGAAGACGCGTTGTTCGATGCGCTCGACCGTGGTATTCGGCGGCGTCACTTCGATGCGTTCCGGGTTGTGCAGCAGCTTGCCGGCGAGGTCGGTGATGTCCTTGGAGAAGGTCGCCGAGAACAGCAGGTTCTGACGTTTGGACGGCAGACGCGCGAGAACTTTCTTCACGTCGTGCACAAAACCCATGTCGAGCATGCGGTCGGCTTCGTCGAGGACGAGGATTTCCACGTGGGACAGGTCAACGCTGCCCTGGCCGCACAGATCGAGCAAACGACCCGGGCAGGCGACGAGCACATCGACACCACGGGACATGGCCTGAACCTGTGGGTTCATGCCGACGCCGCCGAAGATGCAGGCGCTGACGAATTTCAGGTCACGGGCGTAGATCTTGAAGCTCTCGTGTACCTGGGCCGCGAGTTCGCGGGTCGGCGTCAGGACCAGTACGCGCGGTTGACGCGGGCCATGACGCTGGGATTTGTCCGGGTGACCGTTGGGGAACAACCGCTCCAGGATCGGAAGGGCGAAACCGCCGGTTTTACCGGTACCTGTCTG
>Ga0213823_1001236_pt1 | contig 16469 bp, 15 predicted proteins | sample MC6MC0907MG_FD_179887 | JGI IMG/M metagenome (GOLD analysis project Ga0213823, IMG submission 179887) | Enriched soil aggregate microbial communities from Iowa State University, Ames, United States - MC6-MC0907-MG | ecosystem: Environmental > Terrestrial > Soil > Unclassified | place: USA: Iowa...
GGCTTCCGGCCCTGGCAACCGCCGGGTATGGCCTAGAGAACCTTCGTAATAGTTATCGTCGGGTTTGCAGGTTGCTTGAGGGCTTTTTGAAAAAAATTTGCCATCACCCTGCCACTCCCAAAGAAACAAAGGCTTAGCGCGTCCCGCCCACGAAAAAATGACGCCATAAAACTGCCCACACTACCAACCCTTGCGCCAGAGCGGCCGCCTCTCCTCTCAGCCCTGCGCACCGTCGAGCAATTCGATCAGTTCATACTCGATGAAATCGGCGAGCCCCAGCCAGTCCTGGCGTTCCTGACACGCCAGTATGTGTGTCAGCACCTGTGCCCACGACCGCTGGACATCCTCACGGGCCAGCGAAAAAAACTGCTGCGCCTCGTCGAATACATCGACCATGATCAGCGCCGCTTCGACATCACGCCCCAAACGAAACAATCCGGCGCATTGCCGGCACGCGCTGATGCACATCACCTGCGCGCTCATTGCACAAACTCCGGATTGAATTGCGTGCCTGCGATCATCGCCCCTGCCCGACTGCTGTTAAGGAAGCTGACGTCTGGATGCAAAGCGATATAACGCTCCAGCACGCACAGGTAGCCACGAAAATTCAGCTGCGTCCTGACCCGTTCGCCATTGCCGTCATGCACCCAGTGCCGAGCCTGCTCAACAGGCGGCCCCAGGTCGCCATCGTCCCAGCCGGCATGTGTCTTGTTCATCGGGAAGGCAAAGTCGGCGCCGAACAGCGTGATGCGCGTGCCGCCCATTTTCACGGCCAGATCCACGGCGGGGTGAATCACGCTGCCGCCGGCATTCAATTCGGCTCGCGGGTGCTGCTGACGCAACGTGGCGTAGACCGGGCTGGCGGTATAGGCGCCATAGCGTTTGCCCCGCCAGGCCTTTAACACCGTCGGCGAGCTCATCGGCAGGTACACCAGCGGTATGCCGTCGGACTCCTCGAAAGGCAGATGCCGAAAGCTGATCAACTGATCGATCGTCACCACCAGATCGGGGATGATCCCGTGCTGACGCAAAGGCCGATAAGCCGTGTCGACACAAATGAACAGCGGCCGCTCGGCCTGACTGCGCACCGCCGCCAAACGTTGAAAATGGCCTTCAAGGCTCGGCCCGGTGCCGATCACGTAGATTTCGCGGCCGATGCAGGTGCCAAACAGTTGCGCCACGTCATCATCGGCAAGCAGCACCTCCAGGCTATCGCGCAAGCGCTGCTGAATCGCCGGCAACTGCGGATCGAACTGGCGATTGGTGAAACTCAGGTGAACCTCATTGACCAGCCGATCACGAATCTTCGCGCTGAAGTCATCGGCCAGGAGCATTTCGGCGGGCAGCGCAAAAAACGGCGTGTAGATATCCGCATGATCGCCGGCGTACATCAGTTCCACTCTAGGGTCTTCAAGCCACTGCCGCTGGTCGAGCAACTGCAGCACCAGGGCAAACAAGGCGCCGTTGAGGATGTGCACGTACAACCGCTCAAGTGCGGCCCGCTCCAGCAACACCGACGGCAGGTCGCCAAGGCCGGTGCCGTAGACGTGCACCCGAGGTTTTTCCGCAAGGCTGGCCGCCTGGACCCGGGCCTCATGGATCCGGTCGTGGCGACTGGTCAGTTGAATACCGTCGACACTCAGCGTAGAGCCCAGGCCTTGCACCAGTTCGGCTTGAATGGCCGAAGTGTCTTCAGTCACCAATCGTGCAAACAGCGCCGGCCAGCGCCGCTGCAACACCTCGGCATTGGCTTGGAAAAACTCGCTCATGGCGCCTCGCGCTCCCTTACAGGCAAAAAAATAGCGCTCAAGGTTAACCTTGAACGCTATTTTTGTATCCGCCGTTTTTGATCGGACTCAAGGGCGATAGATGATCGCCGAGCCCCAAGACAGACCAACACCAAAACCGCTCAGCGCAATCCGCTGCCAGTCGGAATCTATAACGTGTTTTTCCAGCAGCAACGGAATGCTCGACGACACGGTATTGCCGGTCTCGACCATGTCCTTGATGAACTTCTCCGGCTCGCCTTCGAAGCGACGCGCCACGGCATCGACAATCGCCGCACTGCCCTGGTGAATGCAGAAGGCATCGATGTCATCCGCCTTCAGACCAGAGTCATCCAGCAACTCGTGCAAGTGTGCCGGGACTTTCAGCAACGCAAAGTTGAACACCTGACGACCGTTCATGAAGAACACGCCATCGGTGACTTTCAAGTGCGGTGCACCGGAGCCGTCAGTGCCGAATTTGGCCTTGCCCAGCGCCCAGACCGGATCTTCGCCCATCCACGTCGCAGTCGCGGCATCGCCAAACAGCATGGTGGTGTTGCGGTCTTCCGGGTCGACGATTTTCGAGTACGGGTCAGCGGTGATCAGCAGGCCGTTCTTCAGGCCGGCGGCTTCCATGAAGCCCTTGATCGCGTAGATGCCGTAGACATAACCGGAACAGCCCAGGGAAATGTCGAACGCCGCCACATTGGTCGGCAGACCGAGCTTGTCCTGCACGATCGCGGCGGTATGCGGCAGGCCTTCTTCATCACCGTTCTGGGTCACGACGATCAGCGCATCGATCGATTCACGCTTCAGCTCAGGGTTACTGGCAAACAGCGCATTGGCCGCTTCGACGCACAGATCGGAGGTTTCTTGTTCAGCGTCTTTGCGCGGCAGGAACGCCGAGCCGATCTTGCCAAGGATGAATTCTTCATCCTTCTCGAATTTTGCACCTTGTGCGTAATTGTCCACGCCGGCTACAGGAACGTAGCTCGCAATGCTTTTTATGCCAATCATTACGGCTTCCCAATAAAAAACAGCCCAAGACCACCGCTCGCAAGGATTTCGAGGGGCGCCGACAAACAGAAAACGGCCGCCACAACGGGCAGCCACGGGGAGCGCAAAGGGCTATCACTGGAATCGAAAACGAGCCAGGCGCCATCTCCCCGATCAATACAATACAGTGAAGATGCGCGTTATGACTCGCAGGTCACGCTATTTTGCCGAATCGGTGCAGATCGGGTTATTCGACCAACGACCAGTCCAGCGGCGTGCCGCGCTTGATCGGCGCACGCGCGCGGCGGCCGAGGACGGCGTCGGTGTGCTTGGGCGGCAGACCGAGGCCGGGGCGAATGGCGCGCAGATTGTCCCCGCTAAAGGTGTCACCGGCGGCCATGTCGGCGGTGACGTACAGCGAGCGGCGATAGACCAGCGACTTGCGCTCAGCCTCTGTAACGCCGTAATGCACCTGCCCCATGGCTTGCCAGGCACGCTCGGTTTCAACCACCAGACTGGCCATTTCCGCCGGCTCCAGCGAGAAACTGGCATCCACCCCGCCCGCTGAACGGTCGAGGGTGAAGTGCTTTTCCACCACCGTCGCACCGAGCGCCACCGCCGCCACCGACACGCCAACACCCATCGAGTGATCAGACAGCCCCACCTCGCAACCGAACAACTCACGCAGATGCGCGATCGTGCGCACGTTGCTGTTGAGCGGTGTCGCCGGATAAGTGCTGGTGCATTTGAGCAGCACCAGGTCCTTGCAACCGGCTTCGCGGGCGGCGCGTACGGCTTCATCAAGCTCGGCAATGCTGGCCATGCCGGTGGAAATGATCAGTGGTTTGCCAGTGGCGGCCACACGGCGGATCAACGGCAAATCGGTGTTTTCGAAACTGGCGATCTTGTAGGCCGGCACATCGAGGCTTTCGAGAAAGTCGACCGCCGTGTCGTCGAACGGCGTCGAGAAGGCGAGCATGCCCAACTCCTTGGCCCTGGCGAAAATCGGCGCATGCCATTCCCACGGCGTATGGGCCTTTTCGTACAGATCGTAAAGCGAAGTGCCGGCCCACAGACTGCCCGGATCCTTGATGAAGAATTCCCCCTCGGCCAGATCCAGGGTCATGGTATCGGCGGTGTAGGTTTGCAGTTTCAAGGCGTGCGCACCGGCCTTGGCCGCGGCCTCGACAATTTGCAGGGCGACGTCCAGCGACTGGTTATGGTTGCCGCTCATCTCGGCAATGATGAACGGCGGCGCGTCGGCGCCGATCAAGCGGTTGCCGATCTTGAAACTAGACATGCGAGTGATCCTTCAAAACACGGGTAAACGCACAGGCACTTTGAGTGAACCCGGCGTCACGAAACACATTCAATGAGGCGCGGTTGTCCGGCAACACCTGAGCAGTGACGACCTGCAACTGCGGCCAGTGCGCGGCAACAAATGCCTCGCCACAGGCCAACAGCGCCCTGCCCCACCCCAGGCCCATCCGCCGCTCAAGCAAGTAGATCGAGACTTCGGCTTCAAACCCGCGCAGGTCATAACGCACAACGCCGACCGCGCCGTCGTCCGCCTCGGCGATGAGCAGCAGGCGCTGCGGATTGCGCAAGCTCGCCGTCAGCCAGTTCAGGTGCTGTGGCCAATCGATCACGCCAGTGTCCAGCGACCAGCGCCGCACCGTTTCGGCATTGCGCCCATCGAACAGCAGCTGCGCATCGTCCAGGGTCGCCGCGCGCGCCTTCAGCACGGCACCGGCCAGTGCCGCCGCGACACGCTCGGCGCCGCGCCCGTCGACCAGTTGCCGCGAGCGCTCGGCCAGGCTCCGGCGCAAATAATGATTGCCGGTGACAAAGCCGATGGCGTCGCGCAACTGCTCGACACTGACCTGCTCCCGGGCGCCCATGAACACATGCGCCCCCGCCGCAGCCATGACTTCGCCGTTGGCCTGCTGATTGTTCGACACGGCAATACAGATCGTCGGCAGCCCCATCGCCGCCCGCTCCCAACTGGTGCCGCCGCCGGCGCCGATAAACAGATCAGCCTCGGTCATGCGCTGGTAGAAATCGCTGACAAAACTGTGCAGACGCCAGTTCGGCCGTGTCTCGGCCAAGGCCTGCATCTGCGCCCATGCCGGATTATCGGCGCCAGCAACGAAGTCCACCTGCAACTCGGCAAAATCTGCCAGCGCGAGCATGGCGTGATGGGTTTGCTGCGCGGCATCGAAACCGCCGAAGTTGACCAATACCCTTCGCGCCTTGGGTTTGATCTCAATGGCCGGACAACGGAATTCTTCGCGCAGCATGGCGTAACGCGGGCCGAGCAAGGTGCGGCAACCTTCAGGCAACAGGGGCGCGTAGTTTTCGCTCAGGCCGGACAAATTCTGGTTGAGCAACAGGTCTACGCTGTAACGCCGGGTCGCGAGGTCATCCACCGCTGCGATGCGATGCGCCCAGCGCCGTGCAGCCGTTTGCCAGTGATGATCGAGGCCGTAATGATCAACGACGATCCAGTCGAATTCGGCCTGCCCTTCAAGCTGCAAGCCCAGCGCGTCGATGTCGGCCTGCCACGGCAGCATCGATTCGATGGCTTGCTGTGGATCTTCATCGGTATAGCGTTCAGGCAGCGCGAAAGTTTCGAAACCATCGGCGCTCAAGGCATCCAGGCGATGCCCCGGCAGACGCCGGCAGGCAAACGCGACGTGGCTGGCCTGCCCGCGCAACACTCGCGCCAGCGTCAGGCAGCGGGCAATGTGGCCGCTGCCGATGGTCGGCGAGGCATCGGCACGAATCAGCACTCTCATTGCAGTTCTCCGCCGGCCTTGAGCGCGGCGTAAAGGTATTCGGCGCGTTTCCAGTCTTCAAGGGTGTCAATGTCCTGAACCAGATACCGGGGCAGGATCACCGGCAGACTGGCTGGCGAATAGAGGACTTCGCCACGCAACCACGCTTCACTGCGCCCCCAGTAAAACTGGCCGGCGTCCTGAAAGGCTTCGGGCAGGTCCTGGGAGCGAGTCTCGCGAAATTCGGGATACAAAGCAGTCAAGGCGCCCTGCGCATCCAGTGTCAGTGCACGCTGCACTGGAAAACCAAAACCGCACACGGAGAACGCGAAGGACTTGTCTGGGCGTTGTTCCAGCAACTCGATGCCCTGGCGCAGATAACGTGCCTGCAACAGCGGCGCCGTGGCATACACACAACAGGCGTAATCGAAGGCCGGCAGTTGCTGCAAGGCATGCGCGATCACCGCCGCGGTGCCGGTGTAGTCATCGGCCAGCGCCGCCGGGCGCATAAACGGCACCTGCGCACCGTGTGCTCGCGCAACGTCGGCAATCTCGGCATCGTCGGTGCTGACCACAACCTGATCGAACAAACCGGAATCGAGCGCGGTGCGGATCGAACGGACAATCATCGGCACGCCATCGAACGGCAAGAGATTCTTGCGCGGGATGCGCTTGCTGCCACCACGGGCCGGGATAATTGCGACGTTGCTCAAGGGCGTTTTTCCAGCAGAAACCAAGTGATGTCGTCCGCCGGGAATTGCGGATCGCGGTGATAGACAAAACCATAATCGAGCAGCTGCAGATCGGCATAACGATCGAGCATTTCGCCGGCGAAATCACGCTTGAACAGCTTGCCGCTGATGCCACGATAAGACACTTCCACCGGCGCCGGATTGTAATACTCGGCGATCAGGATGTAGCGCTGACTCAACTCATACAACTGCGCATAAGCCGTCGGCAACAGCTCCGGGGCCAGGTGGATCAGCACGCCTTTGCTCAATGTCAGGTCGTAGCGACGTTCACGCGGAAAATCGAACAGCGAGCCCTGCCAGATCCGGGCAATGCCCAACGTCCGTGCCTGAGCACAGGCGTTGTCGTTGATCTCGACACCGAACAGCTCGCAGCGTGGCAGCAGTTGATGCAACGCCTGCAGATTGTTGCCGGCGCTGGTGCCCAACTCGACCAGACTCTCGATACCTGCGGCGCGGCTCAGTGCTTTGGCAAACAACGCCAGGTTCGCCGCCACCAGCGGTTGCCCCACATTGCGCTCGAAGTACTGGTTACCGAAGTCGCCCTGCCAGAACTGTTCCTGCTCACTCAAAGGACGCATTGCAGATACTCATCCGGTGCCACAGCGGCAGTTATTCGGTCAGCCGACGCAATTGCTCGACCACGTAATCCTGTTGTTCATCGCTCAACAGCGGAAACAGCGGCAGGCTGATCGCCTCGGCGTAATAACGCTCGGCTTCGGGGAAATCGCCCTCGGCGAAGCCCAGGTCGCGATAGTAGGGCTGCAAGTGCACCGGAATGTAATGCAGATTCACGCCAACCCCGGCACTGCGCAAGCCCTCGAACACCTGACGGTGACTGAGGCCGATGCGATCGGTCTGCAAGCGAATCACATACAAATGCCAAGCAGACTCTGCCTCAGGCTGAGGACTGGGCAACGTCACCGGCAAATACGCCAGCAGGCGATCGTAACGCGCCGCCAGTTCGCGACGCCGGGCGATGAAGTCGTCGAGTTTGCTCAGTTGCGACAAACCCAGCGCGGCTTGCAGCTCGGTGATCCGGTAATTGAAGCCCAACTCGATCTGCTGGTAGTACCACGGGCCGTGGCTCGGCTCGGTCATCTGCTGCGCATCACGGGTCATGCCGTGGCTGCGCAGACGCTGCAAGCGCTCGGCCAGATGCGGGCGGTTGGTCAGCACCATACCGCCTTCGGCACTGGTGATGATCTTCACCGGATGAAAACTGAACACCGTCAGCGCCGCAAACTCGCCACACCCCACCGGGCGTCCCGCGTAGGACGCACCGACCGCATGAGAAGCATCTTCGATCACGGTGAAGTTGTAGCGCTCGGCCAGTTGCGCAATACGGCGCATGTCGCAGCTCTGCCCGGAGAACGCCACCGCCACCAGCACTTTCGGCAGGTTGCCGTCCTGTTCGGCCTGATCGAGTTTCGCTTCGAGGGCGAAGGCATCGAGGTTCCAGGTCAGCGGATCGATGTCGACGAAATCGACCTCGGCGCCGCAATAACGCCCGCAATTGGCCGAGGCGAGAAAGGTGTTCGGCGTCGTCCACAAACGATCGCCCGGCCCCAGACCTGCGGCCAGGCAGGCGATGTGCAGCGCTGCCGTGGCGTTGCACACCGCGACGGCGAAGTCCGCCTGGCAACGTTCAGCCATCGCCTGCTCGAAGCGCTCGATGGTCGGTCCTTGGGTCAGCCAGTCCGATTGCAGCACCTCGACAACCGCATCGATGTCGGCCTGATCGAGGCTTTGCCGACCGTAGGGAATCATACCGAGAGCTTCGCGTGCAGGTCAGTGATCTGCCCGACCGAGAGGAAGTGCGGGTTGGTGTCGGAGCGGTACTCGAAATCTTCGCTCACGGCACGCCCCTGCTCACCAAGATTGTCGACGGCAAAATCGACATCGACGCTGGTGAAGCGGATCGACGGCTGGATGGTGTAGTGATCCTCAAACTCCAGGGTCATCCGCGCATCGTCCAGCGGCACCATCAATTCATGCAGCTTCTCGCCGGGACGAATGCCGACGTTCTTGTGCGGCAGATGTCCGGCCATGCCCCGCGCCAGATCGACGATGCGGATCGACGGAATTTTCGGCACGAACACTTCACCACCGTGCATGCGCGCAAAGCTGTCGAGGACAAATTGCACGCCATGGTCGAGGGTGATCCAGAACCGCGTCATGCGCTCGTCGGTGATTGGCAACTCCGTAGCGCCGTCAGCGATCAGCTTGCTGAAGAACGGCACCACCGAGCCACGCGAGCCGGCCACGTTGCCGTAGCGCACCACGGCAAAACGGGTGTGCTGTTCGCCGGCAATGTTGTTGGCGGCGACGAACAACTTGTCCGAAAGCAACTTGGTTGCGCCGTACAGGTTGATCGGGCTGGCCGCCTTGTCGGTGGACAGTGCCACGACTTTCTTCACGCCGTTGTCGATGGCGGCGGCGATGATGTTTTCCGCGCCGTTGACGTTGGTACGAATGCATTCGGTCGGGTTGTATTCCGCTGCCGGCACCTGCTTCAACGCGGCGGCATGCACCACGTAGTCAATGCCGCGCATGGCCTGACGCAGCCGATCAGCATCGCGCACGTCACCGATGAAGTAACGCATGCACGGCGCATTGAACGTCTGCTGCATCTCGTACTGTTTCAGTTCGTCACGGGAAAACACCACCACGCGCTTGGGCTGGTATTGCTCCAGCAGACGGGCGATGAATTTGCGCCCGAACGAACCGGTGCCGCCGGAGATGAAAATCGATTTACCGTTGAACATGTCTGAATTCCTGTGTCCTGGTCGCCAGGCTTAGCCGAGCAATTGCGCCCAATTGATCGGGGCACTTTCGCCCAGGGTAAAACCTTTGCCGGTCAGCGCCAGGTTGGCGTTGTACGCCGGATCCTGAGCAAAAGCCGCGCTCCACTTCTCACGCAATGCCGCCAATGCTTCAGGGGTTTGCGGCAACTCGCCGGTGTGCAACACCTGCACCAGCGGCGTCCACACGGTGAGGTAACCGGCCTGCCCGGCCTTGAGACACAGATCAACGTCGCTGAAGCCGTCGGCGAAGGTCACTTCGTCCAGGCCGCCCAGCGCATTGAACAATTCTTTGCGCACCATCAGGCACACCCGCGATACCGCTGAATAGTTCTGTTCGACCGCCAGGCGCTGCATGTAACCCTCGTCAGTGTGTTTCTCGCCGATGAAGGCCGAAGCCACCCCGTCGTTCAACCCGAGAATCAAACCGGCCTGGGCGATCTTGCCGTCGCCGTCCACCAGTTTGGCACCGACGATGCCGACCTCGGGACGCTGGGCGTGATTGAGCAAAGACTCGATCCAGTTCGGGTTGACCACTTCACTGTCGCTGGCCAGCAGCACCAGGTATTCGCCCTGCGCCTCTTGGCTGGCCGCGTTGTACAGCGCCACCGGGGCAAGCGGACGATCGGCATGCAGCACCCGCATTTTGGCGTTGCGCTGCGTGCCCAGCCAGTCATTGATCTCGGCCGACTGATTCGGGTTGACCGCCACCAGCAACTCATAGCGGGTGTAACGGGTTCTGAGCAGCACGGCGTCCAGGCAGCGTTGCAATGCGCCAAGATCGTCGCCAGCGGGCACGATCACCGAGACCAGCGGTCGCTCGACATGGCGATAGTCGATCTGCCAGGTGCCAGGCTGCGTCGAGGTGACCTGTGCCTTGTAACCACGATTGCCCAAGTGCCGCAGCAGCGCCTGACGCTCGTGAGGGTTTTCTGCCAGCTCCGGCGCCCGGGTGATCAGCAATGGCTCATCGAGATGGGCGAGACCGTCGAGGCCGCCCTGCTCGATGATGCGCAGCAGCACATCCAGTTCCAGCGCCTTGCTGAAATCGGCCTGATAACCGCCGAGCCCCGTCAGCACTTCGCGACGAATCAACCAGTGCCGCGCCATCAGTGACGGAACGCTCTGCAGCAGATCAAGGTTGAAGCCCGGGCGGAACAGATCCACCAGCGCACCATTTTCCTGACGCTGAATCTCATCGGTGGCAACCGCACGCACACCCGGCGCAGCCATCAGTTCGAGGCTGGCACGCAGCAGGCCGGCCGCCGTGAACTCTTCACCCGCCTCAGCCAGCAACAGCCAATCGCTGGTCGATTGATTAACGCTCTGGTTGAGCTTGTCGACGAAGTTGCTTTGGGTCACGCGCACAAAGTGCAGGGTATTTTGTGCAGTGGTTGCCGCCGGCGGTTCGCCCGTGGTGAAGACCACGACCTTGAAGGCTTTGCTGTGACCTTCGAGCAAGCTGTCCAGGGTGATCTGCAACTTGTCGATGTCGTTGTCCAGATCGAGCAGGAAAATGCCGAACTGCGGACCACCGGCATTGTCTGCCAGATGCTGGGCAATCGCCGCGGCCTGCTCGGTATCCGGCTCGCGCGCCGCGAGCCACTTGAGCAGTCGGCCGGTGAGCATCCTGGCGAATGTCGGCTGATGACCTTCGAGCAACACCGCGTCCAGCCGCGCGACCCAGTCGCGCAGCACGGGCACGTCGTCTTCCTCGTCCAGCGGTTGCAATTGCTCGATCAGTTGCTTGATCACCGCGCGATTGAACACGTTGGCGTCGTGCGCCTGCCACAAGCGGTCGAGCACGCTTTGCGGGGTGTCATTGTTACGTTCCAGCATCAGGCTCTGCTGGCGAGCCCAGATACCTTCCAGTTCCTGGAGCTGAACGCGTCCGGCAGGCATCGCGTGCAACAGAAACTCGAATTGCGTCAGCTGATCGAAAAACGCCTGATTGTAGAACGGCATTTCCACGTATTGCTTCGGACCGAACCGACGCTGCGGATCCGTCGCGACATCGACCCAGGTCGACTCGAAAATCAACTCGGCGGTGAGTGCCCGATAGTTCTGCAGGCTGTCGGCCAGCGTGGCAAAACTCTTCAGAGCAAACTGTTTGCCCTGCTGTGGATCCTGATGCTGGAGCTGGGTCGGCAACCCCGCCAGGAATTCGGCAAACGCTTCACGTCCGGCCACGCTCTTGGCGTCCATGTAGGCCAGCGTGTGATAGATCTCGGTGTTGTGATCGGACTGGCCATAGTTGATTTCGCGCACGACATAAGGAATCGGCAGAATCCGCACCTTGCCGCGGGCCAGCATGTAAAAGGTGTGACCGACTTCCTGCCACTGGAAGATCGTGTCTTGCGGCATGGCTGCGTACCAGTCGCGCAAGATCGCCGTACGCTGCACGGCATAGAACGGCGGCAGATACTGATGCATGTAATCGAGCAAACGCTCTTCGGCCTGATCGGCCGAGTAGTCTTCGCAGACTTTCTTGTCACGACGGTAATAGTTGACGCTGTTGGCCATTGCCAGATACATCAGGCTGTAGCCATGGCACAGGCTGTAATCGGGGTTGGCCTCCATGAATGCCACGGCCTCATGCAGGGCATCATGCACAAGGAAGTCATCGTCGGCAGCAAACACCATGTAAGGCGTTTGCAATTGCTCGACACCGTAAGCCAGCTTGGCGCGAATGCCCCAGTAGCCGAACTGCGGCAAGTGCTGATAATCCACGTGGGTGAATTCGGCAGGGATGCCCGTCAGCGCCACTGCCGACGAATCCAGCACCAGAATCCTGCACGGCAGGCTGCTGTAGAAGCGCATGGCTCTACGCAAAAACGCCGGGCGTTCGTGGGAGATCAGCACAACGGTCAACTGTTCGTTGAGTGCCAGATCGGTTCCTGAAATGTTCTTGCCTTGCATATATTCCCCACAAACGGCGCGTCGCCGAAAACTCATCGTTGTTGTGTCGATTAACGCACGCGACGCAGATAACCATCCGGCGCGACTGTGATCAGCAATTTGCTGTGAATCGCCTGATCGATCTCGAAATCGCGATTCTCTTCCAGGTAAGCCCACACGGCAGTTTTCGGGTTGTCACCCTTGCCCCACGGACGATCCGGGAACGCATCGGCCGGCATGTCTTCGACCACGGTGTCCATGACCACGCAATAGCTGCCCACCGAAACCAAAGGTGCATACAGACGCAGTTCTTCGAGGACGTGCTCGTGGGTGTGGTTGGAGTCCAGCACCACCAGCACTTTTTTGCCCTGCACGCGCTCGCGCACTTGATCGACGATGGTGCTATCGATGCTCGAACCCTGGATCATGCTGATGCGTTTGAACATCGGGTGCGCTTCGATGGCTTCGCGGTTGTGCTCGCGAATATCGATGTCGATGCCCAGTACTTCGCCGTGCCCGATCAGTTCCAGGATCGAGGCGTAGAACACCAGCGAACCGCCGTGTGCGATACCTGTCTCGACGATCACGTCCGGACGCAGGTTCCAGATGATTTCCTGCATCGCGACCATGTCCTGCGGGAACTGAATGATCGGCCGGCCCATCCAGCTGAAGTTGTAGGTGTACTTGTGTTTGGCCGTGGTGCCGACCCAGTCCAGGGACTCGGTCTGCAAGGCCTTGTCGTTCTGCAGGCCTTCGATGTTGGCTTTTACTTCTTCGCGAAACTGTTCATGCGGATTCATTGCAACTCTCCAAAAATTCGGGAAACGGCTTACCTGAACACCTTGGCATCCGGGTAAGGCACTGCGTTGGTCTTGATGATCCTGGCGGGATTGCCCACCACGACCGAAAAATCCGGAACATCTTTGGTGACTACCGCACCGGCGCCGATGGTCACCCAGCGACCGATGCGCAAGCGCGGCAGGATCGTGGCGTTGGTGCCGATAAAGGTCCCGTCGCCGATTTCCACACAACCGGCGATACACACGCCCGGTGCCATGAACACCGAGTGGCCGATCTGCCCTTCATGCCCCACGACACTGCCGGCGCTGATGCTGGTGTTGTCGCCCAGTGTCACTTCAGCCTGCATCAGCACGCCTTCCTGCAGATAACTGCCCTGCCCCATGCGGATCATGCTCAGGTCGATACCCGGATGAACGAACTGGCCGAGGCGCGCACCGGCATCCACCAACTGACAGGTGGTTTCGTAGCGTAAGCGAGTAGTGCCGGTGATCAGATTGACGAAGCGCACGTCCTCGCCATTGAGTTCGCCGACCAGCTCGCAACCACCGAGCACCGGCACCCCGTAAAACAGCGTGCCGTGCTTGCGCGGATCGTTGTCGAGGAAAGCGAATTCGATGTTCGGCGTGCTGCGCTTGACGGCGTGCAGCATGCGCACCGCTTCCGGGTTGGCGGCGCCCAGCAGATACAGCTTCACGATGTGTGCCTGTGGGTCAGCAGATCCAGCACCACTTGCACCACGCGCTGTTGATCGGCGTCGGTCATGTCGTGATAGCTCGGCAGGTTGAAAGCGCGCTCGGGCAAGGTAAACGCCAGCGGCGTGTCGACCGCGTATTCGCTGAACATCGGCAGCGACGACAGCGGCCAGAAAAACACTCGGGCGTCGATGTCGGCGGCCTGGAAGGCGGCGATCATTTGCTCGCGGTGGATGCCGGTATCGGCATCGAACACCACGGTCGGCATCCAGTAGCCATTGCGGCCATGGGCCGGTTCTGGATTGAGCGATACACCCGGTACGCCTTCGAGCGCTCGCGCGTAGTTGGCAAAAATCGTCCGTTTGCGCTCGATCAACTCATCGATTCGCTCGACCTGAGCACAGCCGACCGCGGCCTGCAGATTGCTCATCTTGTACTTGAAGCCGACAAATTCCGGCCAGAACTGCTTGGTGCATCCTGCCACGCGACCATGGTTGGACAGGGTCAGGACCCGCTCATACAAGGCCTTGTCCGAGGTGACGAACATGCCACCCTCACCGGTGGTCATGGTCTTGGTGCCATGAAACGAAAAAGCGCCGAAAGCCCCCAGCGAGCCGGCAGCCTTGCCGCGCCATTGCGAGCCGATGGCTTCCGCCGCGTCTTCGATCACCGGGATGCCGAACTCGCGACCGATGGCGAGCAGCGCGTCCATGTCACACAGGTTGCCGTACAGATGCACGGCGAGAATCGCCTTGGTGCGCGGGGTGATCGCTTTTCTGACCTGTTGCGGATCCAGGCACCAGCTGTCCACCAGTACATCGACGAACACCGGCGTGGCGCCGAGGTAGGTGATCGGCGCCGCCGAGGCAATCCAGTTGGTGTTGGCCAGGATCACTTCGTCGCCAGCGCCTACGCCCAGCGCGGCCATGCCCATGTGCAGGGCACCGGTGCAACTGGAGGTGGCGATGGCGTAGGTGGCGCCCAGATGCTCGGCAAAGCCGTGCTCGAAACGTGTCAGGTATTCGTAGCAACGTGCGCCCCAACCGTTCTGCACGGCGTCGAGGGCATACTGCGCTTCGAGTTCGCCAACGCTGGGTTTGGTGTAATGAATTCTGCTCATTGGATGCTCAACTCCGGAACGGCGACGACAAAGCGTGCGCCCCATGCCTTGGCCGCAGACAGCTGCTGCGTCACTTCGCTCAACAGGTTCCACGGCAACACCAGAATGTAGTCAGGCTGCTCCTGGGCAATACGCTCAGGCGCAACAATCGGGATCCGGCTGCCCGGCAGGAACTTGCCCTGCTTGTGCGGGTTGGCATCGGCCACCCAGGCCAGCAGGTCCGGTTTGACCCCCGCGTAGTTGAGCAAGGTGTTGCCTTTGGCGGCAGCGCCATAACCGACCACACGCTTGCCTTCAGCCTTGGCCTGCAACAGAAAGCGCAGCAATTGATGCTTGATGCTTTCTGCCGCAGGAGCGAGCGAGGCGTAGTATTCGGCGGTTTTCACCCCGGCAGCGAGTTCGGCTTGCAGTTGCTGCTGCACCGCCGCTTGTACCGGACGACGCTGGCCGTCCTTGCGTTGCACGAATACCCGCAACGATCCGCCGTGCGTCGGCAGTTGGCTGACGTCGAAGACTTCCAGACCATTGCGCTCGCACAGCGTCTGCACGGCGGTCAACGACAGGTAGGAATAGTGTTCGTGGTAGAGCGTGTCGAACTGCGCGCCCGCCATCAGCGTCAGCAGTTGCGGGAATTCAAAAGTAGCCACGCCGGTGGGCTTGAGCAGCGTCGCGAAGCCGCCGAGGAAATCGTTGATGTCCGGCACATGCGCGAGCACGTTGTTGGCCGCCATCAGATCAGCGCCCCAGCCCTCGCTTTGCAACTGCGCGGCGGTGTCACGACCGAAGAACAGCTCACGAATCTGCAGACCTTTTTCCCGCGCGGCCTGTGCGGTGCTGCGGGTTGGCTCGACACCCAGGCACGGGATGCCACGCGCGGCGACGTATTGCAGCAGGTAACCGTCATTGGCGGCGACTTCCACTACGCGGCTGTCGGCAGTCAGGCCGAAGCGCTCGACCATCTCGGCGACATAGCGCTCGGCATGGGCCAGCCAGGTGCTGGAGAACGAACTGAAGTAAGCGTACTCGGCGTCGAACAGGCTGTCGGCGCGGGTGTAATCCTCGGTCTGCACCAGCCAGCATTGCTGGCACACCGCGACCTTCAACGGCACCCACTGCTCGGCCTGCTCCAGGCGATCAGCGTGAACGTAGGCGTTGGACGGCGGCGAGGTGCCAAGGTCGATCAGCGGCAGGCTCAGCGGTGCGGCGCACCCACGGCAGTTCATAGACGCACTCCAGCAAAGTGTTGATCAAGCGCGGGATGGCTGGAATCACGCGCTGACAAATTATTGACAGGCAACGGCCAGGCAATCGCCAGCCGTGGATCGTTCACCGACAAGCCGCTCTCATGCTCCGGGGCATAGTCGGCGCTGTGCAGGTAAAGCAATTCGGCGTCTTCGGTCAGGGTCTGAAAACCGTGGGCGAAACCGGCCGGAATCAACAGGCTGCGACCGTCGCCGGCCTTGAGATGCTCGGCGTGCCAGTGCAGAAAGGTTTCGGAATCAGGACGCAGATCCACCGCCACATCCCACACTTCACCACGCAGGCAGGTGATCAGCTTGGCTTCCGGGGCGTTGGCATTCTGATAATGCAGACCACGCACACTGCCCTTCTCGCGGGTGCAGGAATGGTTGATCTGGCGGATATGAAACTCGCTGCCGAATGCGCCCAGGCTGCCTTCGCAGAACAGCCGCGCGAAATGCCCGCGCTGATCTTCGAAGCGTTTGTGCTGAACGCTGAACAGCCCGGCCAGCGGCAATTGTTTCAAGGAAAACTCGCTCACAGCGCGCCTCGGTACAGGTTCAGTTGGCCGAGGGTCACGGCGCGCATGTCATCGCCGTTCTGCCACGCCAGATGCCAGTCGAGGGT
>Ga0213823_1001242_pt1 | contig 16387 bp, 14 predicted proteins | sample MC6MC0907MG_FD_179887 | JGI IMG/M metagenome (GOLD analysis project Ga0213823, IMG submission 179887) | Enriched soil aggregate microbial communities from Iowa State University, Ames, United States - MC6-MC0907-MG | ecosystem: Environmental > Terrestrial > Soil > Unclassified | place: USA: Iowa...
GCCTCCTCGTCGCTTCGCTCCTGCGGGGTCTCCCCTGCCCCGTACTCCCGCAGGAGTCTTCGTGCCTTCCGCGCCAATCAACAGAGTGCTTTCAATAAAGACCTTCAACTCAACTAATAAAATATAAAAATAAGTGGTGAATCAATGTTTAAGCCAAAAGAGTCTAGCCAAAGTGAATATGAATTTGTATCTATTGATGAATTGGTACCTGATGACCATCTTCTTCGTTTAATTGAATCCAAAAGATAGCTTTTTTGTCCGTTCTGCCTCCAAAAAAGTTCCTTTAAGTATAACTTTAATAATATTTGTCTTGATTTACTTGGAAATTATTCAAAAAATACTTGATTTTTATATTTTTGGGGACACTTAGGTATACTAAATGTTTCCAAAAGGATGTTACTCATGAAAAAAAATCGAGCTTTATTTTTAACTGCAGTTGCTTCAGGTACGATGTTAAATCCGCTTAACTCTTCCATGATTGCACTGGCATTACATAGTATTCAAAAGGATTTTCAGCTTTCCTTTACAACCGTTTCCTGGTTGATTTCCAGCTTTTATTTAGCTAGTGCCGTAGCACAGCCGGTAACAGGAAAGATCGGTGATATTTTTGGACGAAAAAAAACCTTTTTGTTCGGTCTTGTGCTTGTCGCCCTATCCGCGATTGGTGCACCATTTTCAACAACATTTCTTATCTTACTTGTGATGAGAATGGTTCAATCAATTGGAAGCAGTGCCATCTATCCATCGGGAATGGCGTTAATACGGGACAATATAAAAGACCGGCAAGCTTCTGCACTAGCTGTCCTCTCGATATTTGCCTCTGCGATGGTGGCACTTGGACCGACAATTGGCGGTTTCGCCATTGTTTTGGGCGGCTGGCCGGCTATTTTTTGGGTGAATTTCCCGTTTATTATCATCAGTTTTCTACTAGGTTTGTATATGTTTCCAAAGGACGTTAAACAGGATAAAGCTCGCAGGAAAGCATTGTTTTTCAATCTTGATTTTCTTGGAATCGTTTTTTTTGCCGGGGGAATGGTCTTCTTTTTATCGTTTCTATTATCGTTTGAAGCAAATACAAATTATCTTTCCGGTATGGTGGGTATGCTTCTTTTCGCTCTATTTGCCTGGCAGGAATTGAGAGTAAAAGAGCCGTTTATCGATATTCGTATTTTCAAATCACATTCTAAGCTTTCAATGGTATATGTCCAGTTTATCTTTTTAAACATCTTTTTCTATTGTTTATTTTTCGGTCTCCCAAGCTACTTTCAAGAGGTGTTGGGTTTAAGTGTGGAGCATAGCGGCTTATTAATGCTTTTTATGTCAGGAGTCAGTATTATTATTTCATCCGTCACCGGAAAATGGATTGACCTTGCAGGTGTATATCGGCCAATTATGATCGGCTCGTTTATCTCGATCATTGGGGCACTGATTTTTACCTTGTTTTTTGTGGATGCTTCTTATTTGGTAATCGGGATCATTTTAGCGATTTTGGGATTGAGCTATGGAATCGGAAATGTTGTTCTTCAAGTCGCTATGTTGAAGGAAAGCCCAAAGGAAATTATTGGAACAACATCAGGCCTATTTCAAACTTGCAGATATTTAGGCTCCATTTTATCCTCTATTATTTTGGGATTAATCTTTGGAACAGAGATTTCTGCAGATAGCATGAAAATCATCGGCGGAGTTTTAATCATAACAGGGATCATCAGTTTTTTAATGAGCTTGTGGTTTTCACGGGGAAGTATTAAATTAGAGAAAATGAAGCATATTTAAAAAATTTGATTTATCATTTTTGATTTTTGGACTGAATGAATACTTCATGAGGACAGGTTTCACTTTTCCAGCCTGATTTCTATCCCTAGGAATGCCTCATAAGGACAATTTTCACTTTTTCAAGCCGATTTCTGCACTCATGAACACTTCATAAGGACAGTTTCTCCTTTTAAGCCTCATTTCTGTCCAAATGAACGCCTCACTAAGATTTTTTTTGCCCCCTTTTAACAATTCTAGGTTTGTTACAAATTCAAAAATAATAGACCAATTCTATTTATGATTTAATCATCTTTCTCAAACTATTAATCTTTCCTTCATATTTTGTTCATATTTATCCATTACTATATAAATAGGTTCACGAAGAACCTTTAACCTCCACCCCCTTTTAATATAGATTTGGAAAATGCCCGGCAAAATTGCCGGGTAATTTTTTTGGCTATATCGAAAAAATAAGATATAAGGCAGTCCCCCACATATTAATGCGGATATTTTATTTAGATAAAGAATAACTTTACACGATCGATCAAGCTTCCCGATAAATCTTCCAGCAAGAGAAAGACCAAAAAACCACATCCATGAGACAAGGATACATACGCTCATAATTATGGATCATTTATTTCCAAAACCTTTTCTTTTTAGCTAAGTATACTTCTTTAAAACACTGTCAATAACAATAGCAATTACGTTATTGAGAGGGTGTAATGAAATGAAGGGAATATATTATATAAATGATCGCATCAGTTTAAATGGACTTTCGAAGGAAGAAAGTATTTCACTTCAGGAACAATCGATAAAAAACTATCTGTCCAACCAAAATATCCAAATTGTAAAACTTAACCCATACCAATTAAATGAGTATTACACCATTCCCCACGCACTTTTATACGATTTAAAAAAAGAGAAAAGCGGGTTTGACTGTTTTATTTATTACTCACTTCAAATACTTGAAGATTTTATTTACACCTATCCCGCAAAATGGCTCATCTTAAAAAGCTTTTTTAAAGAAATCATCATTGTTGAAAAACAAAACGATTTGCATGTACAAAAAGTTATTTAATCAAGAGACTTTTGCGACGTTCTCCGGTAAATGATCACAAAGTTTATCAAGAAAATGATTAACAAATAACAGCCATAGATTCCAATGGAATAAAGCTTATTGTTACTGAATATAGACCCTGCGTAGGACAAAATAAGAATATTGGGGATTTTCCCTAATGTCGATGCGATCAAAAAGGTAATCCAATTGACATGGCTTAAACCGCAAATGATATTTACAACCGGTGCAGGAATAATGGGGATTAAACGGCAAATGAGAATTGCGACAAAAGAGTTTCGATTTAGAAAATCCTCATATTCCCTAACCTTTGGGTATTTGGTTAAGTTTTCTTCTGCCAAATCCCGAAAACCATATCTGCTTAAAAAGAAGAATCCCATTGTTCCAACCATTGCACCTGCTAAAGAAATAAATACACCTTGGGTTGTACCAAATACTGCTCCTATAACACCCGCCAAAACGGGAAAGGGGATGACAGGAAAAAAAACACAAATGGCTACCAGCAGCATACTGATAAAGATGGATACAGTTCCTCCATGTTTGACAAGGTGAAGCAATTCATCCTTTTGTAAGAAACCAACGGCAATAATGAAAAGCAGGATACTTAAACTTATGATTCTTTTAATCATCTGCTGCTCCTTTCATATGGCAGCCAAATGGTCACTGTCGTTCCTTCTTCTTCAACACTATCAATATTGATTTTACCATTATGACTTTCAATGATTCGATAACTGGTCATTAAACCAAGACCTGTTCCTTTTTCCTTCGTCGAATAAAATGGTTCCCCTAGCTTTGACAATCTTTCCTTTGGAATCCCACACCCATTATCAGTAAACTGAACAATCACACCTGTTTCATCTGAAAAAATGCTTACTTCAATACGTCCTTTATTGGATAAGGCTTCAAGGGCATTTTGAATCACATTCATGAACACTTGCTTTAATGAATTAGGATCCCCCATAATACCATGAATCGGTTGTTCGCAATTGTAATGCAATTCTTTATTCTTCATTAAAGATTCTGACTTTAAAGGTTGGATCACTTGTTTAAGTAAGCAATCAACACGAACAATTATTGTTTTTTTTGTATGCGGCTTTGCCATCGATAAAAATTCAGAGATAATTGTCTCTACTCGATATAATTCATCTAACACAATCCTTAAATACACAGGGTTAAGCTCTTTTTCTGAATGTAAAAGCTGCATGAATCCTTTTATTGGTGTTAAGGGATTGCGAATTTCATGGGCAACTGCCGCGGCCATTTGACCAACAACCGCTAGCTTTTCGGATTTCCGTAACCGTTCATCTGTTTCCATTCGATGCTGGATGTCCCGTGAAACTGAAACTATTTCTATTATCTCCCCAGTTCCACGATCACATCGTGCCTTAATGGTTGATTCTAACCAGATGTAAGTACCATCTTTCTTCCTGCATCGGTACATAATTAACAAAGAGTTATTTTCAAAAGAAAGATTATACAGTCTACTCATTTCCTCGTGGTCATCTGGATGAATAAATATTCTCGGGCTTTTTCCAATCAATTCCTCGGGCTCATAGCCCAAAACGGTTTTTACTGAAGGAGAAATGTAAAGGTAGGTAAAATCAACTTTATGTAACATAATCATATCTGAGGAATGCTCGGCAAGGAGACGATATTTCTTCTCTCGATGTTTGAGTGCATCCTCCATATGTTTTTTCTCGGTGATATCAAGGACTTGACCAAGTAAGAAGTCCTCAGCCGTTGACTTTTCCCTAATCCTTGAAACAGTTAATATCCCTGTTTTTATTTCACCTGACTTGTGAATATACCTTTTTTCAAGCTGGTATTCATCCCTTTTTCCACTGAGTAATTCGCCAAATAGTTTGGCATCCTTTGGCATATCTTCAGGATGCGATATTGCTTCTATCGTTAGGAATGTTATTTCTTCTGAAGAATAACCGACAAATTCACAAAATGCGGAATTATATAGTAATATAGATAAATCTATTGAAGCAATCAATTGAGGAATTCTGGATTGATAGAAAACCTCTTTAAATAGAGTGAAGTTAAACATTTGAACCTCCAAAAAGTTACAGGCATTTAGCAATTCATGAGGTCATATGTGTAGGATAAAAGAAGTTGCTTTACTAAGTATAAAACTTAAATTACATTTCTTAAAGTATTAATTTTCTGATTTTTTAAAAACAGAAAAGCATTCAATCTTTTGATAAAATACCTTGAACACGCAGTTTTACCATCTAGATCATTTGATATTCAATAGGAATTTGTCATATCTTTAATGGAATGTAGAAATATTGTAACAAACCATCCATGCACTTCATGATGACAAAATTATAATTAACCTATAGAAACAATTTTAATGGTTAAAAAATAAACAAAGAATTTGGTGATGAAGATGCAGGGTATTAGTAAAGGACATCCGCAGAAAAAAGGACATCCACATGGAGCGGGTAAGGGAATTGATTATGACATTAATCCATTCATCGTCATTTGGGAGGTAACAAGAGCTTGCCAGCTGAAGTGCGTTCACTGCCGGGCAGATGCGCAGCTGACACCAGACCCTCGAGAGCTGTCACACAAAGAAGGCATTAATCTAATCGATCAAATCTATGAAATGGATAATCCAATGCTTGTCTTCACTGGCGGGGATTGTATGATGAGAGAAGACCTTTTCGAGCTTGCAGATTATGCAATTAAAAAAGGAATGCGTGTATCGATGACACCTAGTGCTACTCCAAATGTAACAATCGAGAAGATGAAACGGGCGAAAGAAGTTGGGCTATCCCGTTGGGGCTTCAGTCTTGACGGGCCAACACCGGAAATTCATGACCATTTCCGTGGAACTCCTGGTTCCTTTCATTTAACACTTGAAAAAATTAAATACTTAAATGAGCTTGAAATGCCGCTGCAAATCAATACGGTTATTTCTCGCTACAATTATGATTCCCTAGAAGAAATGTCAAAGCTTGTGGCTGAACTTGGTGCAGTAATGTGGTACATCTTCCTGCTAGTTCCCACAGGCCGTGGACAACTAGATGCCTGTATAACACCTGCAGAGCATGAAAAAGTCTTCCGCTGGTTATATGAGCTAAGTAAAACAGCTCCATACGACATCAAAACCACCGCAGCACAGCATTATCGCCGCGTGGTACTGCAACAAAAAACACGTGATCATTTAATCGATAAAGGTGAAATTCATTACGAGGATACGATAACAACAGATTTCGCATCGATGCATGACGGCTTAAAGCGTGCACCAAAAGGGGTTAACGATGGTAACGGCTTTGCGTTCGTTTCCCATATTGGCGACGTTATGCCAAGCGGCTTACTTCCGATTGTCGGAGGAAACGTCCGTGACACCCCGCTTGCAAAAATTTATCGTGAATCTAAGGTATTTAAAGAGCTGCGGCTGCCTGACAACTATAAAGGTAAATGCGGCGTTTGTGAATATAACAAAATTTGCGGAGGCTCTCGTTCAAGAACGTATGCCGTAACAGGTGATTATTTAGAAAGTGAGCCATTCTGCGTTTATATTCCTCAGGTAATGCGTAAGAAAGAAACAGCACCTACAGTATAAATTTTTTGATTGAGGCACTCCTGCATGGAATGCCTCTTTTTCATTCAATTAAACCGGTATCCTCTATCTGCACTTTCGATTGGACCTTAAATTTAATCTTTGGGTAAATTCGTTTCCACTCCTCCCAATCATCGTTATTAAAATGGCGGGAACGGTAGCGGAGGCCGAATCCGATTGGGTCGATATTTGCTTTTTGGATTTTCATCAGCACGTTCTCAATATCCTTGTTTAACTTCTTTTCAGCTGCTTTCTCAAAGTATGATAATTTTTCATATGGTACAGTTCGAGTTGCTTCCTCTACTATACCTTCAAGCGAAACCTTTACCATTAAATAAGGAGCTTTCCCTTTTGGAGTATGAATTTTATATTTCGTTTTCACTTTATGTGTATCAATGACGATTGTTGTCCCTCCTTTGGAAACTTTATTCGCACTTTTTTCCTCACGATTTCTTAAGAAATTTAAAAGCTTTGTTTCTTCCGGTTCTAGTATCAGCTTCAGCTGTTTTTTATTTAAAAGTCCGACAGTATTAACTTCTAGAATATCTTTTTTCGCTTCTATAATGGGCAAAAGCGGATCTATTCCTCGTTCAATTAATCTAAATTTATAATCAAAAATATACTCTGAAATAACATAAGGTGTCTCAGACCCATCCCTCCCCAATGTTAGGAACAAGGCATTTGATGGGATATACTCTGATTTTGGTTGTACCTTTAGTACGTCTAATGCACTTGGCTTACCAATAGCGATCCAGGCAATCGATTGGATATCTCTTCTTCTATTAAACCAATAATTAATCCCCTCATTTTCTTTTTGTCTAACAACTTCGTCACCATAAACAATTACTTTTGCATGACTGAAATCAATCTCTTTATCCACTTTTGTTTTGATAATTCGGACTGCTTCAGCCATAGAATCTGCCTTTTCCGAAACAATCATAAATTCAGTGGGATTATCCTTTGATGAACTTGGGACAGCAAATTTAAGGCTGACAAGGTATTTCTTTGGGCTGTTTTTAGCAACATCTACCCCGATACTCATAACAAAAAAACGCTTATCAATGTCTTTAAAGCCGCAGCCGCTTAACATAAATGCTGAAAGGAGAATGATCACAAGGAATTTCCAATTGTTAAAGGATTTCAAGCTGTCCTCCTCCTTGCCCATAGGAAAAATAATACAACCAAAAAGATTTCAAATCCAAAACGACAAATCATCCAATAAATAGTTATTTTATTTAATAGAACTGTATTTAGATAAATTACAGCTGCAGCCGAACAACTGGCATAGAAAATAAGCACCAGCCAATTTTTTTTTTTACTAACTTTGTCCTTAAAGGTTCCCTTGATTAATTCTAACGATACATGCCAATTGACGGAGATACTAATAAGCGTAATACTCATGTAAAACATTAAAAATAAGAAGATTGCTCGTTCAATTGGACTATAAACTAACCGAAGTGAATCGGCTGTTGAAATCCATGGATACAGATATTGTTGTGCACCATCAGACCCATGAAAACCAATCGGAATGAAGAAGGCAGTAAATAAATTGAAGATTCCCAAAAAGAAGATGGCAATAAAATTCCAGATCTTTAATTTCCCTTTTATCACCCTATTAAAAATAATTAGGTTACTGTAACTGGAAAAACAATACGTAGCTGCAGCAATTGATTTTAAGCTCGGCCTTTCAAATATATGGGTACCAACCTCCAGCATCGAATCCCAGCTAAGGTATTCGTTTGTAAACGCGCTTAAAATAATAAAACCAATTAACGGTATATTAATGAATAAAACAATTTCCAGAAAATACATAACTCTTTGTGTAGGGAGCTGGATAATCAGAAAAATAGCAGCTAAATATATAACAAGCAAGGCTAATTTTGGCATTTCCGGGTTAATAAATCGAGCTAATACATCGATAAATCCAACCAATGTAATGAGACCAGCAGTGAACCATATCAATTGAATACTGCATAGATGAATAATTTTTAACCAGCGGTGGGTAGAATTGGCGATTATTTCAGGAATCCCTTGCTCCGGGAACTTATTGATAGTAGTGCTGTACACATAATTCAATGCAACACCAATTGGAATTGCGATTATCACACCCATCACTGCACCTTCATAACGATATTGGATTAATATTTTTGGAACGAAAATGATAACATTAACAATCATATTCAATAACACTATGTAAAATAAATATCGGTTCATTAGCCTCCCCTCCTTGATTTTCTACTATTCTTTATTTGGTTTGCTTTGAATTAATGTTAAAAACGGCTCACCAAAGCTATCAAGTTTCACCATGTAAGCTAGGATCATAAAGAAGCCGATTACAACACCAACCAATCCAAAAATTGTTGATAAAAATAAAATGAAGTACTTCAAAACTCTAATAGTGAAACTGAAAGCGTTAATCGGAACGACAAAATTTGAAATAGCCACAAACGAAACAATAACAATCATAATATTACTTACAAGGCCAGCTTCTGCTGCAGCCTGTCCTAGGATCAAACCACCTACGGTTGTAGCTGTTGGACCGATGGCTTTTGGCAGACGGATACTAGCTTCAGTTAAAAGCTCCATCATAAATAACATTAACACGACCTCAACAAAGGATGGATAAGGGATACCCGTTCGACTGCCCGCAATTGACATAGCTAATTGAACCCTAAACAGCTCAGGATTATAGCTGGATACTGCAACATATAGGCCTGGAAGGATCATGCTTAAATTAAAGGCTGTATATCGAAGCAATTGCAAAAACTTAGCAATCCAATAAGTTTGATAAATATCCTCCATTGAGGACATCAAATCCTTCATGACTGTAGGTAAAATGACAGCATATGATGATCCATGAACTAAAAGGATTACTTTACCAGACGCTAAATTTACTGCTACTCGATCCGGTCTCTCAGTAACCAGCATCAAAGGAAATAACGCCCGATTGGATTTCCTAATTAAATCGAACAATTGCTCCCCTGTTTGAAACATCTCGATATCGACATTTGCTAAAAATTCTTTGACTCTTTTTAGAGTATTGGGATCAGCAAACTTTGTATCATGAAGAATCATCACTTTGGTTTTAGAGAGTCGACCTACTTCTGTCGACTCTACCTTAAGAGAGGTATTTGGATAACGGTGGCGGATAAGTCCTAGATTAACAGGTAAGCTCTCACTAAATCCCACTTGTGGACCTTGAATAGTTGTCTCAACGGTTGTATCCATAACAGCATTATTTCGATCAATTTTACAATCAAACAAAAAAACAAAATCTTGATAAAAAAGAATCGCCACCCCCCTCATTAATTCGTCAATCGTCTTTTGTTCACTTTCAAATTCGCTTATCTTTGGGTGTGATTGCAGGTAGTTTAAAAATTCCTCAGAACCAGTTATTTCAAAAAAAGGTTTAAGTACATTCTCGTGCAAAACCGCTTCATCACTTATCGTCTTAATATAAAGGACTTCCATATATTTTTCTTTCGTATGGTTCTCTTTAAAAACCATATCTTCCGGGTGCATGATCTTACTTGTGATACTCTCTTGAATGGATTGAACTTTGTTAGATGGCATTTTTCTACCTCTCATCGAACTTCTTTCTTTATAAATTCCCACGATGATTGGTTTTTTATTCTAAAGAAAACTCGCCGACTGGCGAGCCCCTAAGGGCGAAGACAGAGGCGTAGTTGCGCTTATGCCTAATTGGAAAGTTTACTTTCCAATCGGCCGCTAAAGAAAACTCGCCGATTGGCGAGCGGTAAAAAAATAAACCGCCGTGACTGTGGCGGTGTGTTGAAAATGATATTTTCGCTGGTTAAATTGCCTTCATTTTGGGAAAGTTGTTGTTAGAAATCTTTTTATTTGAAAGGATCAAAATGTATGCAGCCCATCGAATTAAAAGAAAAGCACGTGTCGACAGCGCTTTTTCAATTTATCTTTCCTTTTTCATTGAAAGCAGGATCCGATCAGAACCTGTTCCTCTATTTAGAAGAACAAGATTTTACCCTTTTCCAATTAAGTGATGTGCAATTAGAAAAGGCCTATTATGGTAATTATCACGTGTCCCATCGTGACTTGGAAGCATTTTTCCATCCATTAACAAATAAAATTCTTTTTCCAACATCAGAACAACAAAAGGGGTTCCAAAGATATACAAAGAAACTTGACATAATTGGCAGGTTAACAGCAAAGCATGTTAGCATCCCATTTCACATTCATTCTGTAGATCTATTTATTTGTCCGTATGACCTCGGATTATTAACGATTCGAACAGAAATTAACAACCTTCCTCTATCACAGACAATAGAATTTGCCGATTGTATACGAATCATTGAGCCACAGCTTCAAAAATCTAAAATCGAATATGACGGAAAGGTTTATCCTCAGATAATTGATTTTTTGTTTAATTATTTAGTTCCTCAATTACCGGACTATATGAAAAACGATGCAGTTACATTTCTTACTAGACAAAAAATGTATGTCCAATCCTTGCTGTCAATAAGCGATGGTGAACTCATTGATTCTGTTGATGAATACCGTACCGGCACCTTGTGCGGGTTAAATTCAGCTGGAAAACCGTTTGTACGTGCAAATAACTTAGAATATATCTCTAATTATATAAATGACAATAGTTATAACCGCTGGGCTCCATCCACATCCTATCTTATTGATGAACAATGCTTTTCATGTATTACGATTGAAAAGGAATTTGAATTAAGTTTTCTTACAGAACAGTTTTACGGGCCATTTTACTATGCTGTGTTAATAAATCTATTTCATAAGTTAGTATTATTAAAAATAACTGACGGTTATTCAGCTATAAATATCAATCAAGATAAAAAAGAGGTCGAAAAGTTAATTTATGCGATAAACTCATTTACTTCTAACTACTTCTTTGCTGAATATCCTGTACAAACAGAAGGCCAAGAACTTTTTAATCATTTACGAAAAAGCTTTACTATTGACAATTTATATAGCAATACAAAGGATATTCTTTTTAGTTTGTTCAAGTATGATGAAAACAACATGACGAAAAGAGACAGCTTGGTTTTGCTGGTATTAACTCTATATACAGTAATTTGCGGGATCTTCAGTATGAATCTTTTTACACATGATTTAGTGGGGAAAATTAAGTGGTCTCACTTTAAATATTATAATCCTTTCGAGTACTTTGCTGTAGGAATCGTATTAAGTGGAATAATCGTGGTAGCTATTCTTGGCCTCCAAAGTTTATACCAAGCCATTCAGGATCGAATTAAACGTAAAAAGTGGCTTCAAGAATCTGTATTAATATCAAAAAAACAATGATATAGCACCAAAATTGGCTGTTTTTTTTCATACAATCCTTTATAGTGAATATAGTAAAAAGTCGATAAGGAGATTTTATGATTAAAACAATTGCAGTTAATCAGTATCACGAAGTGGTCAAAGACATAGAAATCTCAAAACTTGTCCATGGTGATTATCTATGGTTCTGGATTGATTTTCACCAACCTAGCAAAGAGGAAATCGAATTCCTAAGAACCCCTCTTTCCTTCCATCCATTAGCGATAGAGGACTGTATTCATCATTTACAAAGACCAAAGCTTGATTATTATGAGAATTATGTTTTTTTTGTGACACAGGCATTGAACCCAAAAATAATTGAAAGAGAAGAAGTTAATTTTTTTCTTAGCAGGAATTATATTGTCACCTTTCATCATAAACCCTCTACAGAAATTGAAGAGGTTTGGAATCGTTTGAATCAATCAACCAGCGTCGATCAATGGGATCCTTCCCATGTCTTTTATCATGTTCTTGATAAGATGGTCGATAATTATTTCCCTTTAGTTAATCAAATTGATGATATCTTAAATGAAATTGATGAAAACTCAAAAGGCAGATCAATGGAGTCATTACTTAAGGACTTATTTGATACGAGACATGATCTTTTATCATTACGGCATACCATATCACCAATGAGAGATCTTTTGTACAGGATTCTTAATTCACAGCGATTAACCAGTATACAAGGGAAAATAGCTTATTTCTCAGATATTTATGATCATTTGCTAAAATTAACAGAAATGATTGAGGCTAGCCGGGAGCTTGCTACAGATATACGTGACAGCTATATTTCCATCAATTCGAATGAAACAAACCATGTTATGAAGGTCTTAACAGTTATCACAACCATCTTTATGCCACTGACCTTTATCGTTGGTGTATATGGAATGAACTTTAAATATATGCCCGAGCTGACATGGAAATACGGCTATTTTGGAGCACTGGTTCTGATGCTTCTTATCGCAGTGGGTATGACAGTATGGTTTATGAAAAAAGGATGGTTTAAGTAACAAAAAGACTAGCCGTATAATAATTTGGCTAGTCTTTTTGCTAACTACTCCCAATTTTCATATTCAACTGTTCCACCGGTTAGATCAATCGTGTTGCGCTCCCCTTTATAATAGGTCTTCCCTTCCTTTTCGATAATTAAATTGTCATACGTATAAACCTTTTGTCCATTTGGAAGATGTATGACGACCTTTTCTCCTAAATCTTCATTCGGTGCTTCAATTTTTATGGTACTTTGATAGTAGTAGCGAAAAATAAAGAAACTGGCTGTTAAGATCATGCAAGCTGCTATGAAAAAAAAGAGACCCTTCCAGGAAAACTGCTTCGGCTTGTGATTATATAATTCTACTCTGGTCAACATTTTTCTCCTCCCATTTGTTTTATTCCGGATTATAAATAGTTGCAAGAATGTTTTTCAAATAGTCCGAATAGTTCCATTTATGCCCAATTTTCCAATGTTTATCCGTATAGAGAATTAGTAAACACAGTTAACCTATGCAGGATTCCTTAAAAAGTTGACGATATATTTGATTTATTACATGGTAAATTTGATTTTTAGTATAATAGTAAGGAATCAAAATTCAGAAAGGGGTACTTGCAATGGGTAATCATACATATTCTGCAGAAACAATGAAATTAATAAGCGACTTAGTGTCAATACCGAGTCCTTCCGGTAATACAAATGAAGTCATAACTTTTGTCGAAAATTTCCTTTCAGAGTTACAAATCAAAACATACAGGAACCGTAAAGGCGGCTTAATTGCGACAATTGAGGGAAAAGATTCAAGTAAACATCGAATGCTTACGGCGCATGTAGATACACTCGGCGCGATGGTAAAGGAAGTAAAGGCAAACGGCAGATTAAAGATTGACTTAATTGGTGGATTTAAATATAATTCCATAGAAGGTGAATATTGCCAAATTGAAACGAGCAGCGGCAAGAAATATACAGGAACCATCCTCATGCATCAGACTTCTGTCCATGTTTATAAGGATGCAGGCAAAGCCGAGCGAAATCAGGAAAATATGGAGATTCGGATTGATGAAAAAGTACATAATGCGGAAGAAGTCAGGGCACTAGGAATCGAGGTTGGTGATTTTGTTTCATTTGACCCGCGAGTAGAAGTGACTCCAAGCGGATATATTAAATCCCGCCACTTAGATGATAAAGCAAGCGTGGCCATTCTTCTTCAATTAATAAAGCAAATGAAAACCGAAAACATTACCTTGCCATATACAACCCATTTCTTGATTTCGAACAATGAAGAAATTGGCTATGGCGGAAATTCAAATATTACGCCGGAGACGGTTGAATACCTAGCTGTCGACATGGGTGCGATGGGTGATGGACAGTCTACAGATGAATATACAGTTTCCATCTGTGTCAAGGATGCAAGCGGTCCCTACCATTATGAATTACGCAAAAATCTAGTGCGTCTTGCCGAAGAAAATAATATTGAATATAAGCTTGATATTTATCCATATTATGGTTCTGATGCTTCAGCAGCCATCCGTTCTGGTCATGACATCGTTCATGGCTTAATCGGACCTGGGATCGATTCATCCCACGCGTTTGAGCGTACACACCAATCATCAATTGAAAATACAACCAAGCTTTTATATCATTACCTTCAGTCTGATTTAATTCTATAAGATCTGCTCGTACACCTTAGGACAGGGAAATACCGAAATAACAAAGGCCGATTGGATACCCAGGCGGTCTTTGTTCTGCCGACAGGAAATATAACTTTCCCATCAGGCATAAGTGCACTAAGGAAAGCTTCGTGAGCATAAGCTTTGCCCTTATGCGCTCGCCAGTCGGCGAGTTTTCTTTATCAAGTAAAAAATTAATAATTTTTTAATTATATATTAATAGGTTATTAATTGTTACAACCAAAAAAAGGATTATGATTGTTAAAGAAAAGGAAAAAAATCCGTCCTTGCGACCTAAGAATTCGACCATTTTCCTCCATTGAATAGAAAAATGGCTGTTATCAATTTAAATTGGGGGCACTACTGATGTTTGAAAGATTACAAATTTTCTTTACCAGCCAAAAGTTGAAGTGGCTGGGCCGGTTTGCATACTATTTGCTCATTCTCCTTTTGTTATTTTTTATGTACGGATTTAACGATGCAAGCTCAGGGTCCTATATTTACAACGATTTTTAAAGGAAGGCAACCAAAATGAAAATGTTAAACACAATTAAAAACTTTTCACATACACACCCAGAAACATTAGCATATATCTCCCCCACAGAAAAAATGACTTATGGTGAACTCTGGAGACAATCTGAACACGTATCAGCTTTTCTTTTAAAACAATCCTCAAAAAAACATCTACCTGTATTAGTTTATGGTCATATGGATGCTTCAATGATTGGATCGTTTTTAGGCTGTGTAAAAGCAGGAATTCCATATATTCCAGTTGATACTTCGATTCCAATCGAAAGAGTATTAAAAATTATCACTAGTTCCCAAGCTGAATTGGTCATCAATGCTTCCGGTCAAGAATTGGCGTTGGACAATTTCGCAGTCACTATAGCGAATTATGATAAAATCCTGGCAGAACAAGTTTCTGATTTGCCTGTTGACCCGTCAAATTGGGTATCCGGGGAAGAAAATTTCTATATTATTTATACGTCCGGAAGTACAGGAAATCCGAAGGGTGTGCAGATTTCTGCTGATAACCTACAAAGCTTTGTTGATTGGATGGTAGGAGATTTTCCAATCAGGGGAAATTTACGCTTCTTAAATCAAGCACCATATTCATTTGATTTATCCGTCATGGATCTTTATCCCGCTCTTGCGAGTGGTGGAACCATTTTTGCAATATCAAAAGAAATGATTGCAAGGCCAAAACTGTTATTTGAAGCATTAGGAAAGTCAAAGACACAGATTTGGACATCAACTCCTTCTTTCGTACAGATGTGTTTAATGGATCCATCGTTTACAGAAGAACTTCTGCCTGAGCTCAGCCTATTTTTATTTTGCGGTGAAATTTTGCCAGTTGCAATTTGCCGGCAATTAAGGGAGCGGTTTCCTAAAGCAAGAATATTCAACACCTATGGCCCGACAGAAGCAACAGTAGCCGTCACTTCTATTGAAGTAACAGCTGAAATACTAGAAGCATACCCGAATCTCCCAATCGGAAAAACAAAGGGAGACACACGTATTGTATTGGTTGATGAAAATGGCCTGCCGGAACAGCACGGGGAAAAAGGTGAGATGATTATTGTTGGCCCAAGTGTAAGTAAAGGCTATTTAGGGCAACAGATGCTTACAGAAAAATCATTTTTTCATTATGAAGGCGAGACCGCCTATCGAACTGGTGATGCTGGCTATATTGATCAGAATGGACTGATTTTTTACAAAGGACGGATTGATTTTCAGATAAAACTGCACGGCTACAGGATGGAGTTAGAGGAAATTGAATACCATATTGCCAATTGCAAAAATGTGAAATCAGCTGCGGTTATTCCAATCTATCAAAATGACAAAATTGACTATTTACTGGCAGCAATCATTCCTTCCAGCCATGATTTTGAAAAAGAATACCAATTAACAAGTGCCATCAAAAAAGAACTTAGCGAAGTAATTCCTGCTTATATGATTCCGAGAAAGTTCTCCTACCATGAGGAGCTTCCGATGACACC
>Ga0213823_1001243_pt1 | contig 16371 bp, 15 predicted proteins | sample MC6MC0907MG_FD_179887 | JGI IMG/M metagenome (GOLD analysis project Ga0213823, IMG submission 179887) | Enriched soil aggregate microbial communities from Iowa State University, Ames, United States - MC6-MC0907-MG | ecosystem: Environmental > Terrestrial > Soil > Unclassified | place: USA: Iowa...
GGGACCGCCAACAACTCGGCCTGGACAGCGGCGGCAGCCTCAGCGAGCGCCTGAGCTACCGCCTCACCCTCAACCAGCAGGCGGGCAACGGCTGGGTCGACCGCACCGAGTCGCGCAGCCTGGCACTCAGCGCGGCGCTGCGCTTCGACGCCAGCGACGATTTGAGTTTCACCCTGGCCCATGAACGTGGCGACGCGCAGCCGGCGAACTACTACGGCACCCCGCTGATCGACGGGCACTACCGCAGCAGCCTGCGCAAAAAGAACTACAACATCCAGAATGACGTGCAGCGCTACCACGACGAGTGGACCCGCCTCACTACCGACTGGGCCATCAACGACCAGCTCAGCGCCAGCAACCAGCTCTACTACATCAAAAGCCGCCGCCACTGGCGCAACGCCGAGGACTACAGCTGGGACGCCGACCGTGGGCAGCTGCTGCGCCAGAGCTACCTGCAGATCAAGCACAACCAGGAGCAGATAGGTGACCGCCAGACCTTCACCTTCGACCATTCGTTGTTTGGCCTGGCGAGCAGGACCCTGGTCGGTGCCGAGTACAACAAGGTGCGTTTCAACGTAGACAGCAACGCGCCGTACAACGACGTCGGCGGCGACTACATCGACCCATGGCAACCGGCCCCGGGCGTGTTCCACAGCGATTCGCCCACCCGCCCGCAAACCCTTTCCACCACCCACACCTTCGCCCTGTTTGCCGAGAACCGCCTGCAACTGACCGAGCGCCTGTCGCTGGTGACCGGCGTGCGCCGTGACCAGAACCACATCGACCGCGACAACCTCACCAACAACACGCGCAGCGACCGCAGCCTGCAAGGCGGCAACTGGCGCGCCGGGCTGGTGTTTGCAGCCACCGACAACCTGTCGCTGTACGGCCAGTATTCCACCAGCGAGGACGGGGTGAACAACCTGATCAGCCTGAGCCCGACGCAGATGAACTACGACCTGACCGAGTCCAAGCAAACCGAGCTGGGCCTCAAGCAACGCTTCTGGGAAGGTCGCGGGGAGTGGACGCTGGCGGCCTTCCACATCGTCAAGAAAAAGCTGCTGGTGGATGACCCGCTCACCCACGAAAAGCAGCAGGCCGGGCAACAGACCTCCGATGGCCTGGAGGCGACGCTGGAGCTGGCCTTGCCGCAGCAATGGCAGGTTTCTGCCAATGCCTCGCTGTTGCGCGCCAGGTATGACGACTTCGACGAGACAGCCGGCGGTGTGCCCCAGGACCGCAGCGGCAACCGCCCGGCCAATGTGCCACGGCGTACCGCCAACCTGTGGCTGACCAAGGGGTTCGGCCAGCAGGTGGAAGCCGGCATTGGCGCGCGCTATGTGGATGAGCGCTACGCCGACACTGCCAACACCCAGCGCGCACCGGGGTACACCGTGGTCGATGCCAACATCGGCTGGCAGGTGTTGCCGGACGTGCGGCTCGGGTTGCAGGTGAACAACCTGTTCGACCGGGAGTACGTGGCCTCGGCGTTCAGTGGCACGCAATGGATCATGGGCGTGCCGCGGTCGTACTTTGCTACCGTGGATTACAGCTTCTGATCTGAGTTGGCTGTACCGGCCTCATCGCCGTCAAGCCGGCTCCTACAGGTACAGCAGCGCCGTGTGGGAGCCGGCTTGCCGGCGATGAGGCCGGCATGACAGCACAAAAACCACTACCAGGCAGTTATTAAATAGTTATAAGATAACGTTTCATTTGACATCCATTCCTGCCTGCGACCCTCTTCCATGACAAGTGCCGCCGCCACCCCCACCCTGCTCACCCAGCGCCTGCAGAGCATCGACGCCCTGCGCGGCCTGGTGATTCTGTTCATGCTGCTCGACCACGTTCGCGAGACGTTCTTCCTGCACCGTCAGGTCAGCGACCCGATGGCCATCGACGTTACCGACCCGTCGCTGTTCGCCAGCCGCACCCTGGCCCACCTGTGCGCGCCGGTGTTCGTACTGCTCACCGGCCTGTCGGCCTGGCTGTACGGCGAAAAGTACCAGGGCCGCAGCGATGTCTCGGCGTTCCTGTTCAAGCGCGGCCTGTTCCTGGTGGTGCTGGAGTTCACCCTGGTCAACTTCGCCTGGACCTTCCAGCTGCCGCCCAGCGTGATCTACCTGCAGGTGATCTGGGCCATCGGTGTCAGCATGATCGCCCTGTCGCTGCTGGTGTGGCTGCCGCGCCCCGCGCTGCTGGGCTTGGCTGGCGTGCTCATCGCCGGCCACAACCTGCTCGATGGCCTGCACTTTGGCAGCGGTTCGGCGATGCACGTGCCTTGGGCGATCCTGCATGACCGTGGCTGGCTGGAGGTTTCCGACAGCCTGCGCCTGCGGACCTCCTACCCGGTGCTGCCGTGGATCGGCGTGATCGCCCTGGGCTATGGCCTTGGCCCATGGTTCGGCCGTGGTGCGCAGGCGCACCAGCGTCAGCATCAGCTGCTGCTGGCAGGCGTGATCGCCGTACTGGGGTTCGTCGCGCTACGCATGCTCAACGGCTACGGCGAAGCGCCGTGGAGCGGCTACCCGACGCTGACCCAAACGCTGATGAGCTTCTTCAACATCACCAAATACCCGCCTTCACTGCTGTTCCTGGCCCTGACACTTGGTTGCGGCCTGCTGTTGCTGCGCGCTTTCGAACGCGCCGGCCAGGCACGCTGGATCAGTGCCCTGGCGGTATTCGGCGCGGCGCCGATGTTCTTCTACCTGCTGCACCTGTACGTACTGAAGCTGCTGTACCTGGCATGCGTCGCGCTGTTCGGTTTGAACCACGGCGACTACTTCGGCTTCGACGGCATTGGCGCGGTGTGGCTGAGTGCTGTGTTGCTGGCCGCGGCGCTGTACCTGCCGGTGCGCTGGTTCGCCCGGCTCAAGGGCCGCCGGCGCGACATCGCCTGGCTCAAGTACTTCTGATTTAGCGTTTTCACCCGGCGCCTGATGGTCTACCATGCGGGCCGCCGGTTTCCACCACGGAATTAATAGGGAATCCCAGGCCGCCCAGGCGCGCCAAACGGAACTGCCCCCGCAACTGTAGGTGCCGAGCCCGCTCCATGAATGCCACTGGGTCCCATGATCCGGGAAGGCCGGAGCCGGGTGATGAAGCACCAGTCAGGAGACCTGCCGGCTTACATTCACCAACCGGCGGGGTGTCCGGGATTGGCCATCAGTGTTGCCCCTGCCGCCTGCAGGGGCTCGGCGATGCCTGTCCGTGCGTTCCTTCCGTGAACTGTCCGATAGGAGATCGCCCAGCATGCTGCCTCGTTTCGCCACCCTGCTCGCCGGCCTGAGCCTCACCGGCGTGGCCCACGCCGCCGCCACGCACTACCCGCTGACCGTGGACAACTGCGGCATGCCGCAGACCTTCGCGCATGCCCCCGCGCGCGCGGTGACCATCGGCCAGGCCGGCACCGAAATGCTCTATGCCTTGGGGTTGGGTGAAAAGCTGGCCGGCACTTCGCTTTGGTTCAACCATGTGCTGCCGGAGTACAAGGCGTTGAACGACCAGGTACCGCGCCTGGCCGACAACGACCCAAGCTTTGAAGCGGTGGTCGGCAAGCGCCCTGAGCTGGTGGCGGTGCAGTTCGAGTGGATGGTCGGCGCCCAAGGCGTGGTCGCTACCCGCGAACAGTTCAACGAACTGAAGATCCCCACTTACCTGCTGCCCTCGGACTGCGAAGGCAAGGACAACCTGGTGGGTGCCGACGGCACCCGGCTGCAGGCGTTTCAGGTCGACAGCATCTACAAGAGCGTCAGCCAGCTGGCCGAAATCTTCGACGTGCAGGACCGCGGCGAGGCGCTGAATGCCGACCTCAAGGCGCGCCTGGACAGCGCCAGGCAACAACTGGCCGGCAAGGATCTGAGCAACACGTCGGCACTGTTCTGGTTCTCCAGCGCTGACCTGGATATCGACCCCTACGTCGCCGGCCGCCAAGGTGTGGCCGATTTCATGCTGCGCACCCTGGGCGTGCGCAACGTGGTCGAGTCCACCGAAGAATGGCCGACCGTGGGCTGGGAAACCATCGCCAAGGCCAACCCGACCTGGCTGATCATCGCCCGTATGGACCGCCGCCGCTTCCCCGCCGACGACTACCAGAAAAAACTCGAGTTCCTCCACAGCGACCCGGTCACCCAGCACATGGACGCCGTGAAGCACAACCGCATCATCATCCTCGACGCCGACGCCATGCAGGCTGGCATCCGCCTGTTCCGCGGCCTGCAGACCTTGTCGGCGGCGTTCGCCAGCGGTAAAGCGGCACAGTGATGAAGCGCCTGTTGCCCTGCACTGCCCTGGCCTTGGCCGCCCTGCTCGCAGCCCTGTTTGCAGGCACTGCCATTGGCGAAACCAGCGTGTCGCCGAGCGTGGTCTACCAGGTGCTGGCCAACCACCTGTGGCAGGCCGGTTACCCGGTCGACCCGATCGACGCCGGCATCATCTGGAACTACCGCCTGCCCCGCACCCTGGTCGCTGCGGCCTGCGGTGCAGGCCTGGCGACCTGCGGGGTGATCCTGCAGGCGCTGCTGCGCAACCCGCTGGCTGAACCCTACTTGCTGGGCCTGTCGGCAGGTGCCTCGACCGGTGCCGTGCTGGTCGGCCTGCTGGGCTTGGGCGGCGCAGCCCTGAGCATGTCCGGCGGCGCATTCGTTGGCGCCGTGGCGGCATTCGCCCTGGTGCTGATGCTGGCCCGCGCGGCCGGGCCGAGCAGCAACAACGCCCAGGTCATCCTGGCCGGCATTGCCGGCTCGCAACTGTTCAACGCCCTGACCGCATTCCTCATCACCAAGTCGGCCACCGCCGAGCAGGCCCGCGGCATCCTGTTCTGGCTGCTGGGCAACCTCAGCGGCGTGCGCTGGCCATCGGTAGGGCTGGCGGTGCCAGTGGCGCTGTTCGGGCTGGTGGTGTGCCTGTGGCACCGGCGCACGCTGGACGCGTTCACCTTCGGCGCCGACTCAGCGGCATCGCTGGGCATCGCGGTGCGCCGCAGCCAGTTGCTGTTGATCAGCTGCGCGGCGCTGGTGACGGCAGTGATGGTTTCGATTGTCGGCGCCATCGGCTTCGTCGGGCTGGTCATTCCGCATGCCTTGCGCCTGCTGCTTGGCCCCGGCCACAGCCGGCTGCTGCCGGCCAGTGCGTTGGGCGGTGCGTTGTTCCTGATCGCCGCCGACATGCTGTCGCGCACGTTGATCCCTGGCCAGGTGATCCCGGTGGGCGTGGTCACGGCGCTGATCGGCGCCCCGGTGTTTGCGCTGATCCTGGTCAGCCGCCGGGGGCGCGCATGACGGTCATGACGCCGCTGCACGTCGCCCCACTCACCTGCCAGGGCCTGAGCCTGCAACTGTCGGGCAATCGCGTGCTGCGCGATATCAACCTCACCGTGACGGCAGGCGAAACCCTTGGCATCGTCGGCCCCAACGGCTCCGGCAAATCATCCCTGCTCAAGCTGCTGGCCGGCTTGCGTCCACCGCACAGCGGCAGCGTGCAGCTGCTTGGCGAGCCCCTCGCGCGCCTGCCGCGCCGGCGTATCGCCCAGGCCCTGGCGCTGGTCGAGCAACAGGCCGACACCCTCGACGCGATCAGCGTGTTCGACGCCGTGGCGCTGGGGCGCACCCCGTGGCTATCGGCGCTGGCGCCGTTCTCCAACGCGGACCGCGCCATTGTCGAGCAGGCCCTGGCCGACCTCGATGCCACGCACCTGCGCACGCGCATCTGGGGCTCACTGTCGGGCGGCGAACGCCAGCGTGTGCACATCGCTCGCGCCTTGGCCCAGCGCCCTCAGGTGCTGCTGCTCGACGAGCCGACCAACCACCTCGACATCCAGCACCAGCTGAGCCTGTTGCAGCAGGTGCAGGCACTGCCGGTCACCACCCTGGTGGCCCTGCACGACTTGAACCAGGCTCTCACCTGCGACCGCGTGGCGGTACTCGAACAGGGCTGCCTGGTCGCCCTCGGCAAGCCGCTGGAGGTACTCACCCCCGAGCGCCTGCTGAGCACCTTCGGCGTACACGCCCACTACCTCACCGACCCCTTCGACGGCGCGCGCATCCTGCGCTTTCGCGCCCCCTGAACCAGGAAATTCCTGCCATGCTGCTGCGCCCCACCGCCCTGCTGCTCGCCAGCACCCTGCTGCCTTTTACCGCGCTGGCCGAAGTGCACGAAGTGAAGATGCTCAACCGCGGGCCGGCGGGCGCCATGGTCTACGAGCCGGACCACCTGCGCATCGCGCCGGGCGACACCGTGCGCTTTGTGCCGACCCAGAGCGGCCATAACGCGGCCAGCCTGCCGGGGTTGCTGCCAGCCGGTGCGCAGGCGTTCAAGAGCAAGCTGAACCAGCCGTTCGAGCAGACTTTCACGGTGCCTGGGCTGTACGGTATTCAGTGCATTCCGCACCTGGCCATGGGCATGGTGATGCTGATTCAGGTGGGCGCCACCGGCCCTGGCCAATTGCCCGCCACGCTGCCGGCACGGGCACAAACGCGCTTGGCGGCGCAACTGCAGCAGCTGGAGGCCGGGCAATGAGCCGTTTGCTGCTGGCCCTGCCGCTGATTGGCCTTGCGCCTTTGGCGCTGGCTGAATCTGCACAATCACAGAGCAACGGCCTGGTCGAGGACAGTACCTGGAGCCTGCTCAACCGCACGGTCTACGACCAGCGTGACTACAAGCACGGTGGCCGCAACAGCGCTGGGCGCAATGCCTACAAACCTCGCAGCGAACGTAACGGCCTGGCAGAGGAATGGGCCTACGGTTTGATGGGTACATTCCAGTCGGGCTTTACCCAAGGCCTGATCGGCGTAGGTGTCGATGCCCACGCCTACCTCGGCGTCCAGCTCGACAGCGGCGGCGGGCGCGCCGGCAAGGCCCGCTTGCTTGGCGTAGACAACGATGGCCACCCGAAAAACGAATACAGCCGCGGTGGTGCCGCCTTGAAACTGCGCCTGTCCAACACCGTGCTTGCCTATGGCGAGCAGCGGGTAAAAACGCCGGTGTTCAGTTCGTCCGACAGCCGCTTGCTGCCCGAAACCGCCACCGGCTTCTTCCTTACCAGCAACGAAATCGACAAGGTCAAGCTGGTTGCCGGGCACTTCAACGAGAGTACCGACCGCAACGCCTCAAGCCACGACCAGGGCTTCGTGGTCAACTATTCCAACGGCCAGAAGGGCAACAGCTTTGACCTCGCCGGGGTGGTGTGGAACCCCAGCGCGGCATTCAGCGGCAGCCTGTACACCTCCCGCTACGAGGACACCTGGAATCAGCACTACCTTGGCAGCACGATCACCCACGCCCTGGACGACCGCCGCAGCCTGAGCCTGGACCTCAACCTGTACCGCACCACCGACACCGGCAAAGCCCTGTCCGGGCGCATCGACAACACCACCTGGAGCCTGATCTCGCGCTACAGCCAAGGGCCGCACAGCTTCAGCCTGGGCTGGCAACAGGTGGATGGCAACACGCCGTTCGACTACGTGACCCGCGGTGCGATCTATATCGCCAACGCCGTGCAGATGTCCGACTTCAACGCCCCGAACGAGAAGTCCTGGCAGGCGCGCTATGACCTGAACATGGGCGCGTATGGTGTGCCGGGGTTGAACCTGACCGCGTTGTACGTGCGCGGGTTCGATATCGATGGCACGCATGTAGACCCCAATGGCGGGTATGCGTACCTGGGCTATGGCAAGGGCGGCAAGCATTGGGAGCGGGACCTGGAGGCACGGTATGTGGTGCAGAGCGGCAAGGCCAAGGGCACGACGTTTTCGCTGAGGCATAACGTGCACCGCGGGGATACGGCGCAGGCGGAGCTGGATGGGAATCAGATTCGGTTGGCGGTGGAGTGGCCGTTGACGGGCGGGTTGTGAGTTGGTCTGCTCGCGTCATGGCTGGCAGGTGCATGCCGTGGGCTTTGCGGCGTTCCGCAGATCGAGCGCCGCCCGCGCGGCGCTTCGCGAAGCGCTTGCCTTGAGATCTTCAGCGCCCATGAGATCGAGCGCCGCCCGCGCGGCGCTTCGCGAAGCGCTTGCCTTGAGATCTTCAGCGCCTGTGAGATCGAGCGCCGCCCGCGCGGCGCTTCGCGGGGCAAGCCCGCTCCCACATTTGTTGCAACGCGCCGTTCCAGTCAGGCCATGGTTGTCCGCCTTGGCGCATGACTGAAGACAGGTGAGGCGGCAGCAGTGCCAGCCGAAAAACCTCGTCGAGCCACCAAGGCTAACAACTATGGCCTATCAGGCCATGGCACGTTGCAACAAATGTGGGAGCGGGCTTGCCCCGCGAAGCGCCGCGCGGGCGGCGCTCGGTTTGCGCATCACCCTGGCACTCAAGCCGACCGCCTGAAACGCTCAGGCAACGCCCCAAGCCTGTTTCTCCGCGTCAGTCATCGCTGCCACCACATCAGCAAAGGTGTCGGTGAACTCCGAGCTGACATTGCCGTGCACCTTGTAATTGGTCAGCAAATACTGCTTCACGGTCTTCGGCCACCCGCCCTCCTTGTGCGCTGCATTGATGATGCCCTTGGCATCGTGGTAATTGGTCGTGGGCCGCAACTGCGAGAGCCGCCTTTCAAAATCGGCAAAGGTCCACGCATCGGTGCGGCTCTCGAACTCGTCGAGCAGTTCAAGTTTGTACAGCGCAAGATGTGCCATGGGGCGTTCTCCCTTCGTCATGTCAGTGACCCGACGGTAAGGAAATCACCGCGCGTTTGAAATGAACCAGGTGTCCACACTCGCCGCCGACAAGTAGGAAAAATCCTAGCCAGCCAGCCATCGCTCCATGTGGGTTGTCTGCCACACCGGATCGTCCTCTACATCGATCGCCGCAAACCCTTGACGCTCCCAGAAGCAGATGGCCCCAGGCAGAAACGGGTGGGTATGCAGGTACAGGCACTCGACACCGTCCTCGATGGCCTGGTCACGCAAGGCTGCAAACAGGGCGGCTGCCAGGCCGTGACGGCGGTACTCAGGCAGCACGAACAGGCGCACCACTTCAACCACATGCTTGCCCTGATAATCGAGTTGCTGGAAGCGATGGTCGTAAGGCAGGTACCCGATGGCCGCGATCAATCGGCCTTGGTCACGGGCTTCCAGAAAGCACCCTTCGCCGTCCAGGTAGGTGGCCTCAAAATGGGCGAGGTCGGTGGGCAAGGGCGCGTTGGCGAGCACGGGGAAAAGTTCGCGCCGAGCGTTGTCGACGAAGGCGACGACTTCGCCGACGGCGGTGCGGCTGGGCGATTGGATGATCCAGTTTGGCATGGTGGCGAAAGAAGACGGCTTGGCAAAAAGGGTTACCACCCTACCGTAGAAAACGCCGTAATGCAGTGCCGGTATGGCTCGTCGGCGCCTGGCCGGCCCCGCTATAATCCACCGTCTGAACCGCGCGCCCAAGGCCACCCCATGCCCCGCATCCCCACGTTGCTGCTGCCCCTGCTGTTCATCGCCGCCCTCACCGCCTGCGACCAGAAGCCCACCCGCGAGGAACAGATCCTCGCCAACCTGCCCTTGCAGGAAGCCTACGAGCACAACATCGAACGCATGGCGTCGCTGCTGACCCGCACCCACCCGCAGCTGGCCGAAGACACCATCCGCGGCGTGCTGCGCAAGCACCTCACGGTCGAGGACCAGCGCCAGGACCTGTTCAAGCTCTACAGCGAGAAGAACTTCAGCGACACCGAATTCGCCACCATCGTCGAGGTCACCCGCGACCCGGCCAAGGCCAAGGCGCTGGAAGAGACCGAAGACGGCCAGCAACTGAGCGCCAAACTCACCCGCCTGATGCGCGAGACGGCGCGCGACGAGAAGGCCCAGGCCTTGGCCAAACAGCGCCTGCAACAAGTGGAAGACGAGCTGAACGCGCTGGAAGACGCCGGTTCCTGATGCTTGGCGACGGGCGCAATCGCGTGTGCGTGCCAAGCGTTCAGCATTGATCGTTCGCTAGCCCGCGCAGTCCAACGCGCATACCCGCCGCTTTCGGAGACCACCATGCCGCGCCTGGGCTTTGCCTGCATGTACCGCCACCCGCACCGCAGCCTTTCGATCAAGGCGCTCGAGACCATCGAGCGCACGTTCAACCCGCGCACCACCACCTTGCGCTGGTTGAGCGGGGCAAGCCCCGACGCAGCCCGGGCCAAATTGTTCGAGCTGGTGCAGCACAACCTGGACGCGCAACTGCGGCTGCTGGGGTATGTGGCAGCGCTGCCCCCCATGCTGCGCATGGTGCGCCTGAGCAGCGACCTGCTGCCGCTGTACAGCCATCCCGGCGTTGCCCCCTTGTACCGCGACAGTGAATTCCAGGCGCTGATGGCCGAACGCTTCGCCGCCATCGGCGACCTGGCTCGCCGCGCAGACATCCGCCTGTCGATGCACCCTGGCCAGTACTGTGTGCTGGGCTCCGATCGCCCTGAGGTCGTGGAAAACAGCCTGGCCGAATTCGAGTACCACGCCGACATGATCCGCATGATGGGTTTCGGCCAACGGTTCCAGGATTTCAAATGCAACATCCATATCGCCGGGCGCCTGGGCGTTGAAGGCATGCGCCAGGTGTGGCCAAGGTTGTCGCAAGTGGCGCGCAACGTGATCACGCTGGAGAACGACGAGAAGACCTATGGCGTCGATGACTGCTTGGCGCTGGCAAACCTGGCGCCGGTGGTGCTGGATATTCACCACTGCTGGATTCACGAAGGCGACTACATCGCCCCCGACGACCCACGCATCGCCAGGATCATCGACAGCTGGCGCGGCGTGCGCCCGACCATGCATTACTCGCAACCACCTGAGCACCTGCAAGCGCTGGGCTTCGATGCCGAAGCCAAGATGACCATCCCGGCCCTGTTGGAGAAGGTCAACAAGCGTGACCTGTACGCACACAGCGCGCAGATGTGGAACGACTGGACCAACCGCTATGCCCTGCAGTTCGTCGAGCGCTTCGACATCATGTTCGAGGCCAAGGACAAGAACCTCGCCACCCAGGCTTTCTACCAGCGCTACCTCGACAGCTGAACATACAGCGGCCATCCGTCGGTACGAGTGCACCCTGGGCGGGTGACAACAGCCGAAAGAAAGGTAATCACCGTCTAGGAGATTCACCATGAAGCGGATGACATCACATGCAGTGCTGCTTGCCCTTTGCCTGGGCGCCAGCGTGCCGCTGGCCTTTGCAGCGACCGACATGAACAGCACTACTGACCCTGGCTCAGGCACCATGAATGGCGGAGGTGCGAGCGGCTCCGGTACGCCGGGCGATGCCACTGGCAGTGGCACCGGCAGTAACGGCACCGACAATACAGGCGGCGACGGCACCAGCAACGGGGCAGGTTCTGGCACCAATGGGCCAGGCAGCAATGGTTCAGGTGGCATGGGCAGTGGCTCAGGCACAGGCTCTGGCGCAGGCTCAGGTGGCGCAGGCAGCGGCTCGGGCGGTTCCGGGGGATCTGGTGGCGCCGGCGGCGGTGGCGCGGGAGGCTCGGGCGGCGGCGGCGGCGGCGGTGGCAGCTGATAACTGTGACGTTGACGGCCTCTGCGTGACTGGAACGCGGGCAGAGGCCGGTTGGGATACAGCGAATGTAACAAGCCTTGTCATAAAACTGTCGTCTTTCGGTCATAGGATTGACCCCAACCTGACATTTCCCTTCTTCATGGATGAACGTCTCATGCGTCGTGTGGTTTTCAATCAGAAAGGTGGCGTCGGCAAGTCGAGCATCGCTTGCAACCTCGCCGCCGCCAGTGCCGCCGAGGGTTATCGCACATTGCTGGTCGACCTCGACCCGCAAGCCAACGCCACCTACTACCTTACCGGGCTGACCAACGACGCCATCCCCGCCGGCATCGCCGACTTCTTTCGCCAGACCTTGTCCCCCGTCACCGCAGCGGGCAAGAAGCACCGCGTGGCGATTACCGAAACCCGCTACCGCAATCTGCACATGGTTACCGCCAGCCCCGACCTCAGCGACCTGCAAAGCAAGCTGGAAAGCAAGTTCAAGATCAATAAACTGCGCAAGCTGCTGGTGGAGCTGGGCGAGGATTACGAGCGGATCTACATCGACACCCCACCTGCACTCAACTTCTATACCTTCAGCGCCCTGGTGGCCGCCGAGCGCCTGTTGATCCCGTTCGACTGCGACAGCTTCTCGCGCCAGGCGCTGCATTGTGTGATGGCCGAAGTCGAGGAACTGCGCCAGGACCACAACCCGGCGCTGCGGGTGGAAGGCGTGGTGGTCAACCAGTTCGCCAACCGCACGGCACTGCACCAGACCTTGGTCGATCAGTTGCGCGCCGAAGGCATGCCGGTGCTGCCGGTGTACCTGAGCAGCTCGATCAAGATGCGCGAATCGCACCAGGCTTCGGTGCCGCTGGTGCACCTGGCGCCCCGGCACAAACTGGCGCAGGAATTCGTCGAGTTGCTGGATGTGCTGGAGCGGGCGGCCTGACCTGCGACATCCTGCCGCGCCAAAGCACTACCCGACCGTTCGTCCGGGTGATAGATTCGCCGCCATGAAAACCACCCGGCACACCCGCATGCTGACTGCATGGACGCTCTACGCCAGCGTCCTGTTCAGCCTGTTGCTGTGTGGCCTGCACCACGGCCAGATGGGCGGGCTGCGACTGGCCGGGCTGGAAGGTGGTTTTTGCTCGATCAACAGCGAGCATGGCGTGGCCATCGACCTGGATGGCGCCGGCGGCGACCAGCACATGGCTCAGCTCGATTGCCCGGTGTGCTCATCGTTCGGCATGGCGGTGCCGTTAAGCAGCGGCTGGTCGTTCACCCCCGCACACGCCGGCGCCACCTCGCCCATCGTCGTGCGCAGCTGGGCGCAACCGCCCCCACGCTATCTGCGCCCTACCCTCAACCCCCGCGCGCCCCCCGTCGCCTCCCCCGCAGCTGCCAATCATTTCGCCTGACCCGACCGGGCGCGCCTGTGCGCACGGTAAGGGTCAGCCATGACCTTTGCGTGGAAGACACAACAACATGTTCCGCACTACCTCCCTGGTGCTCTTGATGAGCACCTGCACCCTCGCCTGGGCGGACGACGCCGTCGAACTCACCGCCACCACCATCGATGGCCAGCGCGAGGCCCCTTCCGGCGTTCAGCTGGACGAGCCGATCCGCACCGGTTCGCGGCTGGGCCTGACTGCACGGGAAACGCCCGCCTCGGTGAGCGTTTCCGACCGCCGCGTCATCGAAGAGCGCGGCGACAAGGACAGCCAGGACGTGATCAACGCCATGACCGGCGTGAACGCTTCGGCCAACCCAGGCTATGGCGGCTACGTCAGCTACCGCGGCTTCACCCAGAACCAGGTGACGCAGTTGTACAACGGCATCAACCTTGGCTACAGCAGTGCCACCCGGCCGATCGATGCCTGGGTGCTGGACCGGGTCGAGCTGATCGGCGGGCCGTCCTCGTTCCTGCACGGCGCAGGTGCCGTGGGTGGCTCGATCAACTACATCACCAAGCTTGCCAGCCGGGATCAGCAGGTGATCGATGGGCGCATTCGCTATGGCAGCTTCGACGATTCGGAAGTCGCCTTCGGCATCAACCAGGCCCTGGCCAGCAACCCAGGCGACGCCCGCCACTTCATGCGCCTGGACTTCAGCCACGGCCAGGGCAACGGCTACATTGACCGCAACAAGCGCCAGACCGACAGCCTGGCGTTTTCGCTGCTCAGCGACCTGGCGCCCAACCTCACGCACACCCTCGCGCTGGAGTACCAGGAAGACACCGAGGACAGCCCGTACTGGGGTTCGCCGATACTGCCCGGGCGCAGCACCATGAAGATCGACAACAGCCGCCGCTTTGAAAACTACAACGTCGCCGACGGCCGTTACGAGCAGCGCGTGCGCTGGCTGCGGTCGATCCTCGATTACCAGGTCAGCGACAGCACCAGCGTGCAGAACACGCTGTACCACTACAACGCCCAGCGCGATTACCGCAACGTCGAGCGCTACAGCTACACCAGCGACGGCAACGTGCTGCGCGCCAGCCCCTACCTGCAGCGCCACGACCAGAATGTGCTGGGGGACCGCCTTGAACTGCGCCATGACCACCAGCTGTTCGGCCTGGCCAGCCAGTGGTCACTGGGCCTGGATTACTCGCGCATGCGCCAGACGCTGTACCCGACCTCGGGCAGCTGGAGCGATGTGGTCGACCCTGACCATTTCGACCCGGGTAGCTTCGATGACATCCCGGTGGTGAACGCAGGGCTGACTAAACAGCGGCGCCATGAGGTCACCAACCGCGCCGTGTTCACCGAGAACCGCCTGCAGTTGACCGATCGCCTGGCGCTGCTGACGGCCTTGCGCTACGACTACCTGGACATGCAAGTGACCAACTACGGTGCTGTCACGCCCACGTCCCCGGCTTACTTTGAACGACGTTGGGAGCCGCTGTCCGGGCGCATCGGCCTGACCTACGCGCTGACGCCGTCGGCCAGCCTGTACGCGCAATACAGCAGCGCGGCCGACCTGCCTGCCGGTTCACTGGCGGCGGCCACGTATTCCAACGTGGGCCTGTACGATCTGTCCAAGGGCGAGCAGTGGGAAGTCGGCAGCAAGTTCGACTTCCTCGACGGCCGGGGCGCGGCAACGGTGGCGGTGTACCAGATCGTGCGCAAGGACTTCGCCGTGCGCGACTCGGCCAACCCGAACCTGACGGTGCAGGCCGGCCAACAGACTTCGCGCGGCATCGAGCTGTCCGGGCGCCTGCAGGTCACTGCCAAGCTGCTGGCCGAGGCCAACTATGCATACGTCGATGCCGAGTACGATGAATTCAACGAAGCGGTCAATGGCGTGTCTGTCTCGCGCAAGGGCAATGCGCCGGTCAACGTGCCCGCCAACGTCGGCAACCTGTGGCTGACCTACAGCTTTACTCCTGCATGGTCGGCCGGGGTGGACGGGCGTTATGTCGGGTCGGTGTATGCGGATAACGCCAACACCCTGAAAGCGCCGGCCTACACCTTGTTCGGGGCCTTCGCCCGCTACCGCCTCGACGAGCACACCACAGTCACCGGCCGGGTGCGCAACCTGACCGACGAGGTGTATGCCAAGCAGGCATATGGGCTGCAGTACTACATGGGCGCGCCGAGGACATTCGAGGTGGCGGTGGATATGCGCTTCTGACCCCTTGAGCCTGCCGGCCGCTTCGCGGCACGAGCCCGCGCAGCGGCCGGCATAGACAAATGAAATTTCCTACCGGTTTAACGTCCAAATCCCAAGCAACCATCAGTGATAATCTGCGCCTCACACACTCGCCGGCACCTGAAGCCCCGGCTACCGCTCTACAAGGAAGTCGACGTGTTTAAATCGCTGTCCCCTCTTGTCTTTGCCACTGCCCTCATCACCCTGGCCGGCTGCCAGTCGAAGCCTGCCCCCGAGGTGGATGAACAGGCGCGTCAAACCTTCATCAGCGACATGCAACGGGCGCTGATACACAGTATGGCGACCGCCGATACCGGCGAGCAGATAGGTGCGGTGCTGCTTGAAGTCACCCTGGATGGGCAGTCCGCACCGACCCATTGCAAGGCCGTCAGGGCGCCCGTCAAATACCGCATGACCTTGCCCGCCGATGTCATGCCCACCGATATCAATGCCCTGACCCGCCTGGTCGAAGCGCAGTGCTGGAAGACCATCTACCCCGTGGTGCCTGCAGCTGTACGCGAGGAAAACGGCACCGTGGACGTGCGTGCACCGCTGTACATCGTACTGCCGGGGGCAGCACAGGCGCCCGACACGCTGCGGCGCAAGGCTTACGCTCAACGTGATTTCTTCTGGCAGCACCTGCTCCGCGATCAACCGGTCACCAGCATCGGCAAGGCGTCGCTGTACTACCAGGCCAATGCCCAAGGCAAGGTCGAAGGCTGCCTGGTTCAGCTTTACCCGCACCCGCTGCGCACCGACGCCTTCCGGCTTGATGGCAACCTGCAAGCGCTGCTGAACAGCCGTTGCATGGCGCTCGACCTGAGCAAGCTGCCCGGTTTCGCGGTCGATGCGCAGGGCCAGGCCACGGGCTACACGGAAATGGACTATGCGCCGTGGCGATTCAACCGGCCCTGAGCTTAAGCTCAGTGTAGGAGCTGGCTTGCCGGCGATCGGCTGCGAAGCAGTCGTAAAATCGGTATCTGCGCAGTGCCAGACAGAACCCGGATACAGAATTGACGACTGCTTCGCAGCCGATCGCCGGCAAGCCAGCTCCTACAATGATTGCGATCCTTAAGCTGAAGCCACTGCACCAATGAAGTTGGCCAGCTGCGCAGTCCTTGGCGCAGCGAACACTTCGCGGGGGTGCCCCACCCCACCTCATGCACCTTGCCATGTGCATGGACACCAGAGCCTAGGCGGTGCCCTGTAGGAGCTGGCTTGCCGGCGATCGGCTGCGAAGCAGTCGTAAAATCGGTATCTGCG